>Ga0316198_10000575_pt1 | contig 19695 bp, 13 predicted proteins | sample OudBieAanoxic_MG_FD_204935 | JGI IMG/M metagenome (GOLD analysis project Ga0316198, IMG submission 204935) | Coastal sediment microbial communities from Oude Bieten Haven, Netherlands - site A anoxic | ecosystem: Environmental > Aquatic > Marine > Coastal > Sediment | place: Netherlands...
TTTAAAATTAAACTGCAAATAAAAAAACCGAGCATCGCTCGGTTTTTTTAGTTAAAGCTAAACTTTAATAGCATTAAAACTTAACGATTAGCTGCTAACTCTCTTGCTTCTTCGGCGCGACAAGCTGCAGTAGTGAAAATAACATCCGTTGAACTGTTTAATGCAGTTTCAGCTGAATCTTGTACCACACCAATGATGAAACCGATTGCAACCACTTGCATTGCAATCTCATTCGGTACACCAAATAAACTACAAGCTAACGGTATCAATAATAAAGAACCACCAGCAACGCCTGATGCACCACATGCAGAAACAGCTGCCACAACACTTAATAAAATAGCAGTCAGGATGTCAAACTCAATACCCAGTGTATTCACTGCCGCAAGTGTTAATACCGTAATAGTAATCGCAGCACCCGCCATATTAATCGTTGCACCTAGTGGGATAGATACTGAGTAAGTATCTTCATGTAGTTTTAACTTGTCACATAAAGCCATATTAACTGGAATATTAGCCGCTGAACTACGAGTAAAGAATGCAGTTACGCCTGATTCACGTAAACATTGAAAGACTAATGGGTAAGGATTGGTACCTAATTTAATATACACAATGATCGGGTTCACAACCAATGCAATAAACAACATTGAACCGATTAATACTGCTAACAAATGTGAGTAACCAATTAACGAATCAAATCCTGTTTCTGCAAAAGTTGCAGCAACTAAACCAAAGATACCAATCGGTGCTAAGCGAATAACTAGCTGTACTATTCTAGAAACACCGTGTGCTAGGTCATGTAATATATCTTTAGTTGATTGGTTAGCATGTCGAAGTGCTAATCCTAAGCCTACGGCCCAAGCTAAAATACCAATGAAGTTACCTGTTAATAATGCATTAACAGGGTTATCTACTATTTTAAATAGCAGTGTATTTAATACTTCTAAAATACCTTCTGGCGGTGTGGCGTTGATATCAGTGGTAATGAGTACTAATTCTGTTGGGAAAGCGTAACTAAATAATACGGCCGTGACTGCTGCTAATAAAGTGCCTACTAAATATAGGTGAATAACAGGCTTAAGATTGGTATGTGTACCTTTAGTCTGGTTGGCGATTGATGATGCAACCAGAATAAAAACAAGGATAGGAGCAACAGCTTTTAGCGCACTAACAAAAAATCCACCAAGAAAAGAAACAGAAGTTGCACTGCTTGGAGAAATGGATGCGAGGCAAACACCTGCGATAATACCGACAACAATCTGTAAAACTAAGCTGCCATTCATCATACGTTGAATGAGAGTGGGAGTTGAACTCATAAATATTCCTATTTTTATTTTAAAGGCGATTAAGGCATAAATGCTTAATTTAGACATTCAGCGATAAGTAATACCAACCACACTTATTTAATATAATTGGTATAACGTTATTTTTATAATGGTTGATTTAGGGTGATTGTAACAACTCATTTAATGCAGGAATTATTACAGATCAGAATTTGGCAAAGAAAATAGCATAATTAGTAAAGATATAGTGCTGTAATTACTAATTTTTAATTAATAAGGTGATAGAAGTAGTAATACGCTTAATTACTGAAGTCGTTGTGATTACATGTTGCAAGAAACTTACCTTTGGGTTGCTTTATTTTTGTGCAATAGGGAGAGCTACTGTAAATAATTTTTAAATAGACCTCGAATATCAGTGTTATAACTCTAACAACCAAGACATCAGGCTGAGTTTGATTGATAATCGGTACATTTAAAACCTCACCGCTGGGCATTGTCCTGTCCTTTCAAAATATGAAGGATAAAAACGGTTTAATGTGGGGGGGCGATTACGTTATGATATCGCCATTAAAATCACTAACCAGAGTAAAACATGTCATCATCTCATTATGTATTACCCAATATAGACCCGATCGCTATTAGTCTTGGCCCCTTAGATATTCGCTGGTATGGCCTGATGTACCTTGTTGGATTTGCTTATGCATTTTGGATGGCGAATAGAGTTTGTGATAACTCCAAGGGCGTGTGGACGCGTGAACAAGCAAGTGACCTTTTATTTGCTGGCTTCATGGGGGTTATTCTTGGTGGTCGAATTGGTTACGTCTTCTTTTATCAATTCCCCACTTTCTTAGATAATCCATTATATCTATTTAGAATTTGGGAAGGCGGTATGTCATTCCATGGTGGTGTTATCGGAGTGGTCACTGCGATCATTATTTATGCTAAACGTCATCAACGTTCTATTTTATCGGTAGGAGACTTTATTGTTCCATTGTTACCGGTTGGTTTAGGGGCTGGTCGAATTGGTAATTTTATCAACTCTGAATTGTGGGGACGCGTCACTGATTCTCCTTTTGGCATTATCTTCCACAACGCTGGCCCACTGCCTCGTCATCCTTCGCAATTATATGAATTTGCATTAGAAGGTGTATTACTGTTAATTATATTATTACTGTTTATTCGTAAACCAAAACCTGCCGGTTCAGTCGCCGGCTTATTCTTATTAGGTTACGGTACATTCCGCTTTATTATTGAATTTGCCCGTGAACCAGATGCACATCTTGGCTTATTGACATTAGGGTTGAGTATGGGACAAATACTGTCTTTACCTATGATTCTGGTTGGGGCTGGTTTGATGGTTTATGCTTACAAAAAAAATCCAGTTGAAGTAGCGCAAAGCCAAACTAAAAAAAATAAAGGTAAGAAATAATGAAACAGTATTTAGCGTTATGCCAACGCATTATTGATCAAGGCACTTGGATTGAAAACGAGCGTACTGGTAAACGTTGTTTAACCGTGATTAATGCCGATTTAGAGTATGACGTAGGCAATAATCAATTTCCCATGATCACCACTCGCAAGAGTTTTTACAAGTCTGCTATTGCGGAGTTTTTGGGTTATATTCGAGGTTATGATAATGCCGCAGATTTTCGCGCTTTAGGCACAAAAACGTGGGATGCGAATGCTAATTTAAATGAGGCATGGTTAAAGAATAAATACCGTAAAGGTGAAGACGATATGGGTAGAGTCTATGGTGTGCAAGGGCGTGCTTGGGCAAAACCAGACGGAACAACTTTAGATCAATTAAGAAAAATTGTTGATAACTTAAGAAACGGTATCGATGATCGCGCTGAGATACTTACTTTTTATAATCCCGGTGAATTTGATATGGGCTGTCTTCGTCCATGTATGCACACGCACACTTTTTCACTGTTGGGAGACACGCTGCACCTGACTAGCTATCAGCGTTCGTGTGATGTGCCTTTGGGACTTAATTTTAACCAAGTACAAGTATTTGCTTTCTTAGCATTAATGGCGCAAATTACCGGTAAAAAAGCGGGTAAGGCATATCATAAAATTGTTAATGCCCACATTTATGAAGATCAATTAAGTTTGATGCAAGAAGTACAATTAAAAAGAGAGCCATTCCCATCCCCACAATTAAAGATTAATCCGCAGATTAAATCCCTTGAAGACTTAGAAACGTGGGTAACGATGGATGACTTTGAAGTGCTTAATTACCAATGTCATGAGGCGATTAAATATCCTTTCTCAGTATAAGCATTTCAAAACGTTAATCGTGTAATACACGAAACAATAAACTCAAGCCCACTTTATAGTGGGCTTTTTACTAGCTATTTCTCTTACGACTACCTTGGCAAAACTTAATTAAATGAATTTAGGATTTACTTTTCACATTAACGATAGAATTTCAGATTGTCTTTAAATCTATACCTGAGTATTAGTTCACAAATACTACAAAAGATGAAAGTTATTTACCTACATAAATCACAGAAGACAAATAGCCTTAGTATTTGTGTATATGAAAGCCGCTCTATTTGTATTACTATTGGGTGACTTTATTAAAGGAAGATACCTTATGCATAATGCATTTGAAGAAATCGCTGGAGGAAAACGTAGCCTACATGTGCAAGTCGCACGTGAGATCGCGCGTAAAATCCTTTCAGGAGAAGTAGCTGAAAATGAAATAATTCCAGGTGAGATGATACTATGCGGACAGTTTAAGGTCAGCAGAACCTCACTGCGTGAAGCAATTAAGTTGCTGACATCAAAGGGACTGTTGGAATCAAAACCTAAAGTTGGAACACGTGTAACAAGCCGAGAAAACTGGAATTTTTTAGACTCACAATTATTAGATTGGTTGACAGGTATTGGTGATAATAATGCTGTTTATCGTGATTTCTTATCTCTGCGAAATGCATTAGAACCAGAAGCGGCCGCATTAGCGGCTGAAAATGCAACAGCAGAGCAGCGTATTTTGCTATCTGCTACGTTCCAACAGATGGATTATATATCTAAAAACTTCGACCTTGAACGTTGGACTGAAGCTGATATGGAATTTCATCGATTGATATTTTTGTCTACGGGAAACAGTTTTTATTTGCCGCTTGCAAACGTTCTTTGCACCATGTTTAAAAGCTTCATTGCTCACTCTTCAATCAAAGGTAGTACCTGTATTGGAGAGCATCGAGCTATCTATTCTGCAATTATGGCAGGAGATGCAAACAAAGCGCGGGAAGCAAATGTAGAGCTGTTAAGTAAAAGTAAGCGTCGTTTACCGAGTAATGAATAAGTACTTTTTGTTTTTATTGTATTACAATATTTTATTAGGATTTTAGTTGTAAGATAAAGGTCAATTTTCAGTCATAGTGTACTTTTAACGATTGCTAAACAGTGAATAGAGGATCTACTTGGATCCTTAAGTTTTTATAATAAGCGTCTTATATAGCTAGATAACTAGTCACCTATATCTAGATTTTCAAAATGAGTATGCCTGAAAATACTTAATATGCCTGAAAGGAAGCAGAAAATAATTTAATTAAATTTTAAACCATTCTCTTTCGTTGTTTCTTGTAAGCTTGCTATCTGTTTATATAACATTACTTTATATAAACTTACTCATCATATAGATTGTATTTTATACAAAGCACTGAAAATAACCTCGGATGATTCACGGCTCTAGGGGGGATTTTTGGGTTTAATCTATTAGTGCCATTTAAAGGATTATTTATGCCTCAAACTTTGATCCCCAATGTTCATGACTTTATCGCTACGATTGATCCCTTTGACAAATTGCCAAAAGATTTACAGCGTAAAATCGCCTGTTGTATAAAAATAACTTATTTGGCGAAAGGTGAACAAATTCAATTTGGTGGAGATCAGGAACTGCGTTATCTGTATGTGATCCGTACAGGTTCTATGGAACAACGTAAACATAATGGCATGTTGCGAGCCAAGTTAGGTCCTGAAGATCTGTTTGGCTTTACTTTTTTGGATAAACATAAAGAGTCTCAACAGGATTACAATGCCATTGCTATTGAAAATACCCTGCTCTATTTGGTGCCTCATTCAGACTTGCTACATTTATTAGAAGAATACCCCGATTTTGCTGAGCACTTTGCTGGTAACGTTCAAGTGCGTTTACATTCAGCACTGGATGTTGTCTGGTCAGATAGTGAGAAGGGGATTTTTGTTAAAAAAGTATCTGAAGTTGCCAGTGATAAAATTGTAGTCGCTGATTCAAGTACACCGATCAGAAAAGTAGCTGAAGAGATCATGGCTGTATGCTCACCAACGGCGGTGATCACTGAAAATGGTGAAATTGTTGGGTTGATAACTGACCGTGATATGACTAAACGGGTCATTGTCGCTGGATTAGATTATAACCGCCCAGTCAAGGAAATCATGACTCCCAACCCTCTAACTATTGGACCAAATGACTTAGTACTCAAGGCATCATCAATCATGATGCAAAATAATGTACGTAGTTTACCCGTGGTTGAAGGGAATAAAGTACTAGGTGTGCTGACAACAACACACTTGGTCCGAAATAATAGAATACAGGCGGTATTCTTAATTGAAAAAATTAAATATGCCAACAGTGTTGCCGACCTGACAAAACTAACACCGGAGCGACAAGCTATTTTTGAAGCATTGGTGGAAGGCAAGGTTAGTGGTGATATTATTGGTCATGTTATGACCATGATCATGGATGCTTATAATCGCCGTTTATTACAAATAGCTGAAGGTCATTTTGGCAAGCCTCCCTGTGAATTTGCTTGGATTGTGGCAGGTTCCCATGCGCGTAATGAGGTGCATATGTTGTCAGATCAAGACAATGCAATTATTTTGTCTGATCATGCAACCGCGGCAGATCGCATTTATTTTCAAGGAGTTGCGATGTGGGTATGTAATGCGTTAGATGCGTGTGCTTATCCACTGTGTAGTGGTAAATTCATGGCCGTTAATCCTAAATGGTGTGTACCATTGAAAGTGTGGAAAGCCTCTTATAGTAAGTGGGTAGCTAATCCAGAATACGAAAGCCTTTTAAATGTCACTGTTTTTTTAGAAACACGCTGGTTATATGGCAATGAGAGCTTCAACAAAGAACTTCAAGCACACCTATTTTCCAGCATTAAGGCTTCTAATGTTTTTCTATCCTCAATGGTCAGAGATTCGGTATCCGTGAGTCCACCGCTAGGTATTTTTAACTCATTAGTATTAGAGAAAAGTGGTGAAAACTCTAAAACCTTAAATATCAAAAAATTTGCAATTAATTTGTTGGTTGATTTAGCGCGCATTTACGGGTTGTCATCGGGGTCAGAAAAAGCAGAAACAATGGCTCGTTTTGAACATGCTTATGAACATAATTTATTAAGTGAAGAGATGCTTAAAAATGTACAAGGTTCATTTCAATTCCTGACACAAGTACGTTTGTCACATCAGTTAAGTGCTTTACAGGAAGGCAAAGTACCTGATAATAATATCATTCCTGAAACTTTTGGTAGTTTTGAAAGAAAGCACTTAAAAGATGCCTTCAGGATCATTGCAGACTTGCAAGATTACACCAAACTAAAATTTAATGGTTAGTAAAAAGACTTATATAAGCTCCTAGGTTTGTTGATTAATAGAAGGAAACTATGCGCCTTATTTTACAATATTTTCATCCTCTCAATAAATTAAAACGGGAGCGAGAGTGTTATCTCAATAAACACCAAGTGCCTGATAATATAAAGGCGCTATTATCGGCACCCTTGCCCAGTTTAGACGAGGATATTTTTGCACTAGATTACCTCTCTGTGGACTTTGAAACCTCCGGTTTTGACCCTAAATATGACTCTTTATTGAGTGTTGGTTATTTACCATTAGTTAATCAACAATTGTTATTGTCTGAAGCCGTAGAAACCTTAATTAATTGTGCGGAAAACATTAAAGCAGAAACTGCGGTGATCAACCATATTGTCCCAGAGATGCTCGAACAAGGTAAACCTTGGGCTGAGGTACTTGATGCATTATTAGAGGAACTGGTAGGAAAAGTGCTTATTGTGCATGGTAGTGTCGTGGAAAAACGTTTTCTAAACTACTTCATTGCACAACAGTATCAGTTACCGCCTTTACCCCTATTATGGGTTGATACATTGCAGATGGAAAAATCCTTACATGCCTATAAAGATAGCTCAGATACCGAAGATTTTAGACTAGGGTCGATTCGTGCTAGGCATAATTTACCTGAATATGCTGCACATGGTGCATTGGTTGATTCTCTAGCGACAGGGGAGTTGTACTTAGCATTATTAAAAAAATGTTTTGAGGGGGCGGATTCGAGCGTACGTAATATGAAATTTGATTACAGCAGAGTATTTTAACTTTTTCGCATACTTAACAAGGAGTGAAACTTTCTCTTTAACAACAGGAGCGAGATAGTTGAGTGCAGATTAATAAGTTGATATTTATCTTTTGCAAAAAAGACAACTCACTTTACGTAAGTCGCCTTTTAAGGACCCAAATCATTTTATCGCTTTAGAACTTGTATTTAATTCCTGCGCGGTATTTAGCTTGTCTTCTACTTGAGCTTGAACTTTCATCTATAGTCCAAATCTCTGCAAATGGGCGCCAATTTCCGAATTGGTAGCCGACAACAATACCTGCATCGTACTCCCAATCTTTATTATCAAATTGTTTAACTTTATCCCATGACTTGATGTAGTTAGCTTCGTAGCTTAACTTTAAGTTGGGTAAAGATTCAAATTTATAAGAGCCCGTCAATGTCACTTTAGATTTAGTTGGATCGTTTACCTTTAAGCCTGTTTCAACGTTGGTATCCCCATCCGTAGGATCTGAATAGTTTGCAAATTCATGGCGGTAACGTAATGCTGTGGTTAAACCGAAATCAGATTTATAAACAACACGAATCTGTGGTTTAAATGTTGTTTTACGATCTGTTAAAGCAATTGGCATACCTGGTTTAATTTGCCACTTACCCATTTTATAAGTTAAACCTAAGTCTAACTCTGTTTCCGTCAATTCTGTATTGCTCAGTGTTTTAGTTCTGTCAAAGCTGGCAAACTTCATCTCAATACCTATATTTGCTTTTAGGTTATCAACGCTGTCGATTTTGAAGCCAGTACCTAATTTTACACGACTCGCTTCTTTATTATCATGAGAACGCCATTCATGACGGAAATCGATTTGTGCAGCAGAAGCAGCACTTGATAATAGGGTTGTTGCAACTGCAAATATTAATTTATTTTGTAATTTCATTGTTATCATCCATATTGATATTGATATGTTAAATTTATGTTTTAGTTTTATTGTTAATAAGTCGATTGTTGTTACATTCAATTAAAACCAAATAGGTTTTGTTACATTTTGAGCAGTAAAACTTAAATCTCTTATTCAACACTGATTTTTAATTGGCATTTCATAATACAAATAGGATACATAATTTTTGTCATTTTGTTCTGTGATAGGGCTCTTATTTTTATGGTTAAATTACTTTATGTATTGGCGATATTTTTAAATGTGTTTTATATCAGTGCTTTATGTGTTTTCTTTTTGTTTTCAATGAAAAGTGTTGGTATTTATAGAGAGGTGGATAACATTTATAAAATTTAATTTGTGTTACTTTTCGGTTGCATGTTGTTTTTTTATTCTCTCTGTGGCAAAGCCTCATAATTGTTAATCAAATTATTATAATCACATCATTTTTTCTTTTTTATTCATTTGGCGCAAACTAACCAAACTTTATACTTAGCCTTACATAGTTAATTTTCATTAGCGTAAAGTTAATGAAAATTAGTTTTATTGTTTTTTGTTTTTTTTGTTAGTTATTGTTTTTTAATGTTATTTTTTGTTTTTTTATTAAAGTAATTGCATAAGTACTTTTTAAAATCTTTCTTTGATATTAGGACTTATTGATTTATGAAGAAGCCGCTTGAATTTGATCTAGGTTAGGTTATTTGTAAACGGTCATCATTAAATATGATTCTAATCACATACTTCTACTATTGTAATACAAATAAGCATAACTCTGTTATATGGTCTACATAATCTTATTAACTCTAAAGGACATCAATATGGATTTTAATTTATTAGTAGTGGGAGTTTATTTCCTATTCCTTATTGCCATTGGTTGGATGTTTAGAACATTTACAACCAATACAAGTGATTACTTTCGTGGGGGCGGTAACATGCTCTGGTGGATGGTAGGTTCAACTGCCTTCATGACGCAATTTAGTGCTTGGACGTTTACTGGCGCAGCCGGTAAAGCATATAACGATGGTTTTACCGTAGCGATTATCTTCATGGCTAACGCATTCGGTTACTTTATGAATTTCGCCTATTTTGCTCCTAAATTCCGACAACTACGTGTTGTAACGGTAATTCAAGCAGTTCGCCAACGTTTTGGTAGTAAAAATGAGCAAGTGTTTACTTGGACGAGTATGCCAACTAGTGTTATTAATGCTGGTATTTGGTTAAACGCACTCGCAATAATTGCTTCTGGCCTATTCAACGTTGATATTGAATATACTATATGGGCTACTGGACTTGTTGTATTAGCAATGTCTGTAACAGGTGGATCATGGGCGGTTATCGCATCTGACTTTATGCAGATGGTTATTATTATGGCTGTTACTATTACTTGTGCGATTGTGGCGCTTAATCTTGGTGGTGGTATTTCAAATATCATTGATGGTTTTGAGCAAACACGTGAAGTAACCTTCCTTGTTGGTACAGAGATTAACTACTTAAGTATCTTTGCTATATGGTCATTCTTTATTTTTGTTAAGCAATTCAGTATTACTAATAACATGCTTAACTCATACCGTTACCTTGCAGCAAAAGACTCAAAAAATGCTCGTAAAGCAGCCCTGTTAGCTTGTGTATTAATGACAATGGGTCCATTAATCTGGTTTCTACCAAGTTGGTTCCTTGCATCTACTGGTGTTGACTTATCATCTATGTACCCTGAAGCGGGTAAAAAAGCAGCTGATTATGCTTACCTATACTTTGTTGATGAGTACATGCCTGCTGGTATGGTTGGTTTACTTATCTCTGCAATGTTTGCGGCGACAATGTCTTCAATGGATTCAGGTCTAAATCGTAACTCAGGTATCTTTGTTAAGAACTTCTATCAAGTTGTCGTTCGTCCTAAAGCAACTGAGAAAGAGTTAGTAACTTGTTCTAAAATCACCTCAACGGCGTTTGGTTTAATTATCATTGGTGTTGCATTATTCATCAACTCACTTAAAGGTTTGAGCTTATTTGATACCATGATGTATGTTGGTGCCTTGATCAGTTTCCCTATGACAGTACCTACGTTCCTAGGTTTCTTCATTCGTAAAACACCGGATTGGGCTGCTTGGGCAACATTAGCTGTTGGTGCTTGTGTATCTTATTACGTTGGTTTAGTTATCTCTGCAGCAGATATTCAAAACTGGTTCAATCTAGATACTGCTTTAACTGGTCGTGAATGGAAAGATCTTAAAGTTGCTCTTGGTCTAATCGGTCATATTGTTGTTACTGGTGGTTTCTTCATCTCTACGATGGCGTTCTACAAACCTTTAGCAGAGCATCGTGAAAAAGATATTGATACATTCTTTACTAACTTAGCAACACCTTTACATAATACGTCTAGTGCTCAAGCTCACCTTGATAACAAACAACGTACAATGTTAGGTAAATTAATTGCGATTGCTGGTGTTGGTATTATGGGGATGTTCTTCTTGCCAAATACATTTAGCGAAAGTTTAATCTTTGTTTTATGTGGCGGTATCGTGTTTGCTATAGGTCTACTACTAGTGAAAGCCGTTAGTGTTGTTAATGAAGATGATGATGACGATAATAACGATAAATTACCTGAATTGAGTTAATTTAGGTCGTATATAACGTTAATCTTATTTTCTAATAGAAAGCGGTTAGTTTAACTAACCGCTTTTTTTTTGCGTTAAATAAAGGCTCTTTTTACTTTTATACCTTTCCTGCTAAATAGCTGATCATGCTTGCTGGCTAAAACATATCATTTCTGTGTGATACATTTTGCAAATACAATGATCATCTGAGGCAATTCCTACCTCAAATTAATGTATTTCTTGTTGCCAATCAGAGAGCATATACGTAATTAAATTGCTATTACCTTGATATTATATCAGCTGAAATAATTCGTATTCAGCTCTGTGATAGGTACCTCACATCTGTGTTCATAGCCGTCACCATTCAAGATATAAAAGTTAACAAGCGTGAGGTGAAGAGATTCTAATACCGATTACATTAAATAAGTGATCTAAATTTTGTGCAGGAAAAATGACTTAGTTCAAGGCGTAAATTGAACTAAATGGTTGTTTCCTTTATGAAAGTTACAACGAAGAAATAAGTTATTTTAACAAGTAAAATAGATCAGTTAATTAGTGTGATTGGTATAAGCATAAAGGCAAAAAACTAACGGGTTATACTCCTATTTTAGAACAGGAACTAAGATGGTTGCCTCATGACCTGTTCTGCTGGTCGCCAACTAGCGTTGTCGCATTTAATAAGGGCTAGCCATTTAAAGAATAATACTGGTTTTACTCCTATTGATAGAGACTTAATGAAGTTAATTGTTCGAAAGGCCCTCATGTCACATTGTAGATTATGTGATGTCCGTGTTGGTGACTCAATAATGCATCATGATTGGAAGTGGGTATCTATATTATGTGGACTAACATTATGATAATGCTTATAAAAATGTATGTAATAGATTAAGTGTTGACTTACTATCAACATCTGGCTGATTTGATTCTGTCGAGAAGCGCGGGATAAAACCCGTTACTGATACGTTATATGTAACTAGCTCAATAACAGGTTATTTATTTCAACATAATGAATATATTTGAGTCTAAAGTAAGTGACTTATTATGTGAATCTAGTGTTTAATGCTGGTTATCCAAGTAATAGAAGGTTGCTTGTACAAACTCATCCTCCTCACCTGTATTATTTTGATTGTAGACTCCCGCTTTAAAGTACATGTATTGGCCTGATTGATCATAGCCACTATTTGTCATATCAACAGAAACAGTTACGTCATCCTTATTTTCTCGCATGATAGTGACTGTCAGGTTATTGCCAACGACTTTAATTTGGTAAAAGAATTTCTCATTTAAGGCAATGCCATCACTTGGCTCATTGGCATGGTCACTCCTACTACCAATCATTTCGATCCAGGCTTCAGCGCCTGTTCGTGGTTCATGCGCAATATAGATTGAACCCTTATCATGCCCTGGTAATAAACGATAATAAAGTCGTACTGGCTCGTCATCATTAGCATGAATTTGACCAATAACTACGCGCCCAATTTGATAGTCATCCCCCGTAGTCGTGACGTTATTAACGGCTAATGTTGCATTTAATATCCCATCGATAGCACCTGCTTTAGCTTGTTCGCTACTAGGTGATGAAGAGAAAACCCAGTTATTTTTATTAACGCCTTTTGTGTCGATATCGGTATTACCTTGGCGTAACATCTCGCGTAACTCTGTGCGAGTATAAGAGGTATTAGTTGAGGTTTTAAAGCCATCGATATAATCCTTAAAGACCATGCCACCATCGATGGCTGTGTAAAAGTAATCACTCAGTTCGTATCCATCACTTAATTCGTCTTCTTTAATTGAGTCTGCAGTACCACTATTATCATCATCAGTTGGCACACTTAAGTACCAGTCATTTAATGTAAAGTTGCCAGAAGGTGGTAAAGAAGCATTTAAATCAGCAATGGGTAACTTACTGTTATAAATTAAGCTTTTGAATTGCACAATACTATTGCCATTCTCATATTGGTTATAGACGCCGGCTTTAAAGTAGCTGTACAAATCAGACCAGTAACTAATATCAATATTTACCTTATTTAGATCATCAACATTAATATTTAACTGGTTATTTCCAACTTCAATATCAAATTTAGTAGGATGGTTTAGATCGTAGTCAGTCAGGTAATAAAAGTCGTATGAGTCAGGGCAGTTAGCTTCGTAGTTTGGGTTATCCTGATTCTTACACTCTGATGCATTTGTTTTAACAATGGCCCAATAAGCATTACTGTATGATTCTCCATTACTATCATCGCTACGGTTTTCTCCATCCCAAATTACACGTAATAGTGGGTGTGATAAAACGCTATCATCGGTGTTGCCGTTTTGGCCTTTATTGTGTACCTGTAATAGGGTCATCTCTTCGCCATTATTACTTGCTGTCACAGATTCATTGGGGTTAATCGGTAACACCTCTGCACTCAGGCTATAAGTGTTACTTGTATTACTTTTGAAGTTATCTACAAAGCGTAATTCTGAACGATTACTATCACCATTCATCGCAAATGTCAGCCAGCCAGAATCTTGATCTATATAGAAGTAGTCATTATCAAATTGCTGATATTGATCGGCTTTTACCACATCACTTTTTGTTCCATCGGATGGTTCGCTCTGTTGTAAGTTTGCCATTTTAAGCACATTGATATACTGCGGATAATCATAAGGGACGCCAGTATGTGACGCATTATTACCTGAACTAACAGAAGTCGTTTTTGTGCTACCTTCACTTCCACTTCCACCTCCTCCACATGCGATAAGGAACACTGATAATAAAGAGGTACTTGCTAGTTTATATTTCATTGTGGGATTCCATGTTCATGATAATAGATAGAGGAGGTATATATTTTGAAGAGAATACTTTTTATTTCTGTATCTGATTAATAAAGCTAGTTTTTATACGTTTTATGCATATAAAACGTATTGTATTTTTAATCGTGAACTTATGCCCCCTATCTTAGGAGGGCATAAGCTAAGCTTTATAAACCGAACAAAGCTGCTCGTTCTATAACTTGTGCTTCAGTTAATGCAACGTTCCAAGTTGCAATATTGTCGAGATCTCCATCTAAGTTTTTATCTGAACTGCCAGAACCACCACCAACGATAAATTTATCAGTTGCTTCATTTTCGACTGGGAGAAAGTTAACATTTTTAGTTGCTTGCTCTACACCATTAATATAAATTGTTAAAGAACCATATGCCCCTGAATCTACCGCATCTGCATCGTATACTGTGACTATATGGCTCCAAGAATCTGTTGTTAATGGGGATGATGTAACGGCCTCTGTAGATTGGTTTTCGTCATCTATAACACCACCATATATTTTAAACTTAACGACACCCTCATCGGCATCAGTGCTTTCTATGTAAGTTTTGAATCCTAAATAGTTACTGGTATCAGCGTAATCAATTAAAGCAACATCGCTCGCAATAGCACGGCTTGAAAGATTTATAACTGCTTCTAAAGTAAATGAGCCTGTAATTTGATCTGCACCAGAACCTTCTGCGCTTGTGTAAGATAAATATGCATAGGGTTCTGAGCTTCCTTCTTCAAAAACTGAACTACCTTGAGTAAGATTTAGCGCCATATCTTCAACAGAAGTTGCACCTGCTGTGCTTGATATTACATTTGTATCATTACCTGACCCTTTAAGTGGAGTGGTTGCTGAACCGCTATTAGCATATGAACCTGACGTAAAATTAAATTCATCTAGTGCAGTAGGAAAATCTCCTGCTTCCTCTTCATTTTCTTCATCTACTTCAGACCCAGCAACAACAGTTTGTAATCCACTATAAACATCGCCATCACCATTAAGTGATTCGCCAACGATATAACCCGATTCGAAATCATCTTCAAATACGGTCGTTGTCATGGCTGTATCAGAATAAATTACAATATTGTCAACAATTGAGGTTTTTGCTGCAACTTTAGTATTTGATCCAAGTTTAACACCGAAGTAGGCAACCCCCGATGCAGTAGTATTGTTATAATCTCCCGTATAAATCTCCGTATTATTTAAAGATAGGGTGTACTGATTCGTTGAAGCATCCCAAGTTATTTTGAAATTGTTTGTATCACCTAATATGTGCTTCACCGTTAATGTGTTAGAAGCTGAACCTGCAACTCTTGTCACAATTCTGCCGTCAAATTTTAAAATTACGTCAGCAACCATGTTTGATGTGGAATTAGTCGAGTCATATAGACCAATTGAGAAGTCTTGATCTTGACCCGTTGGATAAATCACATCAACACTTATAGCACCACTAGTAAGTTCATTGATAAGATTATCAACAATACTATATTTTAAGAAACCCGCACCATCATCTGAAATACTTAGTTTATCTGTAATTGCTGCATAAAGGTTTGCTCCACTTTCACCATTACCTTCACTGGCTTCGCCATTATCAACATTAGCAGATTCTTTGAACTTTAGATCTCCACCACAACCAAAAACTAAAGCTGCGCTTAATGTAACCACTGCTATTTTAGTTAAATTGAATTTTTTTCCATTTTTATTGATTTTCATCTTTAATCCTTTAAATCATTTAATATTATTTTTGGTCTGTTTATTGTTTGATAATTATACTAAAGGGGCAATTTTTCCTTATTGATAAAATGATCCCGCTCTCATTAGTTGCTTTATATCAACGATAAAGTCGATCTATACAGCATTTTTAATTTTGTATTTGTATGTTTAATAGGAGGGGTTTTAGGTTGTTTTAAATTATTAATAACTTTTTAAGTTATTTTTTATAACTAATGGTTTCAAATGACATTGTTTTTAATTATACATTTTTTCTTTTATATTCAGTTACTTAAGTTTTTTATGATTTGTTTTTTCCTGAGTGTAAAAATAAAGCGATTTAATTCTTATATTTTATTTATCGTTTTGTATTAATAATTAATTAATTGAATTGGAGGGGGAAAGATAGGTTAATGAGCCTCATTAACAACTTTGTTTATTGAGGGGGCTGTTGGCAATATACTAGATTGAGAAAAAGTTATATTTAAAGCGCTAGATAACTGCCATCGATAAATATAGTGGTGTTATTAAGGTGTTATATTGAACAATGAAAATAAAACGGTATCGATTATAATAAAATTTTATAGATACCGTTTTAATTTATAGGCGTTTTTAACCTATCTGTTTAACGCATAGTAACAAACTCTTCTGAGCCCGTAGGGTGTATCGCAACGACACTATCAAAATCTGTTTTGGTCGCACCCATCTTCATTGCAACAGAGAAGCCTTGAATCATTTCATCAACCGCAAAACCGATACCGTGTAAGCCAACAACCACTTCATTTTCTCCCGCGCAAACTAGTTTCATTTTACAAGGTTGACGATGCTGAGTGACTGCCGTGTACATGGCGGTAAAACCTGACTGGTAAACTTTCACGTTTTTCTGGCCATATTGTTCAATTGCTTGTTGCTCGGTTAGTCCAATAGTACCAATCGGTGGATGACTAAATACTACTGTTGGAATTAAATCATAATCCATTTTTGCTTCAGGTTTGTTGTTAAATAAACGCTCAGATAATTGACGCCCAGCTTTTACAGCAACAGGTGTTAACTCAACACCACCTTCCATGATATCTCCGACACAATAAATGCCAGCAATATTAGTTTCTTGGTATTGGTCAACTTTAATGTATCCGGCTGCATTCGTTGCAACGCCAGTTGCTGCAAGGTTAAGCTTATCAGTAGCAGGATGGCGACCAATCGCCCAAATTAACGTATCTACATTGTGGCTTTGACCATTCTCTAGTTCAAGTGTCAGGCTACCATCTGCTTCTTTGGTGATCTGTTTTGGCGTAGAGTGGGTATGTAATGTAGGGCCTTCAGCTGCCATTACTTCAACCAAGGTATCAACGATAAGTGGATCAAAACTGCGTAATGGTGACTCTTTACGTACAAAAAGGTGTGTTTCTGTACCTAACGCACCTAAAACCCCTGCTATTTCAACGGCAATGTAACCTGCACCAACAACGGCTACGCGTTTAGGTTGCTCGGTAATATCAAAAAATCCATTAGAATCAATACCTAACTCAGCACCTGGCACATTAGGAATGCTCGGGCGCCCACCAGTTGCAATAGTAATGTGTTTTGCAGTGATTTTTTTACCATTAACTTCAACGGTGTTTTTATCTACGAAAGTAGCAAAGCCTTTAATGACTTCTACTTTATTATTACCTAATACACGGTCATAAGATTCATGGATTCGACCAATATAAGCTTGACGATTTTCAACCATTTTAGCCCAATTAAAGCCTTTTACATCAAGGTCAAAGCCATAATCAGCAGAATACAGGTTAATGGCTTCAGCGACTTGTGCGCCATGCCACATTACTTTTTTCGGTACACAACCAACATTGACACAGGTGCCACCTAAATCTTTAGCTTCAATAATCGCTACTTTTGCACCATACATTGAAGCGCGATTAGCTGAAGCAATACCGCCACTGCCGCCGCCGATACAGATGTAATCAAAATCGAATTGTTTGTTGCTCATGGAGTACCTCATTAATTGTTCAGGAGTAATAGGTTAGGTAGTAAGACTTGTTTAATTACCTTTTTATGAATAGTAAGTTACAGCATTGCAGCATAAAACTATACCGCTTGTATTGAATTTTGCGTTTTATTATTTGAATTCAGAAGTAAATTTTTGCATTGCTAGTGTTGATGGTAAATTACTTTTGACTTAAAAAGAAAATTAATTGCGAAGCGCTTTGCTTCACCAAGAACGAGAATACGAAGAAAGATTATTCTTTGAATCTAAGAAACAAACAATTTCAAGACTTTCATTTTTTAGATTTAACTTCTTTTCTTCGTACCTTCGTGATGAAATTACTCTTTACCTCAATTTTTTCGTTTTTTATAGCTTGCTTTTAATTTAAACATTAAACCTCAGTAACTGTTTGATAAGCCCATTTTAGCCAAGGCACTAGAGCTTCTAGGTCACTTTGTTGGACGGTGCTACCACACCAGATACGTAGCCCACTTGGGGCATCTTTATAAGCTCCAATATCAAAAGCGACTTCTTGGTCCGCAAGTAACTTCATAAACTGTTTTAACTGCTTATCAGATAAATCGACTGAGAAGCAGACGCTAGTATTAGAACGAATACTCTCTTTTTCAGCTAAAAAATGGATCCATTTATGGTTGGCTACAAATTCACTTAATATGGCTAAATTTGCTTGAGATTTTTTAATGCAAGCATCAACACCACCGATCGACTTAACCCAGTTCAATGCATCTTGATAATCTGCTACACATAACATTGATGGAGTATTGATGGTTGCGCCTGTGAAGATCCCATCAATTAGTTTTCCACCGGCAGTCAGTCTAAATATCTTAGGTAATGGCCAGTCCGGAGTATAACTTTCTAAGCGTTCAACAGCACGAGGGCTTAAAATGATTACACCGTGAGCTCCTTCACCACCTAATACTTTTTGCCAACTAAAGGTTGTTACATCTAATTTTTCCCACGGCATTTCCATGGCAAATACAGCAGAAGTCGCATCACATATAGTTAAACCTTCTCGTGTATGGCTAATAAAGTCTGCATTATCAACCTTGACGCCTGAAGTGGTGCCGTTCCAAGTAAAGATACAATCATTTTCAGGTTTGACTTGGCTTAAATCAGGCAACTGCCCGTAATCAGCTTTAATTTCATTTACGTTTTCTAGCTTTAGTTGTTTAGTGATATCTGCATACCAGCCTTGTCCAAAAGACTCCCAGTAACAAATATCCACTGCTCGAGGACCTAACATTGACCACATGATCATTTCCATTGCACCAGTGTCTGATGCTGGCACAATCCCTACACGGTAGCCTTCTGGTAAGTTTAATAGCTCAGCAGTATCGGTGATCACTTGCTGTAACGCTTTTTTACCTATATCGGAGCGATGTGAGCGGCCTAGTGTTGACTGGTTTAGTTTCCCTAGGTCATATCCTGGTCTTTTGGCGCAAGGCCCTGAAGAGAAGTTAGGAGTGATGGGTTTAATCAGTGGTTTGGTGCTCATGTCGTTAGGTCCTTTTAAAGAAAGTATTCTGAAGGCTGTAAAAAATAATGTTATTTGTTGAAGCTGTACAGTATTATTTTTGTTAACGTCTATTTAATGACCGCTGCAGTAAGAAAATAAGGTAGGTGCTTATGCGCTGTTTGATGAAGGCTTGGCATAATAATGAATACGCAATAAAAAACTGGCTGATAAAGCAAACAGGTAACCAAGATCAAGCCCAAGATCTATTACAAGATATCTTCATCAAAGCCCTGCAACACAAACAAGTATTTTGCAGCATTGAAGATGCAAAAAGTTGGCTGTTCAAAATCGCACATAACTGTTTTATAGATAGTTATAGAAAATCTAAATTACGCATAACGGTACCTGAGTTAGAGGTTGAAGATAATACTCAAGGAGATTCACAAGATAATGCAACGCTTCTAACTGACCTTCAACACTGCATGACTCGTGTTATTTTAGAGTTAGATGAAGATGATCAAGAGATTATTGAGCTGTGCGATATACAGGGAATGCAACAAGTTAAATACGC
>Ga0316198_10000576_pt1 | contig 19695 bp, 19 predicted proteins | sample OudBieAanoxic_MG_FD_204935 | JGI IMG/M metagenome (GOLD analysis project Ga0316198, IMG submission 204935) | Coastal sediment microbial communities from Oude Bieten Haven, Netherlands - site A anoxic | ecosystem: Environmental > Aquatic > Marine > Coastal > Sediment | place: Netherlands...
TTGCATCCGACTCATCGGGACCCACCAATTGGTATTCACTTTCTTCGCCCGTGTCTATATTTTCCAATAAGACATGGCTTCCGAATACCGCCCGGTCTTTAGGTAATTTGTCTGTATCGATAACATCAGCAGCGGCCAGTTTATATTCGAGGTCCTCGATGCGGCCGGAAAGAAAACTTTGCCGTTCCTTGGCCGCATGAAATTCAGCATTTTCCGAGAGATCGCCATGCGCCCGGGCTTCTTCAATGGCTTTGATATTTTCTGGTCGTTCCACCCGCTTAAGTCTTCCCAGTTCTTCTTTAAGGGTAATGAATCCCTCTTTCGTAATCGGTATCCGTTCCATGATCTTCCTGAAAATTAAGGTTTAAAAGTAGCATGATTTGAAGTCGGACTATAAATATTCGGCCGCCAGAATCTCTGCGATTTGGACTGCATTGGTGGCGGCGCCCTTACGGATATTATCGGCCACGACCCACATATTGATACCATTAGCGATAGACTCGTCGTCCCGAATACGACCCACATGGGTCAGATCATTGCCAGCCGCATCGAGGGGCAACGGATACACGTTGTTTTTAGGATCATCAACCACTTTGATCCCCGGAGCCTTTTCAAGCAACACGGCTACTTCAGAAGCACTGACGGGCTGCCTAGTTTCAATATTGATGGCCTCCGAATGCCCGTAAAAAACCGGCACTCTGACCGTTGTTGCGGTAACCCGAAGCTCCTCATCGGACATGATTTTTCGAGTTTCGTTGACCATCTTCATCTCTTCTTTGGTATATCCGTTATCCAGGAATACATCGATATGGGGCAGGCAGTTAAAAGCGATCTGATGGGGATAGACCGATTTTTCAACCGGGGCACCCTCCATCTTGGCCCGGGTTTGTCCGGCCAGTTCTTCAATTGCCTTTAAACCCGTCCCGGACACCGCCTGGTAAGTAGACACCACCACTCGTTTAATCCCGTAAGCCTGATGGATGGGATTTAAAGCCACCACCATTTGGATGGTGGAACAATTGGGATTAGCGACAATGTGTTTTTTCGAATAGCCGGCAACAGCTCGGGGATTCACTTCCGGTATCACCAGGGGAACGTCCGGGTCCATTCGCCAGGCACTGGAATTATCCACGACCACGCAACCATGTTCAGCCGCGCTAGGCGCAAAATGTTTACTTGTCCCACCACCAGCCGAAAACAGAGCGATATCAATGTCGGCAAAACTGTCTTTTGTCAGTTCTTCCACTTCTACTTCGTGGTCATTAAATTTTAGGCGGCGACCGGCGGATCGGGAAGAGGCCAGTAATTTGATCGACTTGATCGGAAAATTTCTTTCTTCCAGACAGGAAATCATTTGTTGGCCAACAGCACCGGTGGCGCCGGCCACAGCCACATTATATCTTTTTGGTACCATTTTCTTTCTCCATTATAGATATCGATCTATCCAATTTAGTCTCCTAAATCAATTCTGATGCTAAACATCATCTCTAACCGATCCGGATCATGTTCGTCTTTGCTATAAATCGTTGCGATTTAACGTCGGGATCACTTGGTATCAGCGTTGCGGGCCAGGCGTTCTTTCTTTTTGATGGTCTTTAAATTCCAAAGTGTCATGACAGGACCGGAAACAACATAAACAAGTCCGGTTAGAAAAAGAGCGATCGATGGCTGTGCGGCAATAAAAATTAGCACTAAAATCATTGCTACCAGAACATTGAAGTTCATTTTCTTAAACAGTTCGAGTTTTTTAAAACTATAGTATTTAACGCTACTCACCATAAGGAACGAGAGTATGTATACCAGGGCCAGCAGCAACATGGCGTTTGGCTTTTCGGTTAGGTTGATCCGGTGGTAAAACAAAAGCGTGGTGGCAATCATTCCAGCTGCGGCCGGAATGGGCAACCCTGTAAAATATTCTCCGCTCGAGGAACCGGACTGGGTGTTAAACCGGGCCAGCCGCAGGGCACCGCAAACCGCAAATAAAAAAGCCGCCAACCATCCGATGCGGCCCAATGGTTTCAGGGCCCACAGGTACATCATAATACTGGGCGCGACCCCAAAGGAAATAAGATCCGCCAAGGAGTCGTATTCAACCCCAAATGTGCTGGTGGTATTAGTGGCCCGGGCGATTTTGCCATCAAGCTGATCAAAAACACCGGCGATGATAATGGCCACGGCCCCGTGGGTAAATTTTCCGTCAATGGCGCTAATCAATGCATAGAAACCGAAAAAAATATTCAACGATGTAAAAACATTGGGTAAAATATAAATACCGCGACGTCGTTTGGCTCTGTTTCCATCTATTTTCTGTCTCATTTTAGATACCCCAATATCGTTGTTCCCGCTTGTGTTTTCTGACCACGGGATACATTCAACTCGGTATCCGGCGGAAGATACAGGTCCAAGCGCGAACCAAAACAAATCATGCCGAAACGCTGACCACGCAACACCGTTTGCCCGGTTTGAAGGCCACAGATAATCCGGCGTGCGACGAGTCCGGCCACTTGCACCACGGCCATCATCCTGCCTGTTTCCATCCGGATAACCACCACATTGCGTTCATTGGCCTCGGTTGCTTCGTCTTTATTAGCGGCTAAAAATTTGCCGGGAAAATACTCAATCCCTGTCACTTCCCCTGCGTGGGGAGTACGGTTAACGTGCACGTTAAAAACGTTCATGAATACACTGATCTTTAGAGCCGGGCCAGGTATGTAAGGATTATCTTCCTCTACCCGGGCAAGGATCACTTTGCCGTCCGCCGGTGAAACAACAGCCCCCGGTGCAACTGGGACCACCCGATCGGGATCACGAAAAAACCAGCAAATACCAATTGTTGCCGCCAAACCAATCAACGCCGGAATCGCCATCCCCAGAAGGGCCAAAATTGCCGTAATAAATGCACCAGCGAAAATCAGCGGGTAGCCGGGTTTGGCGACGGGAAACGCCGTTTGATTTGGCGAATCAGCCCAGGAAAATTTTTCCATCTATCCCCAATATTTGGCTATAATCATGTGCCGCCCAACGAAGCCCACTCATGAGTAAAATCAACATACTAAAAATTTTATATATATTAGTCAAAGAACGTTGAATTGTCAATGTAAAGTTCTAAACCGGGTCGTAAGCCGGAGACCTGATCGCAAACCGCCGATAGATTATCACTATTCGAGGTTGATCTCGGCGTCACTTTTGCGCAAATAGACTGGTTTGATTTCGGCTGCATCATATCCCTCCGATTCCAGCTGCGACAATGCGATCCGGGCCACAGTGGCCGCGTGGATTGTATTGTGCAAATCTTGAGCAAAATATGCACTGTCACCCAAATTTTCTATCAGCATCCGGCGATAACTCACGGCCCCATTACCGACAAAGACGGCTGGGCCCTGAACCATAGCCAACAACTTCTCCGGCCCAGCGACCATTTCCGGGATCATCCGTTTCAAACGATCCTTTTCGTATCGGTAACCAGCCAGATAGACCTCTTTGCGGTAGGCGTCAAGCAAGGAAAATATCGCCATGGGAACGGCTCCCACCTGTGTGGCGAGCGCTTTAAGGCTGGAAACGGGTACAATCGGCTTTCCGGTTGCCCGGCCGAGCCCTTTAATCGAACTTAAACCGATCCTGAGCCCGGTAAAAGATCCGGGACCACGCGTCACCGCAAATCCGTCTAATCTATTTAAAGAAATCCCAGCCAGTTCCAGCACCTGATCGACGATCTTCATCAGGTGTCTGGCATGGGTTTGGTCGTTGTCCAGGGTGATCTCGGCCAGTAACCCGGATTCGGACACGACCGCCGCGCTGCAGCTCCTCGTGGTGGTATCAACGGCAAGAATAGTCATTGGCACAGATTTATCTTTCGGGATCCGTTAAAAACGCCCCCGTGCGCCCGCTTGTTGACAACCCGTTATGGCAAGAGGGATCACGTCATCCATAGTCTTTATAGGTATGAATTTTATCTTCCGTTTGATTTTTACCGGTATCTCGGCCAATTCGCGCTGGTTTAGATCGGGGATAAGGATGGTTCGGATACCGGCACGCAAGGCACCCATGGCCTTTTCTTTGATTCCGCCAATGGGTAGAACCCTCCCCCGCAGGGTTACTTCGCCGGTCATGGCAATTTCATGGTTGACCGGCTTGCCGGAAAGAGCCGAAATCAGTGCCGTAGCCATTGCAATTCCAGCCGATGGCCCATCTTTCGGAATCGCTCCGGCCGGCACATGGATATGGATATCAGAATTATCCAGAATACTTTTGGCGATGCCGAGTTTGTCAAGATTGGCCCGCGCATAGCTTAGCGCCGCACGGGCAGATTCCTGCATTACATCTCCCAGTTGCCCGGTAACAATCAGATCGCCCTTTCCACCGATAAGGGTGGCCTCAATGTATAGAATTTCACCGCCAGCGGACGTCCAGGCCAACCCCGTGGCAAGGCCGATTTGGTTTTCCGTTTCATTCATTTCCGGAAAATACTTGGGCACGCCTAAATATTTCTCCAAGTTTCGGCAGGTGATTTTAAACGGCCCCTTTTGGCCTTCGGCAATTCTTCGCGCCATTTTACGACAAATTGCCCCCAGCTCTCTTTCCAGATTCCGTAAACCCGCTTCCGATGTATACCCTCGGATCACTTCGGTCATAGCCCTATCGCTGATGGATAGATTTCTCTTCTTCAAACCATTTTCTCTGATCTGGCGTGGCAAAAGAAATCGATCTGAAATGATCCGTTTATCTTCCTCCGTATAACCGGGCAGTTCAATCACTTCCATCCGATCGAGCAGGGCCGATGGAATCGTATCGGTTATATTGGCTGTCAGGATGAACATCACGTTGGACAGGTCGAAAGACAGATTGAGGTAATGATCGCTAAACGCATAATTTTGCTCCGGATCCAGCGCTTCCAACAGTGCCGAGGACGGGTCTCCTCTGAAATCAGCACCCAGCTTGTCGATCTCGTCCATCATGAAAACCGGATTATTAGTGCCACATTGCTTAAGCCCCTGGAGGACCCGTCCGGGCATGGCCCCGATATATGTCCGGCGATGACCCCGAATCTCCGCTTCGTCACGAATACCGCCCAGCGAAATCCGTACAAACTTTCGCTTCATAGCCTTGGCAATGGCACGACCCAGGGAAGTCTTCCCCACCCCCGGAGGCCCAACAAAACATAAGATCGCCCCCTTCAACTTCGGGTTCAGTTGCCGAACAGCCAGATATTCTAAAATCCGGTCCTTGATTTTTACCAGACCATGATGCTCCGAATCGAGAACTTTCTTGGCCCTCAAGATATCGATTTTACCCTTGGACGACCGGCTCCAGGGCATCTCCACCAACCAGTCAAGATAAGTCCGGACGACCGTCGATTCTGCTGATTCCGGATGCATCTGTTCCAGTCGTTTTAACTGCCGCTCGGCTTCATCCTTTGCCTTGGCGGGCATTTTCGCCAGTTTGATCTTCCTTTTATATTCGTTTATCTCTTGAGACTTGTCATCCGAATCACCCAGTTCCCGGTGAATGGCCCGCATCTGCTCCCGCAAAAAATAATCCCGTTGGTTTTTAGAGATCTCGTCTTTGACATTCGATTGAATTTTTGCCTGAATCGAGGAAAGTTCAACCTCCCGAAGCAGCAAATCGTTGACCTTGTTTAACCGTTTAAGTGGGTCGATGATATCAAGCAAGGTTTGTGCTTCTTCAATTTTCATCCGCAAGTTTGAAGAAATCACATCGGCCAGCCGCCCGGGTTCTTGGATGCTATCAAGAATCCCTCGGATCTCACTGGTCATTTCACCTCTTAAGGCCATAATTTTTTCTGAATGATCCCGGGCATTGCGCATCAATGCTTCAATCTCAACGCTGATTTCCTTTACTTGGGGTTCGGAAATAAGCGCCACCTTCACCTTGAAAAATGACCTTTTGCGTGTATATCGTTCGACCTTTGCACGGCTCAATCCCTGGACCAGGGCTTTCATCTGTCCATCCGGCAATTTAAGAACACGTAAAATACGGCTGATTGTTCCGGTACGATAAATATCATCGGAAGAAGGGTCTTCCACCGACGGGTCTTTCTGTGTGCAAAGTAAAATATAGCCGCCTTTATCAACGGCTTCTTCCAGAGCCCGAACCGAGCGGTCCCGCCCAACAAAAAGGGGCAACAGCATATCGGTAAAAATCACCACGTCACGAACCGGCATGAGGGGAAGCAACGTTGGCAGTTGGCTCGGTTCAATATTATCTTCGATAATTCCAATCAAGTCATCTTTGTCCGTTTCGGCCATGAAAACTCCTGGTTATTTCGGGGTTCCTCCTACCGAGCTGATCCCCGTCAGTCGGCTTACATATTTGAATTGAAATAGTTCAGTACCGGTCATCATCCGAATGTTCCGGCCCCACTATTATAAGACAGCATCCCTGTTTGACAATATGAGCCTTGATTTTTCATGCGAAGCCAACTACGGTCAGGTGCCATGGTTATAACCGGTATCGCCATCCCTATGTTGATTTTCATCTTAGGCCTGTGCATCGGCAGCTTCTTGAATGTATGTATTTATCGGTTGCCCGCGGGCAAATCCATTGTCTTCCCCCACTCTCACTGCCCAGCTTGTAAGGCGGCCATTCGAATTTACGATAATATTCCTGTAATCGGGTGGTTGCTCCTCAAGGGGCAGTGCCGGGACTGCGGTGTCCGTATATCCTGGCGGTATCCGTTGGTTGAGCTTTTAACCGGCTGTTTTGCCCTGTGCGCCTACCTAAAATTTGGCCCTGCCATTGAGACGCCGATCTATTTTGTGTTCATCACCGTTTTAATCGTTATCACTTTTATTGATATCGACCATCGTATCATACCGGACCGAATTACCTTTCCGGGACTTCCGCTGGCATTCGTCGCTGCCTTGGTATTACCGGGGATGACTTGGCAAGCATCCTTGATAGGCATTCTTGCCGGTGGAGGTAGCCTGCTGATGGTAGCCGTCGGTTATACCTTTATAACCGGAAAGGAGGGAATGGGCGGTGGCGACATCAAACTGCTGGCTATGATCGGTGCACTCTGCGGATGGGTGGGCGTACTATTTACGATTTTTTTCGGTTCCGTCCTGGGTTCCGTTACCGGAATCGCCACAATGCGAGGGTCCGGGCAGGGGGCGAAGCAGGCCATTCCCTTCGGCCCGTTCCTATCGATGGGAGCCATCGGTTACATTTTTTTCGGGCCGGAAATAGTCCATTGGTACCTGTTCACCATGGGTAGGTGATTTTAAGATGCGGATTGCGATTATATCAGATATTCACGGTAATATTGAAGCGCTTGATCAGGTGTTAGCCGATATCGATAGCCGCCAGGTCGACAAGATTATCGATCTGGGCGACAATATCGGTTATGGCCCCGATTCAGAACGAGTCGTCGGTCGAATCCTGGATCGGGGGATCCCAAGCATTTTGGGAAATCATGAGCTGGCCCTGGTGGAACCCGAGATTCTCGACTGGTTCAATCCTGCGGCTAGGGAATCGCTACTCAAAACCCAAAAATTGCTCTCAAAGCAATCCCTGGCGTTCATCGAAGCCATGAAAAAATCGATGGTGATGTACGGCTGCCGGTTCGTCCATGGTTTTCCCCCAGACTCGGTAACGACCTATCTGTTTGAGGTTGACCAAGAGGGACTTGAGCTTGCGTTTAGCACCAGTAAGGACCAGCTATGCTTTACCGGCCATACTCATCGCCTTGAAGCTGCTGGCAGTGACGGTGAGAAGATTAGCCGCCATCGCCTTAGCCGTGGAATTTTTCAGATCAATCCATCCCACAAATATATTTTTAACGTGGGCAGTGTCGGCCAACCCCGGGACGGAGATAATCGGGCCAAATACGTTATTTATGACGATGCGGTCCAGACTCTGGAAGCCCGGTTTGTGCCCTATGACATCGTCATTACCGCCAAAAAAATCATTGCTGCCGGTCTTCCCCGAATGCATGCCGACCGGCTTTGGTAAGGGTCTCGAGACCTTTGAAAAAGGTCTTTTTTTGTTCAAATTCAAGTTGAAAATCCCAGATTTTGGGTGAGGAAAAGTCAACACCCTTCGGCTAAAGCCGAAGGCTTGGGGTCCAAGGATCCAAGGGTTGGAGGGGTCAAGTGAAAAGACCATCCCAGCCTTTGCTTGAACCCTTGACCCCTTGAATCCATGCGGCAGCATCAACAATTAAACTAAAGTCTTCGCCTAAAGGCGAGGGTTTTTCTCCCATTTCCCGAGTGGGACAATAAAAAACTAGCAGTCTGAAGTTATTAAATTTTTCTATGATATAAATTTTTTAGTCTGCCGCCATAATTGAGTAATTTGGAGTGCTTTTAAAGATCTCATCAAATATCCGGAAACCCTTTCTAAGTGATAAATAATTCGAATTCATCTCCAACGCTGGGGACACGATTTAAAGGATACATTCGGACGTGAACCCGCGTGCATTAATCGTTTTCGACATGGACGGTGTTCTTATCGACGTTTCGAAATCGTACCGGGAGACCAGCCGGCAAACGGTCAGGAATTTCTTCGGCGGGGCAATTGGTTGGGATGCTTTGCCCGATCCATTGTTTTCTTTGACTGAACTGGCCGCTGTCAAGCAAACCGGCGGATTAAATAATGACTGGGACTTGACCTGTCGGGTGATTCGGTTGCTCTGCCACCGGATCAGGGTAAATCAACCACCGGTTGATTCCGGTAATCCGTGGCGAAATTATCAGAAAACCATTTCTACCTGGGATGTGACGCCCCTGGCTAATTATTTAAGGTCCGTCGACCAACCGCTTACCCGGCTGCTAACTGAAAAGCCGGAGGCCGACAATGGGTTCATCACTGAAGTTTATCGAGGTGATGTGGGGACCGGGAACATTATTAAACAGATCTTTCAGGAAATCTACCTCGGAAAAAAGTTATTTCTGGAAACATATGGATTCCCTCCCGTTCTACATCAAGATATTGGCCTTAATAGCCTGGAAAAACTTATTTTTGAACAACAGTTTTTAGAGGACTTGGCAGAGCGAAATTTACTGGCGATCGCTACGGGACGTCCCCGGACTGAAGCCTTGTATCCACTCGATACTTTCGGGTTGAAAGCATATTTCACCATCGTGATGACCCTGGATGACTGCCTGGCTGCCGAAAGGGAACATTTTAAACGTGATGGTAAAAAACAATTGCTTAGCAAGCCTGACCCCTTCATGTTGGATACCATTACGGATAAGATCGGCCCACTCCCCGCGAAGAGATACTATCTGGGGGACATGCCCGATGACATGATTGCTGCATCACGAGCACGGGAAAAATTTGTCGGTATCGGTTTTACCACCACAGCGCCGGATGAAACCGATTTGGGAAAAAAGCTTCGCGCGGCAGGCGCAGCGCATGTATTCGGTACAACTGCATCCCTTATGACATTCTTCTCACCTAAACTATAACCCGTTTGAATTATTCATCAGGAACCAACGCCACTTCGAACAAATTGCGCCAGCGCTTTCCGGTAACAAACAATCGCCCCCCTTTGCGATCATAGGCGATCCCGTTGGGTACACCTTCATGAGGACCCTTTCTCAATCCGTCCAATGAAATCCAGGCCGCCACCCGCCCTGTTTCTGGAACAATGATGACGATTCGGTCCGTCTGCCAAATATTGGCCAGGATATAGCCCTCGACGAATTCCAGCTCATTTAATTGAGTAACCGGTCCTGTGGGATCCCGTATCTTAATCGTATGTGTAACAAAAAATGTCTCCGGATCAAGAAAATACAGTCGATCGGAGCCATCACTTACAATCAGGTGAATGTTATTGGTAGTAATACCCCAGCCCTCACCAGGCCATGAAAAGGTGCCCAGCTTTCGGAAAGATTGTTTGTTATAGATAAAACCGACCCTGGATTTCCAGGTGAGCTGGATCAGTCGGTCTTTAAACACAGTGACGCCTTCACCGAAATATCGCGGGGGCAACGCTTTTAATTTAACTATCAGGCCGGTCTCCGGAACGATTTTACGCAACGAGGATTGGCCTTTTAATCCCGTCCCCTCAAAAAAGTAGCCGCTTTCAAAGGCCAAGCCCTGGGTAAAAGCGTTTGGGTCATGGGGATAGGCGTGGACGATGCGGCAGAAGAAAACAGGCGGCTGAGCGGTATCGGGCGGTCGGGGCCACAAGCCTGAAGTTTGTCCATAAGCGCTGCCGATTAACTGAAAACAATCCGGTCCTGGTATCAGAAAAAATACAATGATTGTAAATTGAACAATATGACCGTGCAGCCTAACGATCAGTGACCTCACCCGGAATAATTTTCTGGATTGTCTACATACCGCTTAAAGTCGTTGTCCAGCAGAAAACGGGATATCATTTCCCCGACTTTGTCAGCTGTATCGACGCGGTAATGGCCCTTCTCGTCCGGGCCGACAATCTGTTTAGCGGTTTGAACAATAATTTTTAAAGCTTCCGTGGGGATATCCACATTGACTCGAACGGTAATCATATCCTTTGATTCGTCCATACCGTTATAGCACCTCACCCTGGGTCTGTTCGGGAATAACCTCTACGCCGGCACGGAATTCTAAAAAAAGGTTTTCGGACTGCCCATCGATCTGCGGACGTTTTCCTTTCCAGTCATAAATTCGACAACTGTCCGTATCTTCTCCGGGCACCAAGCAGCTGATATATGGAAGGGTCGGATCACCGATCGTTGATTTATAGGTGACTAGCATGGCATTGTTTGCCGGAAGCCGATCAAACTCGAGTAACTGAATAAGAAAAAATGAGCTATCACCCTGAAAAAATTCTTTTTTTTGTCGATATGCAACAATACAATTTTTAAAAGAAACGAGGGCGGTAGATGCATCCGGCGCTTCAATGATTAAATTAAACTCACCGTGGCGGCGATCAGCTTCCTGGATCTTTTCCTGATCGGTTAATACTAGAAAATTACCGATATAAATCATATTCACCTCATAATTTTAGGCAGACGCCATGAATCAAAAATAAGACCGCCTTATATCCGGTCCACGACATGGATCGATTTACCGAGTGAAACCTGTTTTCCAGTGCGTTCCTCATCGCGACGTGATAAACAAGGGCCGCGAAGACGGCAAAAGATAATAAAATATATCAGGAAAAAATGTTCCGGTAAAGGGGTTAAGGTACATACCAAAAAACCAAAAAAACCGCTGTGATGTTACTTGGGTGCTAACCCGTTGGCATTAAAAACAGCCAGGGAATAAAACACGATGAGTAAAACAGTAATCGTAAGCTTTGACAAACAATACGAACCGATAATAAAACATATTCGAAAATCGGTATTTACACTGGAACAAAAAGTTCCTGCGAGTCTTGACTTTGAAGGAAAAGATCCAGACGCAGTTCACGCCCTGGTTCAAGCTGACAACCGGTATGTCGGCACAGGCCGGATATTGAAAGATGGCCATATTGGGCGCGTGGCAGTGCTCAAAGAATACCGTGGGAGAGGAATCGGTAAAAATATCATCACCGCTTTAAGCAAGGAAGCAAATCGCCTGGGTATCAAGAGAGTCTTTCTTGGCGCCCAGTTGCACGCGGTGAATTTTTATAAAAAATTGGGATTTTCGGAGTATGGCGAGGTTTTCCGCGACGCCGGAATCGAGCATATTCACATGGAGAAATTCAGTTCAGATGAAAATGGAACCCAAATACCCTAATTATGCCGTTGAAACCAACCGAATTTTATCTAAGGCCCCGTTTATTTCCGATCTTGGCATTCAGCCAGTTCATTTTAAACCGGGTAAATGCAAAACTAAATTAAAACTGGTAAAAAGACACTTTCAACAGGATGGATATGTACATGCGGCGGTTCAGGCGGCCATGGCGGATCATACGGCGGGAGCGGCAGCTTCAACGCTTATCGAACAAGATGAAATCATATTGACCGCCGAATATAAAATTAATTTTTTAAGAGCGGCGAAAGGTAAAATAATGACATGCACAGCATCTGTCTTAAAACCCGGCCGTCGACTTATTGTGGCTGAATCGGTCGTTTATTGTGAAACCCTCGAAAAAAGCAAAATGGTTTCCAAGGCAATGGTTACACTTGCCGTCGTTAGAACTTCTTCATATCTTCAAGGAAAGGAAGACTAAATGGCCAAATCAACCGGATTGGGAACCCGTGCGGTTTGGGCGGGAGAAGAAAAATATTTTTATGACAATTTAGATGCACAAGAAGCGAGACCTTAAAAAATCGCTCAATTTCATTCAGAATAGAAAGGAGAAAAAATGGTCGATATCAGCGAAGAAGTCTTCGAGATTGCCAACAAGCCGGGTCGGATTGGGGTCCTGGCCACTGCCAGCAAGCAGGGCGACCCCAACGTGGCTTACTTCGGAAGCCCCCACCTCATGGAAGATGGAACGATTATCATGGGATTGGGGAATAACCGCACTTTAAAGAATTTAGAGGAAAACCCGAAGGCGGTCTTCTTTACCATCACCGAAAGCCCGGTAACATTCAATACACCGGGCTACCGGCTCTACCTTGAAGTTCAGGAGATCCAGAAAAACGGGTTGATTATAGATGGTGTCAGGGATAAAATCGCCGAACATGCTGGTGCAGAGGCAGCTAAAATGATCGTTGCGGGTGTTGTTTTTAGTATTACTGATATACGGACACTGCTTGAGATGCGATAGGGGTGGTGAAAAAAATAGGGGTCCGCTTTTCAAGCGAAAAAAATCAACAGAATTACGTAAGCACCAATCCATGCGAGCTGTTTCGATTGGGGTGTCCGCCACCAGGCGCATGCGCTGGAAAAATGAAAAAATACAGGCGGCCAATGTACCAAATTTCCCAAGGTTGGACGATATCCACCTCCCTTGCCGGCAATGTTCATCACATCACCAACGGTGCTAAAAGAGCGTATGACCAGTGAGAGATTTTACCAGCAAGGGAGCAGCAGTATATGAACTCACCTCAAGAAGGCATTTCCACTATCTAAAATTTACACCTCAAATGACCGCTTCTTCACATGGTCTGCATCATAATATTCGATCTCTACGTGATAGGTATTAAGGTCTATTCGGGCAGTCGTCCGATAAGGATTGTCAAGCCAGCTGAGCACGAGTTGATGGTCTGGGGCGTCTTCAATAACAAACGTGCCACCAAATGCCGGGTAGGTGTTGCGAAACTCCATCAGCCGAAGGAGTCGTTGAACAACCGGCTTTTCAATTTCAACCGCGATTTCATCCAATGTATAGTTGTGACGGTTGATATCACGGCCGTTCTTGGTAAACTCAACCAGGTTGATATCATTTTTACCAGCAAGTAATCCCACATAATAAACCTGGGGAATCCCCGGTGCGAAAAACTGAATGGTACGTGCTGCCATGTAGGAATCGTCATTGCATTCTACCGCCGAGTAATACGTGCAATTAACCTGATAGGTGTCCAGGTTCTGATACTCAGGCCCGGAGTAGATTTTACGGGTATTGGATCCTTTTTCGTCTAGCCCTGAAAGCGTACGCTCAATTTCCTCCTCGGTCAGCAGGTCGGCAACATCCACCACACCGATACCATCATGGGTGTCGAGCGTGGTAATCTGCTTTCGCGGACAAATTGAAAACCAATGCTTGAGTCTGGCGCTGGTATGGTGATAGAGCGTATGCAATACCAGCATGGGAAGCGCGAAGTCATACGTCCAGTATCCTTTGGCGGCAATTTTCTGGTGGTAGCGGTAGTGCTCATGGACTTCGGGCAGCATTACCGTCCCAAAAGGGGTCAGGTATTCATTCAGCCATTCCAGCAACTCCCATACATCCGGTTCGATAAAGAAACAATTGGTGCCGATACGAACGGTGGAATAAGCGAACGCATCCATACGAATCATTTTGGCGCTGCTTCGTGCCAAATGGATTAAAAAATTACGGAGCACTTCTTTGGTCTTGGCCGCATTCAGATTCAGGTCGATCTGCTCATAGTCGAAGGTGCACCATACTTTCTCCCGGGATCCGTCCGAACGTTCAATCATGGTATATGGGGGTCTTGGCTTGCGAGTATACACCTTGGCCAGGTCTTCGTCACGAATTTCACCAGTGGGGCTCAGCTTATTAAAGCTCAAAAACATGTCCGCATATTCAGAATCCATGCCATTTGCATAATAATCTTGAAAAAAAACCGATTGGCGGCTGATATGGTTGACCATAAAATCTATGATCAAATCGAACTCCGCTCCGATACTTTCAATGTCTGACCAGGTACCGAAGACAGGGTCCACCTCGGTGTACGTAAGGGGTGAAAACCCACGGTCCGCCGATGACGGATAGAACGGAAGCAAATGAATCCCCCCCACCGCTTTGCGAAGATAACGCCTCAGCACATAATGCAGTTCCAGAAGATTGATCCCCAAAGAATCCGGGTAGGTGATAAGCTGAACTTTATTTTGAACGGCCATGACATCCTATATTTATTTTGTCTATTATTTGATAGCGTTCAATTCCTTCAAGGATACCCGCGGCACAGGGTTTCCTGGCAAAGAAGATATTACGAACACCTTTTAACGATTCAAGTTCTCTACTGTAATTGCTGACGACGACACCCAACGGCTCACCGCGCAGCATTTCCTCGTCGTTACCTGAATCTCCGCACACAAGGATCTGCCGCAAAGGGATGGTCCATTTATAGCTTAAATACCGGATGGCCTTTCCCTTGGAAGCCCGATGGGGCAAAATATCGAGATATTTATTATGTGAATAGATCATATTGTAGCGACATTTGTTGGCAAGCAGCAGGTTGTGAATGGCGGAAAGCCGATCTTTGACAGGCTCCATGAAATAGCTGATCTTGTATGGCCTTTGGGTCTCGGTTTCCTGATACTCAAGGTAAGGCAGGTTTTTAAGAATAGCGACAATTTTTTCTCGGTTCCATTTGTGACCAATATGGGTCGCCCATCCTTGCCCGAAATGGTTACGGGGGCCATAATAGATTTCAGCTCCCACGGAACTGATGATGACATCCGGTGAGGGGATACCATGCTCTGCCAAAAAACCTCGTGCCGAATCCATAGTACGACCGGTGGCCACGCCAAAGCCGAGGCATGCGCTGTTCGCCTTGATCAGCGAAATCAGTTCAGGGAGGCGGGTATTGTCCTCACCGATCAGTGTATGATCGATGTCGGTTATCAAAAACGAGCGCAAGAATAATAGGCGCCGTCCAATAGTATCCCGCGGTGAAGCCGTGTCCAAATCCGTATGCGAATCCTTGGCGGTCAACTGATCAACCTTTTTGACATAGGTGGCCGCGTGCTGTTTCCAGGTATAATGTTTGCGGACGTTCAGCACGCCGTTTTTGGAGTAAGTCTCCCAGATTTCCGGATTGCTGATGATTTTTTTTATTGCCGTTGCCATATTTTCAGGCTTTTTCGGGTTCACCAAAATTCCATTCTCACAGTTGCGGATGATATCCACCGGTCCGCCATCATCAGTGGCGATGATAGGCAAACCCGTGGCGGATGCCTCCAGCAATGTCAAACCAAAGGGTTCCACCAGGGCCGGGTTGATGAACACGCCATGTGTGTCAGCGGCAATGCGATAGAGCGCAGGCACTTCAAATTCGAAATTATGCTTTTTCGGGATGGCCATTTTTCCGTAGAGATCGTACTTGTCCATCATCAGAAGCATTCGGGTAAGCACTTCTCGCTCATTTTCCTCCATGGTATCGATATCTTTCCTAAGGCCAGCAAAAATAGCCAGATTCGCCATCATCTGCAACTCGAGATCCTCGCCAAACGCCTGAATTAATCCGGATATATTTTTACGTTTGTCTGGTCGGCACAGCGCGAGAATCAATGGCTTGTCAGGCCTCAGAAAAAAGCGGTTCAGCTCTTTTAGCATTGATGCCTGTGCATACATGGCGTCCTCCACAACTTCATTCTCTGAAAGCTTATTGTGGTAGAACGGATAAAACTTATCGATGTCAATCCCTGGCGGAATGACTGCATACTGTGGCACATCTTTATTATCGTATAATCCGTATTGCGCCTTGACTTCCTGACGTGTGCTCGTCACCACCAGATCCGCATTGGCCAGAATATCCTCTTCGGTCGCGATGCGATGATCGATCTTGAACTTTTTGTTGACCTCGCTTTCCGGCATCCCGTCACCAATCAGTTTCAGTAATTTGGATCTTCCCAGTGAATGCCCGGTGAATACAAATGGCAGGGCGAAAATACGGGATAGGTGCGTAGCAACGTACCCGGCATCGGAATAATGCCCGTGTACGATATTCGGTATGGTTCCATCAACCTTGATAAATTTAATCGTTTTATCAACATATTCGTCCAGGTGCGGCCATAATAGCTCTTTACGCATGTATTTCCGACCGCCGCATTGAATGCGAACGATACGAAACTTGTCGTTTATTTTTTCAAGGGGTACCGCGTAGTCTTCGGACACACGTTTATCGGCAATGAGGCGAGTAAAGAGATCCACACGACCGATGTCACTTCGCTCACTGAGTTGCCTGCTCAGTTCCAGTATATATTTCACCTGCCCCCCGGTGTCGGAATCACACCCCAACTCCATGTTATTACTTCGGATCAACCCATGGATGCTGAACATTTGAATATACGGCTTGCTGTCATCAGTCATAGATATTCTCCAAAACGAATCTTCCAGGAGTCATAAAACCCGGCTCCTTCCGGAACGGCTCCAGGCAGTTGGCAGATCTCAGTAGCAAAATCCGTGGCAGCGACGGTAATCGTCTCTAACGGTAGCCCAAGAATCGTTCCCAGGGCCAGCACGGCAGCATACCCATCGCCGGCTCCGACAGTGTCAATGACATCGCCAGGCGGTGCCGGTGGGATATCCATGGTTCTTTTTTCCGTTATCAGGGTGCTTCCCTTGGCACCGCGCGTGATCGCCAACATTTCAATATTGAAAAAAGACATCAGATATTCGGCAAATGTTCCTGAAGAGGCTGGATTATCAAAAATGTATCGGATCTCATCGAGTTCTTGATCGTTTAATTTCAGAATATCGGCGTATGTTAATGACTGTAATATGGTAGATCGTGAATAATGTGGAATACGGAGATTAATATCGCAAAAGCATTTCATACCCGGGTGTCGGCGGCCCAAAAGCCGCCCTACCTGTTTGAACCCGCTACTGCTTCTCTGAATCAAGGAACCGAAATATATCAAGGACAATTCCTGAAAAATGGGATTGGCTGGGAAATGTTCGAGCTGCAGATAGTCGTAGGCAACATCTGGAAGGATTTGGAAGGTCGGTACGCCCGCGTTGTCTATTGCGACCTTGACAACACCGGTCTTGTGATGGGGATCAATCTGGATGTCGGTAAGTTCAAATCCATAACGATCAAGCATCCGCTGCAGCCGCTGACCGTTCGCGTCACTACCGATTCTGGTAATTAGGCGAACGGGAAGGCCGAGACGCTTCAGATGAAATGCAAAATTGAACGGTGCCCCTCCCGCGCGTTTATAGCCTGGAAACTCATCGATTAAAATTTCTCCAATAACAAGAATCATGATGTTTATTTTATCCGCCTGCCTACAAAATGATTAACTTTGCTAGTATTAACCCAAGCCTGCTCCACTGGTGGAAGACCCGCATAGGTTTTACTGGTCCGGTGAGAAATGATACAGGCTCATTCTCCGGGAAGCCCCCCAAGGGAATCGCGTGGGCGGACCTATGCATGATTGAAACAGCTTAGCGTACGCTCGGTGGGATTGCAAATCTCAGTTGATATTTACCACCCAGGCTTCGGTCAAAAGGTTATGTGACGAATGTGGTAATCACGTTGACGATATTTTTCGGAAACCATATGTGCATAGGAGGTGTGACGCTTTTAGAAGGCAAATCCGGTCCCGAGTCGATGATAGGCTAGATAGCGGCCGTTCTTTCCGGCAAAAATCTCCTGTTTCATTCGGTTTGGATCCTCGCCTCTTACAAGGCGACCGGTTGTGAAAATTTCGTGCTGGTTGACAAAATCTGTGGTATGTAGAAACAGATTAAAAATCGATAATCACACGTTTATCTGGAGGGAAATAAAAATGATCGAATTGGAAAAGGTAATTGCTGCATTGACCGGTCAAGATCCCCATGCGGTAACCCAATTAGTTCAACGAGCCCTGGACGAAGGGATCAAAGCGGAAGATGTGTTGAACCAGGGGCTCATTCCAGGAATGGACGTAATCGGAGAGAGAATGCAAAGTGGTGAGATGTTCATCCCGGAAGTGCTGATGGCTGCCAAAAAAATGAGGGCCGGAGTTAGTATCCTGAAGCCGTTGCTTGGTGATGCAACCATCAGTGTGGCCGGCAAGGTCGCTATCGGCACGGTCAAGGGTGATCTTCATGACATTGGAAAGAACCTCGTCAAAATGATGATGGAAAGTGCCGGATTTGAAGTCAATGATTTGGGTGTGGACGTAGCCCCGGAGAAATTTGTAAAAGCGGTAACCGAAAATGATGCCGATATTGTGGCGCTTTCGGCCCTTTTAACAACCACCATGCCAATGATGAAAGAGACGGTTGATGCATTACGGGAAAGTGGTGTGCGCGACAGCGTCAAGGTGATGGTCGGCGGGGCACCCGTAACAAAAAAATTTGCCGATGATATCGGCGCAGACGGATATGCCCCGGATGCCGGATCCGCTAACAAGATGGCCAAAACGTTGATGGCCTTAGGCTAATTCTTTTTCACCTTGATTGTCGGATAGATATCCACTTCTAAGACCATTATAGCGTCATCGTAAAACATGAAGTAAGCGTCGCAATGAATAAGCCGATAAGGGCCACACGCTGGCCCAGCAAATCGTGATTAAATGCAAATTTCCCGGGTCGTCCTGGTGGCGTACTGCCTTTCCCACCAGCACTTCCAAAATATTGCCAATCCGGCCGAACCCAAGTGACCCGGCACGAGCCGCCCTTTGCGGTGATCGCCCATGGCCCGGGATGGATGCTGGTTGAAAAGCCTTCTGGGGTCACCATTCACAATGATCCGGGACGGGATCTGTGCTCACAACTAGCCTGCTATCTTCAAACCTACGACATGATGGGGCTTGATCCCCAATTCGGTCTACACGCCGTACACAGGCTGGACCGCGAAACCAGCGGCCTCGTCCTTTTGGCCGGCCGCCATGATGTATTCGAATTTCTATCCGAACAGTTTGCAGAAGGGTTAGTGCAAAAAAAATATCTGGCCGTGGTTCACGGCGCCGTGCCCATCACACGCGGCGAACAGTGGGAACGGTGGGCCCGGCCGCTGACCAAGAAGGCCGGCGGACGCTCCCATATTCAAGGCAAAGGCAAGCGTGTCGCCTGCACAACCCGCTTTAGGGCGCTCAGGCACAGCCGGCATTACACCCTGCTTATGTGCATTCTGGTAACCGGTCGCAAGCACCAAATTCGTCGCCATGCCGCCCTGGCGGGACATCCCATACTTGGCGATTTGCGCTACGGCTCAAAACGGGCCTGCCGCTACCTGGCGGAGAACTACCAGTTCACCCGCCTGGCCTTGCATGCCGCAAGCCTGACTCTCCGGACACCCGAAGCCCCTGGGCCGCGTCGCTTTGAATCTTTTCAATTTCCGCCGGAACTTCAACGATTGATAGATGAAGATGGGTGCGCTAGACTGTAAAAACTCAGGTTGAACCGACCTTAAAGATCAGGCCAAATGTAAACCTTTCCTCCACGCGGAAGATGGGGTATCCCAACATAGGCGG
>Ga0316198_10000577_pt1 | contig 19693 bp, 18 predicted proteins | sample OudBieAanoxic_MG_FD_204935 | JGI IMG/M metagenome (GOLD analysis project Ga0316198, IMG submission 204935) | Coastal sediment microbial communities from Oude Bieten Haven, Netherlands - site A anoxic | ecosystem: Environmental > Aquatic > Marine > Coastal > Sediment | place: Netherlands...
CTAATATTAGAGCACTAAGGTAGTGAATATGTTTGAAAAGAATAGGCTGTGCAGTGATTATGACTGTATAGCAATCAGTATAAAGAGATCACTTTCTTATACTGATTGGTATTAAGCAACTGACATCTACAAAAAAGTCTTAGGCCACCATTAGCGGCACTAAGACTTCTCTGGTTATTTAGACGAGCAACATTTAAGCGAATAGGTAGCTATAGAGGTAACCTGCGCCGATAGCCATACCTAGGATTACCGTTAAAAAAGCTGCAATCATCTGATTCTTAAAGATAGATTTAAGCAGAATCACTTCGGTCAAACTCGCACCCGCACTACCGATAATCAAGGCCATCACAGAACCTAACGCCATGCCCTTTTGAACCAGTGCCGCACTCAATGGGATCACCGCTTCGGCTCGGATATAAAGCGGAATACCGATTATCGCCGCGACAGGGATCGCATACCACATCCCCTCACCCGCATATTTAGCGATCAGCTCAGTCGGAATGAAACCATAGATAAACGAACCTAAGGTGATACCCAGCAGCAGATAGGGAAACACCTGCTTAAAATCTTTCCAGGTCGAACGCCAGATACGCATCCAACGACTCTCGCTACTTCCCGTCTTAACATCTGCAGTGCCACATGATGAGCCTGTACCACAAGAGGAAGCTGCTGGTGCCGTTGCTCCACATCCACTCGCCTCCATTGCCAGTGCTGGAGCGGGACCAGCGCCACAACTTGCTACAGATTGGACACCAGACTTTGCTTGGCTATCGCAGCAACTTGACTCGTTAGCTTCAACTGTTTTTTTCGTATCCCCACAGCTCGCTCCACAGCTTGATGCATCGGCCGCTTCATAAGCCTCGGGACGAACGTAACGCTCGAAGCCCAGTTTTTCCAGGACAAAACCGGCGGTAACGGCCACAACCAGGGCAATGGTGAAGTAAAACAGCGCCACCTTAATGCCGAAGGTCACCACAAACAGACCTATGATCACCGGATTTAATAGTGGGCTGGAGAACAGAAACACCATCATGGGGCCGAATCCCGCTCTGGCTCTCAGTAATCCTTTGAGGAACGGAATAGTGGAGCAGGAGCAAAATGGTGTGATCGCACCAAGCAGCGCCGCTATTACGTAGCCTTTACCGTTACGGGAACTCAAGATAGATTGAATTTTTTCCGGTGTAATAAACTCCTGCAATACACCTACAAAGTAGCTGATAACAAGAAAGAGGATGATCAACTCGGTTGCCAAAAAGGCAAACATATCTGCGGCCTCACGGGCCATGGTTAAAATTTCAGGACTCATAACAGTATTTCCTACTCATTCGTTAATTCGGGACTTTATCTATTTCGAATGTCTCATTTCGATAATAGTCGAAATAATAATGGAATTAATTTTACTGTCAACCTATAATTCTAGAAAAGCCGAAATGAATTTTAATAAAAACACAACGAAAATGTCGATAAAACTAAGGTAGAGATAACACTATGATAGATAGCAAGACTAGAGCTGCGACCGAAGACGCCATCGAATGGGCTATTTTACAAGGGCTTAGTTTGAAAATAACACCAGACTCAGCGAGTCATGCTGCATTGAGTTTTACTCCCTCTGTCATCGACAGAAAGCGATTTGAGGCTCTCAAAACAAGTGTGCCTCTTCTCGGTAAAATGATCCATCGGGTCTCAGAAGATCATGCCTTCTTGCTAAACGCCATAGAACCCGTTGCTTATGGAGACCCATTTTTTGCCGCCCTGCTGGCCATGCACCGTCAACTGAAAGAGGCACCAAGATTACCCCTGCTTATTATGCGCAGCGACTTTATGGATGACGCCAAACACGGCCCAAAACTCATCGAGTTTAACGGCATTGCAGCGGGTATGGGTCCATTCGGACAACGAACTCATGAGTTACATCGTTACCTGAAAAAACAGTGGCCAGAGACATATGCCAACTGGTCGCACACTGATGAAGGTGAGCTTATCGGCAACCCAGCCATAGAACGGCTTGCCCTGGGAATTGCCAAGGCAACAATGCAGATTAAACGTGAATTTAACGATAAAGGTCCAGCGACATTCATGATGGTAGTGCAGAGCAACGAAGACAATGTGTTCGATCAACATCTATTAGAGTTGGCACTGCAAAATAAAGGGATAAGAACCATAAGGCGTACCTTCCGCGAACTGCACGGACAACTCTCCGGCGGGCAAAAAAACCGCTTGCAGCTAGCCGACGTTGGCCCAATCGACTGCGTCTATCTACGGGCAGGCTATGACTATTGTGATTACGCCGCCAATGACATCATAGGTCAGTTCTGCTGTGAGGCCCTTACGCAAACCCGCGTTTTTATCGAACAACACAGAGTCGCAGTGAATGCCACAGTAAGTCAGCAACTAGCCACCAGTAAACGTGTTCAGATGTTAGTGACTGACATGACACCAGTCCAATTATCACGATTTGACTTAAGCTTAGATGAAGCAAAAACAGTCAAAAATCTCCTCGGTGAGATGTTAGCTGTCGATGAGCACAGCGCAAGCTGGCTGGGCAAACAATCGAGTAAGGATTGGGTACTCAAAAACCAGGGAGAAGGAGGAGGACACTGCATTTTTGATGAGAAAATACTGCCGACTCTCCAAAGTCTGAAACCCGAAGAGTTTCAAGTGTGGTCGCTGATGAAGCGGTTGCAACCAAAACCAAGATCGGCTCCGGCTCTGATTATTAGGAAAGGTGAACTGTCTGTTATCGATGATCTGATCAGTGAAATTGGCATGTTCACTGTACATGTAGAGGGAAAGCCCGTTGCAGAAGAGCAAGGCTATGCAGGTTATCTTATTCGCAGTAAATCTGCCGCAACAACCGAGGGAGGCGTACACTCAGGCATGGGAGTTTTAGACTCATTAGCCTACCTGAATACCAAGTAAACCAGATTTCAAATATAACAGGAGTGTTGTGCAAACACTCCTATGGCCAATGGCTGAAAGCGTTAGTTCTCTTTCGGGTAGCCCTATTCCGGGCAACACTCCTCGTCGATACAGCATTCATCCTGCAGGAAACCTATCACACCTTCCAATTTGTCAAATTCGGCGACGCAAAATAGGGTTCTGCCCTCACGTCGCTGGGAGATGAGTCCGGCAGAAACCAGACTCGAGATATGGTGTGACAGGGTTGAGCCCGGGATCTTGAGCTGCTCTTGCAAGCTACCTACCGCAAGTCCCTGAAAACCCGCGCGCACCACTCGCTTATAGATGGTTAATCGAGTTGTATGACCCAACTCCTTCAACGCCTTAGCAACCACTTCAATATCCATCACGCAATCTGCCACACTTATACAAAACAATATTTCGATATTAACAGAAATATAATCATATACCAATATTGATGTTAATTTTCCAAAAAATCATTTAAGTAACTAAACTCATAAAGAAATAGTGTTTCAAAGGGCGATATCCTCTCCTTTAAACCAGGAGCTAGAGTGAACCGTTCATCAAAGTTATGGACAGGTCTTATTGCCGGGCTGAACAGCAGCACTCAACAGATGAGAGGGTTTAATGAAATATCTCCCAACCTCCTGCTACAAACCTATCTCCCTGGCCGTTGCCTTGGCTGCTTCCAGCGGTCTTGTACATGCGACAGGCGAGAGCGATAAAACCCCAGAGATTTATCGTCCCTCAATCACCAATACCAGCTGGGAAGATACAATCAGATCCTCTTCTGTATATGACCAAGCTTACAAGGTTTCTCTGTTCAGTGCTGAGCACGGGGAAGACAGTGCACGACTCTGGTCTCAAACAAAATCCGTTGCAGCCTATGGTGTGGGTTTCGCGGGGTTCCTCGCCCTGCTTCCTACCTCAATCACTAACTGGGACAAGAGTGGCGAGAAGTTACACAAAAAATGGTGGGATAACGTAAGCAGCGGCCCCGTATGGGACAGAGATAATTTTGCCATCAATTACATAGGCCACCCCTATTTTGGTGGCGTCTATTATCAAGCCGCAAGAAAATCAGGTTATCGTCAGTGGGATTCATTTATGTACTCATTCATGATGTCGACCTTTTATTGGGAATATGGTGTCGAAGCCTTTGCCGAAGTTCCATCGATTCAGGATCTGGTCGTGACCCCGGTACTTGGCTGGGTTTATGGAGAATGGGCCTTCAATAAGGAGCGGGAGATCCGCCAACGCGGAGGAACAGTATGGGGATCTGAGGGGTGGGGAGATACGGCACTGTTTCTATTAGATCCGATCGACTCACTGGGACGAGGGGTCAACACCCTGTTTGGTGACGATGTTGTCAAAGCCGGTACTGGTTATCTCTCAATGACAGAGGTACCTCTGGATAATGGCCGCATCGATAAACAGGTGCAATTTCAGGTGCAATACGCCATAGGTGCTGGTAAAGCCAACGAAAGCGTCAGTCGTCACCAGAGCGCTAACAACAAGGCCAGCTCAGTCGAAGACCCGGTGGACTTCGGTATTGTCGGAATATCTATTGGCAGCAGTTATATGTCACCGACAGAGGAGTGGAACCTTGAGAGTGGTTGGGCACCCAGTGCCAGCGTGGGGCTTTATTTTACCCGCAGTTTTTCGGCGAGGTTAAGCTACGCACGCGGAAAGCTAACCGACAAGCGAACGGGACAAAGCACCACTTTCGAAAACTACAGCTTTGACGGCCAGTACTACTTCAACGGCCAAAATACACTGAGGCCATACCTGACACTCGGTATAGGCGAATCATTAATAGAGTTAGATAAGGAGAAGAAAGCCTTTCAGGTCAACGGTGGTGCGGGCTTGCACTACCGCTTGTCTCCCAACTGGGCACTGCAACTGGACTGGCGTCATTTCTATAGCGCAAAATTATCCAGTTGGGACAACCTGACCGTAGGACAGCTAGTCTATCGATTCGGCCGGGGAGAGAGCTGGTTATGAGCCGGTAGTATTACTCGCCCATAAACGAGTATAATTCACCTAACTAGTCTGACTGACTACATGAGTCAGTTTATTGAATACACGATGAGAGTTAAGAGAGATGGCAAGAACCGCTGCAGCATTGCACATATTAGTCAAACATAAAGAGCAGGCCGAAGATATTATCAAGCAATTGAATAAAGGCGCTAAGTTTGACGTGCTGGCCAAGAAGCACTCCAACTGCCCATCGGGCAAGAAGGGCGGCAGCTTAGGTGAATTCAAGAAGGGGGCCATGGTTCCGCCATTTGATAAGGTCTGCTTCACCGGCGAACTGATCACCCCACATCTTGTAAAGACAAAGTTCGGCTGGCATGTGATTAAAGTACTTTATCGGACTTAAGTTTTAAGTTTTAAGTTTTAAGTTTTAAGTTTTAAGTTTTAAGTTTTAAGTTTTAAGTTTTAAGTTTTAAGTTTTAAGTTTTAAGTATGATGAGTGAAAAATAGACCCTGAAACAAGTTCAGGGTGACACTATGTTCCTAAACCAACGTAATACTAAACTCCTCCGTAATGTTGACCCCCTCCGTCATGCTGAACTTGTTTCAGCATCCATTAAAAGCGACGAGTAGCAAGCTGCCCTCCCCTCTCCCTCATGCTGAACGATTCTATTTAAAAAATGCTACCCCCCTTCATACCCCAAATAATTAAAACCTGTATTGACCCGCGAATAGCCTTCGCAGTAAAAACCAACAAACATTCGATTAATTAGAATAAAACCATCGGATTTTTTGCTTTTTCACCTAATTCGCTACCGATAGAATCCCTTTTCGCTGAGATCCTCAGCACTGATGTATTCACTGAATGAAAAGGCGTTAATATGATTTTCAAGAGAATCGACCACGTAGAAATCGTTCCCCGAGACCCTCATGTCACCATAGGTTTCTTCGTTAATATTCTGGGCTTCAAGATTAAGAGTCGAACAAAAGTAGATATGCCCCCCATGCAGGAAGTCATTTTTCTTGAGCTGGGCGACACTGTCGTTGAAATAATCTCTACCCAGTCTCCCGAACAAAAATCGGAGGCGGCTTGGCAGGTTGGTTATCGCGCCATAGCGCTTGAGGTTGACGATATGACGAAGGCAGTCCACTACCTCAAGGCTAAAGGCATACCGCTAGCCGTCGAGCCTGTCGATTTAGGCGGCTCCTATCGCGCAGAGATAAGCGATCCCAACGGACTGATTATCGAACTCAGGCAGTGGAAACGCTAGCTCCCACGAATCGATGTACGGGAAGCAATAGACATTCGGCCCCATCCGGAATGTGACAGGCTTCCCTCCCTACTCTTCCATTCCATTCAGAGTTTTGGCTCCCAAAGCCACCTCATGCAATTTAATCACCTTAATCTCTTCAAGCCCGAATAGGGGATCCGACATAGCAATGTGGGCGATAAAAGTTCATTAATAGGATTTAGGTTCGATATTAACCATTTTTAGTCTAAGTCTGACCATGTAATGCCACTCTGGGTTGATTAACATAAGAGTTAGAAAAAGCTGAGTATGATTCAAACACTTGTTGCTGCTTCAATACTCCTCCCCATTATCAAATGTCATCCTGCCAGGCCGAAAGGAGCTTTATATGGATAAAAAACATGTTGCAGTTATTGGTGCTGCTGGTCAGGTTGGTACGCCACTGACTAAAGGCTTACTCTCACTAGGGCACCAAGTTACAATCATATTTCGAGCTCACAACGCACAAAATAGTGCCAAGTTAACAGAGTTCGAGACTCTGGGTGCGACACTCGTCGAGTGTTCGGATATGAAAAATGTCAATGCACTGACAAAGGCGCTGAGAGGTGTGGATACCTTTGTCGCCAGCGTGCCCGGCTCGAAGGAGATCATACAGAAGTTTGAACCTCTCTGGCTTGAGGCGGCGGTTAAAGCCGGCGTAAAACGATTTGTTCCTACCGAGTTTGGCGCTCATACCCAGGCGCTGGAGATGGGGGATGGTGAGATCTTTGACCAGAAGAAACGCTTTCATGACCAACTCATTAATTCAAGCTTAGACTGGACCCTTTTTTACAATGGCGGCATCTTCGACTATTTTTTGCCAAATTTAAGGTTCTTCAGCAAGATAACCACATTCGGAGACCTGAATATTCCTATCTACACGCACGATATCGAAGATATTGGGTACCTCGCCGCCATGGCCGTGACCGACGACCGTACCGTAAATAGATGTGTTCAGCTCGACTATAACGCATTGACTCAAAACGAGATGTTAACCCAGCTCAAACAAAACTGGCCAGACACTCATTTTGAATATGAGCACTTCTCAACAGAGTACATCATAGAGCAGAAATCGAATTCGGGTGATGAGATAACGGCCAAGAAAGGGGCGGAAACAGACAAGGAGCGTTGGGGGATCAACTATGTCATCTATGTCATCGATAAGCTTGCCGCATTCACAGATCAGACTCTACGTGCCAGTGAGCTCTATCCAGACTACGTATGTAAACGTCCGCAGGATGTATTAAAGGATGCAAAGTTTGTCTTCGAAGAGTAACAGATCAAATTAATTTAGACGAAAAAGAGATAACCTACTGATTATCTCCTTTTCAATTATAGCGGGAATCGAACAGACGTTCAGCCAGACAACAGACCACTAGATGCTATCGGCTTAATACCTACCTTCACACATGATGTAATGATACTGACCCTCTTATGAATACTTGGCTTACCTTACTCCCTCCCTGTATCGCGATATTACTCGCCATAACTACAAGACAGGTCTATGTGGCCATTTTTGCCGGTATCATGGCAGGCTCAATCCTGCTGTCGAATAATTTTTTACTCGGTGTGGCAAACAGCTTTAACGCCATAGCCAATACGTTTCAATCATCAAGCTCGGTGAAGAGCCTGATCTTTATTCTGATAATTGGCGCCATCATCAATGTCATGAGGCAGTCTGGCGGTATCGATGCCCTTACCTATCAAGTATCCCACAAATACCATCTGGTAAACTCCAAGCCCAGGGCTCAACTTGTCACCTTCGCTTTTGGATTCTTGATGTGTCTGGAAGGGGTGGGCTCTATGATGTTAGTGGGTCTCATCGGGCGACCACTATTCAATAAATTTAATATCTCCCGTGAAAAGCTGGCATTTGTGGCCAATAGCACCGGAGCACCCTTGGCCTGGCTAATGCCCTTCAGTGGCGCAGGTGTTTTTCTTATCAGCTTAATCGGTGCTCAGGTGGAAAACGGTACCTTAACCGATAAGCCTATCACCTATATCTTTGCAGCATTACCTTACCAAGTCTACTGCATAGCAATACTGGCCTTAGTGCCGATATTGGCATATAAGAAATCCGATTTCACAACCACTGAGTTGAGCGATGCAAAAAAGACCGATTCAGCTTCTAACTCTCTGTCCGATAATCAGTCCATCGGTCAGTCTGCTCATCAACCAAGTACTGGAATATGGGCAATGTTACTGCCTATTGTCATCTTGCTAGTCTCAATTTTTGTCATCAGTTTCGTAACGGGTAAGGGCAATATTCTGGCGGGTGATATCAGTTCGGCAATCTATTGGAGCGGCTTTATCTCTCTTATCGGCACGGGCATCTATTTTCGTCTCTGTAAGGTTAAGGTGGACCAATACATTCAATGGTGTATACAGGGGATGAAGCAGACACTACCCGCGGTTATCATTCTGGTTTTGGCCTTTTCATTGAGTAATATTACCGGGCAACTCGGAACCGGAAAATACATAGCAGGCTTTGTCTCCGGCGAGTTACCTTTATGGCTGGTTCCTGCATCCATCTTTATTATCTGTATCTTAATCTCGTTTTCTACCGGCAGCTCCGGTGCCACCGTGAGCATAATGACGCCAATTATGATTCCCCTCGCCGTGGGTGTCGATATCTCTGTATCCGTAGCGATAGCGTCGGTGATCTCCGGCGCAGTGTTTGGCGATCAAAGTTCACCCATTTCAGACTCTGTCATAGTGGCCTCAACGGCTGCCGATTGTCCGCCACAGCGGCACTTTGTGACTCAGTTACCCTATACTTTGGCTGTGGCTTTACTTTCACTCACGTTTTATCTGGTCGTTGGTTTTAACGCTTAAAGACCGCTCGTAAGAGAAAACATTAGCCATCAAGATAATCAGCATGTTACCGGAGTCGTTTTTTAGATATGAAGATCCCAGAAGTTAGCTTTAACCATAGGAAAACGGCCAACCGTGAAATTGAGGTCATCGACTTAGAGGAGCTCTATGAACGCAAACATAGCCACTCCCATCATCCCGGCGTACCCCACAGGATACACTTCAACAACCTGATCTACATCGAAGAGGGAGAAGGCACCCATCTTATCGATTTTGTTAATTACCCTTACCAGTCCGGTGCCTTTATCTTCGTTCAAAAAAATCAGGTTCATGCATTCGATTTTAAGAATAAGCCGAAAGGGAAGCTACTGATATTCACCCAGGCATTTATTAATCAGGCATTGATGAATATGAGGTTATCAGACTTCACACCGACACACCTCGCCTACACCTATCAGCCTGTTTTCTTTCCCGACCCGGAGGTTATGAGCAGTAGTGAAAAAATACTGAGTGAAATCAATAAAGAACTCACTCACCCTCAATCAAACCCCTTAATCGTCATGTTTCTCTTCTCTTCACTGTCCTTGATGTTGCATCGGGTGATGCCTGAGAATCAACATGACAGATTAAACAAAGATCAGCAGGCTAAGTTCACTCGCTTTGTCGAGTTACTCGAACAAAACTTCCAACACACCCGAGATGCCATCTACTACGCAGATAAGCTGCATACTACCTACAAAACCTTGAATCAGATCTGCAAGATGGCCACCAGCCTGACAGCTAAGCAGCTTATCGACGCTCATACCATATTAGAGGCCAAGCGGCGCCTTATCCTGGATGGTCTACCCACTCAGCAGCTGGCTTATGAGTTTGGTTTCGAAGACGCCAGTAATTTCGTGAAGTACTTTAAGAAACACACCCTGCTCACCCCGTCACGCTTCCAGAAACAGTTTAATGGTTCGTAATTGACCATTTTCAGGCCGGCTCTGACCATGTAAGCCATGCCCGCTTTCATCATAATTAGCTCACACTAACGAGAGGTAATTATGATGAATAAAAGATTTTCTGCGGCATTGGCCACCACGGTTTTGGTATGCGCGGCATGCTCCAGTCCAGTTTCGGTAGAGGAAAAAACGATGACGCTATCTAACAAAGACAAGGCCATAGCCTTGCTCAACAGCATAGAGACTGGCGATCAAAAAGCCGTGGCCTATATTAATCCCGACAAATACACTCAACACAACCTAGCCGTTGCCGATGGCTTAGCGGGTTTTGGAGCACTGCTCCAGGCACTTCCAAAAGGCAGCGCCAAGGTAGATATTAAACGCGCCTTTCAGGATGGCGACTATGTATTTACCCATACCGACTATAATTTCTTTGGACCTAAGGTCGGCTTCGACCTATTCCGTTTCGAAGACGGGTTAATCGTAGAGCACTGGGACAATCTGGCAGAAAAATCCGCACCTAATCCAAGCGGTCGCACTCAGCTCGATGGTCCGACGACTGTAACCGATTCAGATAAAACGGAGCAGAATAAGGCATTAGTTGCAGACTTCGTCGACACCATTTTAGTCAAGGGCGACTTTGCCCAGCTTGGACGTTTTATCGATGACGGTGACGCAAACTATCTTCAACACAATACCGGTATTGCCGATGGGTTAAATGGTCTGGGTCAGGCACTGGAGGAGATGGCTAAACAGGGCATCAAGATGGTGTTCACTAAGAATCATATCGTACTGGGTGAAGGAAACTTCGTGCTCAGCATCAGTGAGGGGAGCTTAGGTGGTGAACACGTCTCTTTCTACGATCTATTTCGTGTTGAAAATAACAAAATCGTCGAGCACTGGGACATCATAGAACCTATCCCAACCAAAGACAGATGGAAGAACAATAACGGAAAGTTTGGATTTTAAGACCTTGCCAGTCCAAGCAGTTTCATCTTGATACGAGTCCATGGTTTAAGTAAGAGAAGAGGAAGAGTAAATGAGTCAGAAACTGAAAAATTCACAAAATCTTTATCTCGAAGGAATAAGAGACGGCAAGGTAAGAGAAGCCGTTACCCAATACACGGGTGACAGATTTATCCAGCATGCTGCGGATATTAAGGATGGTGTAGAAGGCTTCGTTGAGTTTTACCAGCCCTTAGTTAAGCGATACGCGAGCCGAGATATTCGATTAATTCGTTCAATCGTCGATGGCCAGTATGTCTTTCTTCATCTTACTCAAACCCTCAATGAAGGGAGTGAAAAGTGGGTCACTGCCAGCCTGTTCGACACCGATGAGAATGACAAACTCATCGAACAGTGGAGCGTATCTCAGGAGTATGCTGAAGAGACGGTATCCGGACGCACCATGGTCGATGGGCCGACCGAGATTGAAGACTTAGACAAAACCGAAGCGAACAAAGCGTTAATCGAGAAGTTTTGTCAGGATATTCTCATTGAAGGAAAAGTTGATACGGTCACTAATTTTGTTTCAACGACGCAATATGACCAGCACAACCCAACTGTGGGAGACGGACTCGAGGGACTGTTCAAACACATGCAGGAGTTTAAAGCGCAGGGGATTACGGCAAAGTATGTCAAGGTGCACCGTGTCATAGGCCAGGGAAACTTGGTTGTCGCCCTGAGTCATACCATGCAAAACGAGGACAACTGGTGTTTCTTCGATCTCTTCAGATTGAAAGATGGAAGAATTGTAGAGCATTGGGATATTCAGGAAAAAATTCAGCCTGAGGATAAATGGGTCAATAGCGGAAAGTTCTGAGTAGAACGACAAAAATCCACATAGATTGGCATGAGTCGCTCCATGCCAATCTTAAATTGAAGTCGCAGACTCCAGGCAAGCTCAGTGGTGCAACAGCGACTTCATCGACCCACTCTCATCACCTCAACCTCATAGCTCAATCTAAAAAACTTAAAACTTAAAACTGTGTCAACATATCGGAGCCGAAACAAATGAAAAAGTTAGTAAGCATAAGTTGAAAAATAGTTAGCGCAAAATACCAGGCCACATCAGTGTGCTGATTACAGATACAACAAACAAGGCTCAGTCAAACTGATAGCGGGGCGTGCTCCTGCTTCAGCTGATGTCGAGCATTTAACAGCTTGCCACAGAACAGGCTCACTTTTCCATCAAGCCATTACGTATCAGCCCGCGCCTTACGTTCTTACATAATTTGGCAAAACGTGAAATTTCACCTAAATTCGGCGCTTCTCCCCCTTCGATATTCGATTCCCAATACATCATCTCAGAATCGACGAGTTCGAGTAGTTTTTTAGGACAGCCCACACATGTTGTGCCACAAATCTGGGTTTCAGGAGCATCGAGAGGAAAGTCGGCTCTGACACGTTCAATAATCTGCATCATTGCCGTTTTACGATCAGGTTTTCTATTCATAGTTTTAGTCCACAACACTCTTTAAATATCGTCGCTCAATGCACCAAAGCGCTTCATACACTTCAAAATCAGCACCTCGGTCACCCAGCATTCCCCCCATCAATGCTATCGTCGATGACTGTAGCATCACCATAATCACAGGTTGCACCATTCACGAACTAATGAAAGCTATCGAACTTAATGGGTATTCCGGACCTTTACCGTCAACAACCTTGTTTTACTTGAAGTTGTGGCCTGTTTCAAAGAAGGTCGCTTTATCTGTGTGATAACTAATACACGTTTGAGAACCTACATACTCATGGGCTTCTACCTCAGGCTCAACTAGGGTAATGGTCACCGTTGAGAAACCTTTAGCCCCAGATGGGTCTGCGATCACCAGGTCGCTAAAAAATATCCAAAGGTTGCGTGTTACCACCTCTTATCTATCAGAGGTTTTACAACAAAACTCCCCCTATAGCTAAGGATTTAATACAGAACACAACTACATTTAAGCAACTAATTTAAAAACTGTTTTTAATTTACCTCAACGTTTATCTTGTTGGTAGTTGTGTTGAGAAAATCAATACATATGGAATATGACAGTGTCAGCACTTCCACTTAAGCTACAAAAGTATCTTCCCGGAAAGGCACTAGATAGCCTTTAACTTTCTAGCAAGATATAATGGTAGGAATGATTAAAAATGAGAGGTAGAACAAGTGGAAAAGAGCATGGAAGACATTTTGCAATTGAATGAAGCGAATTGGCCTGAGTGTGCTCAGACCTCATATCCAGCTTTATTACGACTCACACAGGTTAATAATATTTTTATCCAAATAATCAAGGAGTGCGTGGAATCCTACCAGCTACAGAGTTCAGATTTTAACCTGCTGTGTTGTCTTCGTCGCAACCCACCACCTCACACTCTTTCTCCTACTGAGCTGTATCAGAGTATGTTATTTAGCTCTGGCGGACTGACAAAGGTGTTGACTCGTTTACAGCAAGAAGGGCTAATTAGTAGACTTGAAAATCCTGAAGATAAACGAAGTAAGTTGGTAGTACTCACTGTCGAGGGTAAACAACTCGTTGAAAAGATCATGCCTGTTCTGCACCAGCAAGAAAAGCAAATGATGGAAGCCTTGAGTTCAAAAGATTTGGAGCAATTAGACGGCTTGATGCAACGCATACTAAATAGTATGAATAGCGCTAATGGTGAATACCCAAAACGTATTCAGTTTATGGGCGTTAGTTAGCTTTTAACAATCAAATAACCTGCTTGAGTGTTGTCAATCAACTGATTCATAGGCGACCATAGCTCCCTCCTTCAGTGCACATAATCAATGACTCTCCCTCTTTCTTATCGTTGGCTATCAGGTACCCTAATCACCCCAAGAGTCATTGAATATTTCGTGCCCCCAGAGCATTGGGGAAATGCTCAATTGCGACGAGTGGAAAAGCACTTTAGGTAATTTGGACTTGCCTCTCAAAAGAGGCAAGTCCAAGCTTATGCTTTAAATAGATAAAATAAGCCATAACCATCAGCCATTTAGGCTCTGACAATAACTTCTTTTCAGCCTATTCACAGGCGCATACGGCAGACTGCTCACAAGGCGCGGCTGCGGCGACCATGCACATGCCACTCTTATTCCCCGACCCGACGCACCAAGCATTACAGTCGAAAGTGTCCGGGTGACCGATATCATCTTTATGGGCGTGGAGTACTTCCTTGCCCGGATTCGACTCGACCAATAAACCATTTGGCAGACAGGCCTCGCCAAACATCCTGCCATTGGGCACGCCGTTTTCATCAGTCCCGATATGACATCCAGCCACTCCCGGTGCGACACCATCACTATCTTTCCACCAGGTCTTCTGACCCGACATCCAGTCGGCAGGTTTAAACTCAAAAGTGCCTTTCGCGCCCGGCATATCCTTAGCCCCACTCGAAGGCGCCCCCTCGTGGTGAGCGGCGAATACGCCGATAGAGAACGTCATGGCAAAGAGTAAAGCAATACGTTTAATCATCTGAACAAGGGTCATCACTTAGGTACCTTTAAATAAAATGTTTTTGCCACAGATTAAATAGGTTGGAACACCTAATACGACTAATCGATTAATCCTGTCACCTGTACTCACTTCAACTTTCATCAGGCAGAAGAGAGCACACAAACAGCGACAGGCAGAGATATGAAAAACTTCAGATTTAAAGTTAGCAGCGGTTATTTAACTCTTCAAGTTATCCAGCTTTAATGACCGCTTCCCAATCGGTCAGTATTTTCATTATTTGACGGGAATCTTCCGGTGTCGCTGCGGGGCGTTGCAGTGAAATACTTCCCAGCTCTATCGCTTCTCTGATTAATCTAACCTGATAGAGAAAGCCATTTCCGTCAGCAGGTACCGAGACAGCGTTGCCCTGCTGCTCATATTGAGTAATAACCAGTTGATTACCCGTGGCCTCGGCTAACCAGGGATTAGACACAAGCGCTAAGCTTCCTTTACTGCCAAGTATCGTAAAGTCGGCATGCAGACCATAATCCTCCGCCGTATGAAGCTGACAGGTAACACCATTTGCAAATTGAATGTTTGCAGCCGACTCACAAATATTACCATCTTCGCCAACACGGCCCGATGCCGCTATATGATAGTTATCGAAGATATCGTCGCCGAACGCTTGCTGCATAACCAAATGCATAAGAGAGGCAGGGTAGCAGCCCAAGTTATACAAGGCTCCCTTACTATCCGGATTTACGAATTGGGCGATAGAGGCGCAATACACGCCATTGATGGAGCGGATTTCGCCAATCGTGCCGAGTCGAAGAATCTCACTTATTTTGCAGGCAAACGGGTGCGTGAGATACATCAGTCCCTCAGCAAAGAAAACCTGATTATTTGCAACGGCCGCAAGCGCCTCATCCGTCTTTTTCATATCGACAGACAAGGACTTCTCACACAAAATGGCCTTGCCGGCGTTGGCGGCTTTTATCACAAAGTCATGATGAAGGTGGTTAGGTAACGCGATGTAGATAATGTCGACCTCATCATCGTTAATCAGGGCATCGTAGTCCTGATAGATATTTGTGATATCGTACTTCTCAGCGAATTCCATCAAGGTTTTTTCAGAACGTCCAGCCACACTATGCAGGCGGGTATGACCCTCTTCAGTAATGGCATCAGCCATGACTCCTGAAATAAAGCTTGTCCCTAGGATTCCCCAATTCAATGTCTTGTTCATGTTTTACTTCAGCTCTGTTAACAGTTGAGTCTCGAATGCCTGCACCAAATCAGTTAAACCGGATTGGATAAATTTTTGAGTATGTTCGGCCTGAAAATGTTGCTCGAAGGCAGCTTTATCTTCATAACGTTCCCAAAAAATAAAGCGGCGAGGATTTTCTTTATCTTGCAGGGGAATGGCCATCGAGCACCCCTTTTCACTATTCATCCCCCCACAAAAGGAATGTATAGCAGCGATGGCCGTGTCGAGATCAATATCAGGCTTAACCTGTAGTTCCGCTGTAATAAATAAGCCTTGTTCAAACATGATTTTTCCAGATTAACCGAGTAGAGCTTGCAATTTAATTGAATCCTTATAATTGATAAACTACCATCTGGTTTATTGTTTACGAACTACGGGTTGGGAATATGGATAAATTGAAGAGCATGCAGGTGTTTGTCAATGTGGTACAACAGGGGAGTTTTTCTCGCGCCGCAATAAACTTTTCAGTCACCTCAACCATGATTGGTAAACACATTAAGTTCTTAGAGGCGCACCTTGGGACTAAGCTGTTAACTCGCACGACACGTAAACAGTCTTTAACGGAAGCCGGACAACTCTATTATGTAGAGTGTCAGCGGATTCTGGATGATATTGCGGAAGCTGAAAATAGTCTGCAAGCATTAGAAAACAAACCCAAAGGAAGGATTCGCATTAATTCGCCGGTGACCTTCGGCAATATTATACTCGCGCCAATAGTGGCAGATTTTCTGCAACGCTATCCCGATATTAATGTCGAGCTGACACTCGATAACGATTTGATCGATCCCCTTCACGACCCGGTAGATGTGGTGATCCGCATCGGAGAGCTAGCCAACTCCTCGTTAATCGCTCGCCAGATTGCCGTTTATGAAATGATGTTTTGTGCCTCTCCCGATTATCTTGCCTGCCATCGAGTCCCTATGTCACTGAATGACTTAGCGTCGCATCAATGTCTGGGATTCAGTTACGGAGATATTCAATCGAGTCTGGCGCTGCGTATCGATACTTCAGCATTTGATAAGCAGCATTCTCGGTTAACCTCAAACAGTGGTCAGGCTTTAAAAGTCGCAGCCATGAAGGGCACTGGGATTCTACTGCAACCACGTTTACTACTGTCCGAAGAGTTAGACCGTGGAGACTTGATTGAAATTTTGAATGAGCAAATCCCCACCCCAACACCGATACATCTCATGTATAAGAGCAAGGCGCTGCCACTGAAAACACGGGTTTTCATTGAATTTGTGTTGACAGCGATGAACGCTAAGATCTAAAAAAATAAGCCTTAGGCTCTGTTGAAAAAACCGAAAACAGGTAAATAGTAAAAGGCCTGCCAAAGTAAAATCTGTTCACTCAGGCCAATATACTGAAATCGACTTTTCAATGCATTTAGTGCTACAGGTCACAACACCGACACATCATCGACAACTAGTTAACAAGTTACCTTGCCAGAAAGATAACTCCAAACTATTATCTTTCTAGAAAGATAAGTAAGGTCTAGTATTTATAATAATATCTAATACAGCAAATACTTAAGGAATTAAGATGATGAACTTAATAGATTTTAAAATTCCATACAGAAAGCTGGTTCTTGCCAGTATGATTTCACTGCTCGTGGCTTGTGGTAGTGATAATGATGAGACAACTCCTCCAGCTGAAAATAATCCGCCGATTGCGAATCCAAGCAGTGCTGAAACCACTATAGGTACCAGTATCTTGATCGATGCGTTGGCCAACGATACCGATCCCGATGGTGACCCATTGACTATCGAAACCGTGACCGTGACATCTGGCGCTGGAACGGCATTGATTCAAGATAATAAAATCTTGTTCGTGTCAGATGAGATAGGTGCCACAATGCTCAATTACACCATCTCAGATGGCAACGGTGGCGAGGCAGAGTCGGTTGTCACTGTCGTGGTGCTATCAGGCGAAGTTGCACTGGCCTATGTCGGCTCCAATACCTGTATCTCTTGTCATACTGATAAGAAAACCTTTTTAGAGTCCGGCCACAACTTTAAACTGACTAAGGTTGTTAATGGAGAGGAACCACTCTACCCCTTCACCTCCCTCTCTGGCGCGGTGGACCTTATGGATGTAAATAACTCCCTGGGTAACCCTGCTGGCTGGGAGGACATTAGCTACGTCATCGGTGCCTACAAAGGCTTTGCCAATTTTATCGACAAAAATGGTTACATCATGACCGGCGATAAGGCATCTACGATTGCTGTGCCTAAGGGAGAACAGGTAAAAAATATGTTCCCCTTTTCACCCGACGCCGCACCGGATTCACATGGATATGATTACTGCGGCAGATGTCATACAACAGGTTGGAAGGATTACACCGAAGGTGCCGGTGATCACCGAAACCTGAACAGACAAGATGATATGCCGGGAATGGGCGGCACCTTTGCTATGACCGGAGTCCAGTGTGAGAGTTGTCATGGCGCTGGTAGTGAACACGTTAAGGGGCCGTCAAAACATAACATTGTTAAGTTAGCCGATGCACGTGTTCCCGGAGATTATACAGCCGACGATATGGGGTACGGTAAGCCTGCTAAGTGCCAGGAGTGTCATACCACAGATGATGCCGTCAGACGCTACCCTGATTACCAGTCACCCTTCGAGCAAGAGTTTGGTGGCGTAACCCTGAATGCGCGCATAGCTGTAATGGGCGACTTTGGCCCTGACGGGCGCCTAGGTGGCCGTGGTGGTCGCCATGCTGGTGCAACCTTGATAGGTACTGATCCGGACACTGGCGAGGCCATGGGTAAGAAGAAGGATTTCACCTGTAATACCTGTCATAACCCCCACAGATCTGAGCATTACCAGGATCAGCCGGGTCACGAAGACGCCATGGTGCGCGAATGTACCGATTGTCATGACAAGGAGTTTGCCGACGTCCCTGGCAGCGACATCGCTTCTGCCGCTCACGAGTTCATCGCCAAGTGCACCGATTGTCACATGCCGAGTTCATCTCACTTGCTCAAGATCGATCTTGAGGGAGCAAAGGATGACCCAAGACACTTCTCTGCAGACGGTGATTATATCAAACCTTGGCTGCGTGCCTACGACAGCTGCTCAGGCTGTCACGCGGATGACTATGACATGAGGGCTTCGAAGATCGGGCAAATTCATAAGTAATTAGTTTTCCAAGCAATCTCCCCAAAGACAATGCCAGTCAATTATTTTGACTGGCATTATTTCTGTCTTTATCTCGTTCCTTGATTTTTTAATGGTTAAACCCTAAGAGATAAAATGCTTGTGAGTGGCCAGCCATTCAACTCAGTGACTACATCATTGAAACCTCAAGGCCTCCATACATCTGGAAAGTAGACCATCTTTCAGGCTGCACAGCAGATGGGATATTAACTCAAGTCTGCCAACACTTCACAGGCCTGCTGGTAGATGTCACCCGAACCTTGTAACCAGTGGATCTTCCCGCCATGTTTTTCAATTCGTCTGAACCAGGTTTCCTGGCGCTTAGCGTACTGACCGATAGCGGTATTGAGCCTATCGAACATCTCCTCATAGCTTAGCTGCCCCGCGATATATTGGCTAACGAAGCGGTATTCGAGACCATAATATTCCAGTTGCTCGTGTGATACGCCCTTATCCAATAACCCCTGCACCTCCTCGACCATACCCTGTTCGAAGCGCTCTTTCAGCCTGGTCTTGATACGCTTACGTAACACTTTCCTATCCCATTGAATACCAAAATAGAGCGGCCTGATCTCTGGAAGTGCCTTGGCAGGCTCTGGGGTGGCCTGTCTGTTTTTTGCGATTTCGATGGCGCGGTATAGTCTGGGCCTTACCGTGAGATCGGTTTTCTCATATTGAGCGGCATCGAGCTCCAGCAGCAACTTCTGAACCTGTTCCAGTGGCTGTAGATCCAACTCTGCCCTCAGGGCTAAATCTTTATCCAGCTGAACGAATTCATAACCGGAAACCACGGCATCGACATATAGGCCTGTGCCGCCGACGAGAATAGGCTGCTTATTACGAGACTCTATATCGGTAAAAGCCTCGAAGAAATCTCGTTGAAATTGAAAGGCATTATATTCATGG
>Ga0316198_10000579_pt1 | contig 19687 bp, 18 predicted proteins | sample OudBieAanoxic_MG_FD_204935 | JGI IMG/M metagenome (GOLD analysis project Ga0316198, IMG submission 204935) | Coastal sediment microbial communities from Oude Bieten Haven, Netherlands - site A anoxic | ecosystem: Environmental > Aquatic > Marine > Coastal > Sediment | place: Netherlands...
GTGATACCGATCGACGTCAGATCTACCGGCAATTTCTCCGTAACCAACAGGACCAGCGTGACAATCAGCAGAATGGTGACGATCCAAATCGACATCAACGAATCTCAGGTGCCGTCCGGCCATTCGGCAGCCGGTGCACACCGTAAGGATGGAAGTTCAGTTCATATTTTTTGGATCCGGTAGTCCCGCCGGCCCAGTCCCAGTTGCTGTGCATATTCCAGCTGGATCTTCCAATCGACTTTGGGATACAGCCCGGAAAATTTATCCCCGCCCGCTTTCCGGTTGGTTTTCAGGCAACAGTCGGCCAGAGCCGGTTCCCTATTCACCAGGTCGACCGACGCCTGATCGATTGCCACGGGATCCCGCGATACCAACACTCCGATATCTCTTACAATCGGTGCATCGTTGTGAGAAAAACAGTCGCAGGCTGGCGAAACATCGGTGATAAAATTCAAAAACAACGCCTTTTTCGATTTGCCTTTTAAGACCCCGAGGGTGTATTCAACCATGTTTTCCAGAAAGATCGGGATCGATTGATTCCAGGCGATGTCGATAGCAGCGTTGGGACAGATCAAAATACACTCGCCGCAGCCGATGCATTTCTTGGCATCGATCACGGCCTTTTTTCTTTTGCGGCCTCGTTTGGCCGTCCGGGAAGATTTGGCTGCAGTTGCGGCAGGGACACGTTCCACGAGTGCCAGCGCCGACTGGGAGCAATGCGCGACACAATCACCGCAACCGACACACTTCTTCGAATTTACCTGGGGAGAAACACTGGAATGCTGCGCAAGCTTTCCTTTGCGGGAGGCACAGCCCATACCGAGGTTTTTGATCGTTCCACCGAATCCCGAGAGTTCGTGCCCCTTGAAATGGGCGACTGAAATCAGCGCATCCGCTTCGGCAATCTCGGACCCGATGAACACCGTGTCAAACCGCTTCTGGCCAATTTTTATCGAGGTTTCGCTCTTGCCCCGCAGACCGTCGGCAATGACAAGGGGTGCATCGACGACGGGATAGGCGAATCCGTTGCGAATGGCCGTTGTCAAATGCGCCGGGGCATTGCTGCGCGTTCCGGCGTAAAGGGTGTTGGCATCCGTCAGAAATGGCAGCGCGCCGGTTCTGCGAATGTGATCGACGATTTTGCCCAGGAACACCGGGCGGATGAATGCGGTGTTGCCCAACTCCCCGAAGTGCAGCTTGACGGCCACCAGATCCCGCTTCTTGAAGCAGTCGGAAAGGCCGGCGGTGTCCACCATGCGCCCTATCTTGTCGATAAAACTTTCTTTTGTCGTCGCTCTGAGGTCGGCAAAATAAACGGTGCTGCGCATCTACGCCTCCTTGAGTTTCGGTGCCCGTTAAGCGCTGTTTTCTTAAGTCGATTCACCGGTCATGTGATAACATGCTCTTACAGTGAGGTGCCCGATGACCATCGAACAGAAACTCGATTTGTTGAACCGAATATACGGCATTTACGATGCGTTCGCCAGGGGTCTGGAAGTGGCGTGCCAAAAATACTGCGCGCATTGCTGCACTTCCAACGTCAGTCTCACCACCCTCGAGGGATACCGGTTGGTGCACCGCCTTGAGCCGGATCAACTCGAAAACCTGCAACGATGCCTTGAGACGGCATCCGGGAAGCGGGTTTTTCGACCGCTGTTGACCACCAACCGGATAGCAGAACTCTGTCGGGAAGGGCGGGAGATTCCGGAGGAAGCCTTAGGCGACCCGGCAGAAGATTGTCCGTTCCTGGATGAGAATGCCTGTCCGGTCTATCCGCTGCGCCCGTTTGGCTGTCGCTGCCTCGTTTCTCGGGTTCCCTGCAGGGAGTCGGGCACCGCCGAAATGCCCGACTTTGTGTTGACCGTCAACACCGTGTTTCTGCAAACGATCGAACACCTGGACGCAGCCGGCTGCACGGGTAATCTGGCCGATGTCCTGCTGTGCCTTCTGTCCAATGAAAATCGGCAGGCCTTCAGAAAAAATCGCCTGAGCTGCAGCGCTACAGGGCTGATCGGCAACCACCGGCTTACGGTTCTGATGGTACCGCCGGAGCATCACGACCGTCTGCAGCCTATTCTCAGTGCCCTTGGCAAACTTTCGCTCGAGCCAGAGTAGGCCCTATAGTCCGAGCACACGAACGGCGTTGCCGCCGCAGATCTGTTCGATTTCGGCTTCCGACAGTCCGGCCTGCATAAATTCTTCCAGATAGCGCGACGGGGGGAGCAACGGATAATCACTGCCAAACAGAATTTTATCAGGCCCGGTCAGTTGCACGGCAAAAGCGTAAATCCGTGTGTCGTAAAGATAAGGCGACGCGGCCGTATCATAGTAAACATTCTTGAGACTCTCTGCGACTTCTTTTTTCAAAAGGCTGTAAAAGAAAATACCGCCCCCCCAGTGACCGAGCACGATAGTGTTTGCAGGAAACCGTCGGACTAACTCGTAAATCTGAAGTAGCGTGTTGGGTGATTTTCCGGGATAGTGATGCCCCACCGGTTCGTTGGTGTGAATGAGCACCGGCAGATGGTTGTCACGGCAAAGGTCCATGACCGGTGAGAGGTGATCCAGGGCGTCCGCATCGATGCCGCATTGGTAAAAGGCCAGCTCACCGATGCCAGACAGCCCGCTTTCGATGCAGCGTCGGGCTTCTATGGCCGCCTGCGGATGACAGGGTTCGAAGCAGCCGAAACCGATCAGGCGTTCCGGAAACCGACTGACGGCCTCAATGATGTAATCGTTGTGACGTTTAAATGTTTCTGCGGATTTCCAGGGGAATCCAAAAACAACCGCCTTTCCGACACCCTGGCGGTCCATGGACGCAACCAACTCTGCCGCCCCGATCATTTTGGCCTTCGGGGAACAGTACAAGAGGCCGAATTCGGGTTCTACCGGAAAATAGGCTTGCCGGCCGGCCCGAATATCGGGTGGGAAGATGTGGGTGTGAAAATCGATGATCATGCGTTCAATTCCGGGTGATGGGGCGAATGCCGCAGCACTGCAGTAGAACGCCTGTCACCCTCGAAATGTATTTATGTATCGTCAGGCATTCAACCGCCTGACAGTAGCCCTCGGTAAATCTGTATATGGACTCTTAGTCCATCGAGAATTTCTGACCGCCCGATCTTTCTATTGACGAACATCCGGAATTTAAGCAGAATGGATCGAACAATTGTATGCCGCTGTATGCTGGCGGTTTCTCGGATTTGTATGTTTTTCTGGCCTGAAAAGTCAACCCACAATACGTGAGCCTCGAAACGCCTTCATGAAAACAGAGCGTCACGTGGTACTGGTTGAACCGGAGATTCATTGGAATACCGGCAACATCGGGCGCACCTGTCTTGCGGCCGGCGCCAAACTTCATCTGATCGAACCCCTCGGCTTTTCTCTCGGCAGTCGCGAAGTGAAGCGAGCGGGACTCGATTACTGGCCCAAGGTCAAGCTGCAGATTTGGAAGTCCTTCGGACATCTTGAACGTCACCTGAACCCGAAGGAAGACGAAGTGGTGCTGCTGACCAAGTCGGGTGAAAAAGATTTCTGGTCGATACCGAAGCCTGAAAGGCTCTTTCTGGTATTCGGCTCGGAAACCCGCGGGCTGCCTCAAGAAATCATTGCCCGCTACCAGCTGTCGACCTATTACATACCGATCAGCTCCGACATACGCAGTTTGAATCTCTCTACGGCTGTGGGGATCGCTCTGTACGAGAGTCTGCGTCACGGCGCACCGGTTCATGCCTGGCATCCAACCGCCCTCGGCCGCGAATTCTGACGGTTGGTCGGCGTTTGCGTGCCGCTTCCGAGCTTGCAGCACCCCCTTATCCAGCTCCTGAATCGCGGCCCTGTTATTTCCCTTCCTGAAAATAATTACCCAGAAGAACCCATAATTTCCGTTTGACAATACAGCCGATATATAGTTAACAAAATAGCGGGGAGAATGATCGATCTGATTAGGCCTCTTCGATGCCAATGTACCTGCCCTAACCTATTTCAATAACCGACTTCTTCTTAGTGTATGCTCTCGGATACGAACAGCAGTAAATTGGGCCAGTTCTCGTCAAGAATCAAGAGAGTAGTGGTGTTTTGCGCCGGGTCATTCGAACAGATCTATGTAACAGGGTTCCATCTGGCCATTCCGAAACGTTGAATCGCCAGTCAACACTTACACCTTTTCGAAATATACCCTAAAAAGAAAGGAGGAAAACGGCATGGATTTCACCCGCAGGCAGTTTATCCAGGTTACTGGGGCAACAGCCGCCGGTCTTGCCGTCAGCGGGTTGGGTTTTGATTTGAAGCCGATCAAAGCCCATGCCCAGATGCTAAAGACCGTGTCCGCAAAGCAAACAATATCCATTTGTCCTTACTGTGCGGTGGGCTGCGGCGTCATTGTGTACACCAGCCAGAAGGGTGACGGTCGCGTCATCGACATCGAAGGCGACCCCGACCATGTGATCAACCGTGGTTCCCTGTGTTCCAAGGGCGCCGCACTGGCCCAGCTCTCCGAAAACAAACTCCGCGTCACCGATCCCATGTACCGAGCCCCCTATTCCAAAGAGTGGAAAACGGTCTCCTGGGACTGGGCTTTGACTGAGATCGCCAAACGCGTCAAGGCGACCCGGGACGCTTCCTTCGTACGCTCCAATGCCAAGGGTCAAGTGGTCAACCACACCACCGCTATCGCCTCGGTCGGCAGCGCAGCCATGGACAACGAGGAGTGCTGGATCTACCAGGCGCTCATGCGTTCCCTGGGGCTGGTGTACCTCGAACACCAGGCCCGTATTTGACACAGCGCGACTGTTGCGGCTCTGGCAGAGTCGTTCGGACGCGGTGCCATGACCAATCATTGGATCGACATCAAAAACAGCGACTGCATCCTGATCATGGGAAGCAACGCCGCCGAAAACCACCCCATTTCCTTCAAGTACGTCATCGAAGCCCAGCAGAACGGCACCACCCTGATCAGTGTGGATCCCCGCTTCACCCGAACCTCCTCCAAGGCTGACCTCTACACGGCGCTGCGCTCGGGTTCCGACATCGCTTTTCTGGGTGGCATGATCAGATACATCCTCGACAACAACCTCTATGATAAGGACTATGTCGCCCTCTACACCAACGGTTCTTTCATCGTCGACCAGTCTTTCGATTTTAAAAACGGGTTGTTTTCTGGATACGACGCCAACGCCCACAAGTACGACAAGAGCAAATGGGCCTTCGAGAAGGACAAATACGGGGTCCCGAAGATGGACCGCTCGCTGAAGAATCCGCGCTGTGTATTTCAATTGCTCAAGAAACACTACAGCCGCTACAGCACCAAGTTGGTCTCCACAATCACCGGTACATCGGAGAAAGACCTGCTTACAGTTTATAAGACCTACGCCGCCACCGGCAAAACCGGCAAGGCCGGTACCATCATGTACGCCATGGGCTGGACCCAGCACACCGTCGGTACCCAGAACATTCGTACCATGGCCATCATCCAGCTGCTTTTGGGCAACATGGGGGTCGCCGGCGGTGGGGTCAACGCGCTGCGCGGTGAGTCTAATGTCCAAGGCTCCACCGATCACTGCCTGCTGTGGCACATCTGGCCCGGCTACCTGAAAACCCCGCGCGCGTCGGACACCTCGCTGACGGTTTACAATGATAAATACACGCCCAAGAGCAACGACCCGCAATCGGCCAACTGGTGGCAGAATTACCCCAAGTACTCGGTCAGCCTCTTGAAGTCCTTTTTCGGTGAGAACGCCAATCAGGGCAACGAGTTCGGCTACAGCTGGCTGCCGAAGGCTGACGACGGCAAGGTCTACTCCTGGCTCGACCTTTTCGACGAAATGTACAACGGGGGTATCAAGGGGTTTTTCGCCTGGGGCCAGAACCCGGCCTGCAGCGGTACCAACGCCAACAAGACCCGCGCTGCCTTGAAGAACCTGGACTGGATGGTCAACACAAACATCTTTGACAACGAAACCGGTTCCTTCTGGCGTGGTCCAGGTATGGATCCCGCCACCGTCAAGACCGAGGTCTTCTTCCTGCCGGCCTGTGTATCGGTTGAAAAAGAAGGCAGCATCACCAATAGCGGCCGCTGGATGCAGTGGCGCTACCAGGGACCCAAGCCGCTCGGCAACAGCCTGTCCGATGGCGACATCATCCTGATGCTCGGCGAAAAACTCAAAGAGCTTTACACCAAAGACCCCGGCGTCTTCGCAGACCCCATCCTTAATTTGAAATGGGACTATGTCACCGGCGGCGTGTATGACCCTCACAAGGTGGCCAAAGAGATCAACGGTTACTTTCTTCAGGACGTCACCATCAAGGGCAAAACATACGCAAAAGGCACGCTGGTGCCGAGTTTTGCCTTCCTGCAATCGGACGGGTCGACCTCCTCGGCCAACTGGCTTTACTGCAACAGCTACACGGAAAAAGGCAACCTGTCCGCCCGCCGCGGCCAGGAAGATGCGGTCAACAAGATCGGACTCTATCCGCAGTTTGCCTGGTGCTGGCCGGTGAACCGCCGAATCATCTACAACCGGGCTTCTGTGGATGCCAAGGGCAACCCGTGGAACCCTGACCGCTGGGTCATTAAATGGACCGGCGAGAAGTGGGTCGGGGACGTGCCCGACGGCGGCTGGCCGCCGCTGGAAACCGCCGACGGCTTCAAGAATCCCAAGACAAAGCACGCCTTCATCATGCGCAAACACGGTCATGCTCAGATTTTCGGTCCGGGTCTCAATGACGGCCCCTTTCCGGAACACTACGAGCCGCTGGAATGTCCGGTGGAAAAAAACTTCATGAATGCCCAGAGGATAAATCCCACTGCGCCGGTATACGGCGGCAAAGCCGATGAATGGGCCACCTGCGATCCGCGCTATCCCTATGTCGGCACCACCTACCGGGTGGTGGAGCACTGGCAGACCGGCGTCATGACCCGCCACCAAGCCTGGCTGCTGGAAATGCAGCCCCAGATGTTCGTCGAGATGAGTGTGGAGTTGGGTCAGCTCAAAGGAATCAAGAATGGGGAACGGGTCAAGGTCACCTCTCCCCGCGGCGAAGTCGTGGCAACGGCCATTGTGACCAAGCGTTTCCGGCCTTTCAAGGTCGGCGGGGGCGTCGTCCATCAGGTGGGCATGCCGTGGCATTTCGGCTGGGAATTTCCAAAGAGCGGCAAGGAAGAAAGCGCCAATCTGCTGACACCCTCTACCGGAGATCCCAATACGCGGATTCCCGAAACCAAAGCCTTTATGGTCAATGTCGTAAAGATATAGGAAAGGAGGTGATCTTGCATGAGTAAATCTTTTTTGGTTGACACAACTTTGTGCACGGCCTGTCGCGGATGCCAGGTGGCCTGCAAACAATGGCATGACCTGCCCGCCGAAGAGACCGTTAATCGCGGCAGCTACCAGAACCCGGAAGATCTCTCCTTCGACACCTATAAGCTGGTGCGCATGAATGAAGAGGTCATCGGCGGCCAATTGCGGTGGCTGTATTTCCCGGATCAGTGCCGTCACTGTCTGGAGCCGCCTTGCGAGGCAACCGCCGGCGAGCCCAGTGCCATTTTCAAAGATCCGGCAACCGGTGCGGTCATATACACGGCCGTCACCAAAGAGCTCGGCAATATCGACGAGGTCATCGAATCCTGTCCTTACAACATCCCACGCAAAGCCGGGGACGGGACCCTGGCCAAGTGCGACATGTGCCTGGATCGGGTGCAAAACGGCCTCCAGCCGGCCTGCGTCAAGACCTGCCCGACGGGTGCCATGAACTTTGGTGAGCGGGACGACATCCTAACCCTCGCCAAGAACCGGCTGGCTGTGGTCAAGAAGAAACACCCGCAGGCGACTCTCCTCGACCCGGACGATATCCGGGTCGTTTTCCTGGTGGCCTACGAGCCGCAGATGTATTACGAGTTTGCCGTCGCCGCTAACGGCACTTTCGACATGACACGGCAGGTGGCACTGCGGAGAATGCTGAAACCTTTCACCGGACTGATTTCCCGGCTCTTATAGCGTATACGCCGTAAGGGTCTCGGCAACAAACCAGCGACAGGGGGAAGACGGCTCGTCTTCTCCCTGTTTTTTTAAGTTCTGCCGGCGGCTGTTGACAAGCATAAATCAATCGGGGTATCGAAGCCTGGCAGGGTAATATCTGAGAGTAGATCTGCCTGCCGGAAAGTCATGTTAAACACTCATGGCCCTATGGGCCGCCAGGGTGCATGAATCGGTTGTGTCCGTTGAGCCCGTTGAGCCGGTTAGGTCGGTTTTGTCAGTTTCAGGATCTCATCGATTTTACCGACTAAACGCTCATGACCCTTAAGCACCACTGGTTCCGGATCCTGAATTTCGAGTTTTAAGTTTCAAATTTCTTTTTGCGGATCTGATTCTATTTTCGTGTTAAATGTAAGCGCCTTGTCTTTTCCCCGGAATTTGTCAAACGACCACCCGGGTTGCCTGCAAGGAGGCCCAATGAATACAAGCCCGGCATTTTCACCCGAACAGATTCACGCGGCCGCCCAAGCCCTCCTCCGGCTGCGTCCGGCATACAAGGAACTGCTGTGGTTTTACGAAAAAATTTTCATGGTCCAAGAGGCGTCTAAATCAAGTCTCGACCTGGAACCCGTCCAGGTGTCGTCGGAATTGCGCGCCATCAAGCTCCGCGAAAAATTGCCCTTGGTGGACGTTTCTGATTTTTCTTTCGACCCGCGGAGCGCGCGCGATCTGCTGTTAAAAGTCTGCGGCATCATTCAATCTCACAACAGAGAAATGGCAGACGCGGCGAGAGCCATCGTTCGGGGTTTGGACAATGAAATCGAACCGTTCGTGTTTTTCAGCAGCCTTTTGAAAGGCGACGATGCCTACTTTGACAAGACGGCCGCCGCCCTCGAAACCGATAAAAACGCCTTGGCATTTGTGGCGTATAACAGCCTCAAGCCATCGGTGGCCCTCTGTGCCGAACAGCTGTCGGGCTATTTGAAGGACCTCTTCGGCTGGGAAAAGGGGTATTGCCCCGTTTGCGGCAACTTTGCGGGATTGGCCGTCCTTGATCACGACGGTCGCCGCCTTTTGTATTGCAGTTTTTGTTGGACCTCCTGGCCGGCAAAACGGAATTTTTGCCCTTTTTGTGAAAAAACCGGCGGGAGCAATTTGCATACCTTCTACAGTGAACAGGAAAAAGACTTGCGGGTGGACGTCTGCGATGACTGCAAAAAATACCTCAAGACCGTGGACACCCGGGCAACAGATCGCATCATCTACCCTCCTATAGAACAGATCGCTTCCCTGCACCTCGACATCAACGCCCGGCAAAAAGGGTATGATAGTGGAATGGAGCTGGTATTGCCTGACGCAAGTGAATAAAATCCCTCTGATAGACACTTTTATGAAAGCACTGTCGTCGTGATTCGACCGAAATGGCTAACCGTCAGCGTCTGGATGCTCCTGCTCGGCTTGCTGCTGCTGGCGGCTCGGGAAGGTGTTGCGCAGGATTCCGGGCTGCTGTCGCCGGCTGCATCGCAAGAGGACGCCTCGGATGTCGTCTCAGTGCGTACCGCCTGGTCGGTGGATCGCGCTCGGCCGGGAGACCGCTTGGCCTGTGCAGTGGTGCTCGACATCACCGCCGGCTATCACATCAATGCCGACAGCGGCCAGATCAAGCCGCTTGTTGATTTCAAACCGTATCCCACCCGCGTGACCATCACGTCCGTCTCCGAGGGACTCACCATCGACCCACCGCTCTACCCGCCGGCTCACCCAGTAAAAGTCGAATTTGCCAGAGACCCGCTGATGGTTTTTGACGGCCGGACAATTGTCTATGTTCCGATAACGTTCGAAAAAAAGGGTTTTCCTGAAAAGGTGCAGGTCAATGTAACGATTTCATACCAGGCCTGTGATAACCAGGTGTGCCTCTTTCCGCGCCAGGTTGTCACGGCGACCGACCTGCCGGTTTTTGTATCAAATGAAGCCCCGCAAGCTGTCAATCAGGACCTCTTTGTCGGTTACCGCCTGGCCACAGCAATCGGAGCCGGGAATTCTGTCGGCTTTTCCCTTTTCGGCTGGGTTTTCGCTATCAACACGGGCACCGGATTGGGGTTCCTTCTGCTTCTGTTTACCGCTGCCTTGGGCGGCATGCTGCTCAACTTGACCCCCTGCGTGCTGCCGCTGATTCCGATTAAAATAATCAGCCTGTCAAACGCAGTCCAGAATCAGGCCCGGTGCTTCGCCTTGGGGCTCGCCATGTTTTTAGGGGTGTTCTTTTTCTGGCTGATCCTTGGCGCGGCCATTGCCTTGGTCAGTGGATTTACCGCCACCAATCAACTCTTTCAATATCCCTTGTTCACGATTTCCGTCGGCTTCATCATTGCCGTGATGGCGATCGGCATGTGCGGCCTTTTTTCCATCCGCCTGCCCTCTTTTGTCTATCTGTTGAACCCGAAACAGGAAACTCTCGGGGGCTCTTTCGGACTCGGCATTTTGACCGCTGTTCTCTCAACGCCCTGCACCGCCCCTTTCATGGGGGCTGCCGCTGCCTGGGCTGCGGCCCAGCACCCTTTCACCACCTTGACCGTCTTCGCCGCCATCGGCATCGGAATGGCGCTGCCCTATTTGCTGCTGTCGGTCTTTCCCGAACAAATCTGTAAAATACCCCGCACAGGACCCGCCAGCGTGCTGGTCAAGCAGGTGATGGGCCTGTTCATGCTGGCGGCAGCCGCGTACTTCATCGGCACCGGGGTAAGCGCTCTGCTGATGACGCCCCCTTCCCCGCCCGGAAAGGGGTATTGGTGGGCGGTGATGGGATTTATCGCTTTAGGGGGATTGTGGTTGGCTTACCGAACGATTCGAATCGCTTCAAAAAATTTTCAGCGTCTGCTGTTTGTCTCGCTGGGCGTGATACTCGTCACCAGCTCATTATACGGCGGGATGCGGTTGACGGATCGGGGCCCGATCGACTGGATCTATTATACGCCGCAACGTTTCCAGCAAGCGATTGACCAGCGCAAAGTCGTGGTAATGGTCTTTTCGGCCGAATGGTGCCTTAATTGTAAAGCCTTGGAGCAGAGTGTGTTGACCAGTGCATCGGTGGTCGAGCAGTTCACCCGGGAGGACGTCGCACCGATCAAAGTGGATATTACGGGAAACAACCCGCAAGGCAAAGCCAAACTTCAGGAAATCGGCCACCTGACAATACCCTTGCTGGTTGTTTACTCGCCGGCGGGGAAAGAAATCTTTAAAAGCGATTTCTACACGGTCGACCAGATTCTCGCGGCGGTCAACAAGGCGCGTGCAGACGGAGGCGCCGCTGCAACCGGCGGCGACTGATTATTTTTAGGGTGTCGTCAAGAAAGTTTCTATTTTTTCAGCGAAAAAGGCCTTTGAATGCAGACCAACGACTTTCTCGACCTCCAAACCGTTTCTGATGAATATGAGCAGCGGAATGCCGTTTATCCCGTAGGCTTCAAGGGCCTCTTCTCCCAGCCAGAATATCGGAAAATCCACCTTCAAACGGTCCACGATCGGCTGCATGGCGGACGGGCCATCGAAGTCTACACTGACCCCCACCATTTTCAGACCGCTTGCACGGTATTTGGCGTGAAGAGCGTTCAAGTCCGGGAGCTCTTTGATGCAGGGTGCACACCAGGCCGCCATGAAGACCAGTAAAAAGTGTCCATCGGCGGCAACCATTTTTTTGAACCGGGCAAGATCGAGTTTCTGCACCGGGTTGCGCTGTTCGGAATGGATGGTTCCCGGTAAAAACAGCAGCGGCACAAGGAGCAGCCACATCCACAAGGATACGGATCGTTTCCGGATGATCATGGGTTCAGTTTTTTCAGTTCAACGGCACAATACGCCAGATCTGGTCGGATGTTGATATCCGATACGTTGATCGATCGGATGATCCCCTGCTTGTCAATGACGAACAGCGCCCGTTCCGAAACACCGTCCGTCCTCAGAACACCGTAAGAATCGGCCACCGCACCGTGGGGCCAGAAATCCGACAGCACCGGAAACCAGAGGGGCGACCCCATCTGCTTGGTCCAGGCGTAGAGGGTGGGAATGTTGTCGACCGTGATGCCGAGCAGGATGGCTTCATTTTGGTCGAAAAGGTCCTTGACGATGTTGTAGCCCGGCCACTGGTCGGAGCAGACCGGAGTCCAGGCCGCCGGGACAAAGGAAATCACGACGTTTTTCTTTCCCCGGTACTGGCTGAGGGTGACCCTTTCTCCCGATACCGAAGGCAGGCTGAAGTCCGGGGCCGGGTCACCGACCTTGACTTTCAGCCGGCTGTCGATCGGCTTTAACTTTCCGGGGTTGTAGATGTTATCTTTTAAAGCTTCCGACAATCCGAAAGCCTGTCCGCAGACAAGGATCAGCACGGCGAAAAAGAGGCTCGCAACTCTTCCGATAGGCGCCATAAATAACCTCCCATTTTTCCGCAGATCGAATCGTTCCAATTTATTCTCGTCGCGTTCTTAAAGCCCTGACTGGGAAAGGAGATCTTGCAGCATCTTACCCGCATCCTTGGGGCCGCCGAGCTTCGAATAAAAAATCCGGTGAGAGCCGTCCGGCATGATCCGGATGCCGATAAAATACGGTGTTCTGACCTCGCCCAAAAGCTTGTGGATGGCAAAATCGCCGTCTGAAAACAGTGGGAAAGGGATGTCGTAGGTTTTCCTGAAATAGTCGATCTCGAAATCCGAATTGCCCACGCCAATGCCGATCAGCTTGACTTTTCCCTTGAACTTGGGATCTTCTTCCAGCTGGCGAAACATCTTGTTGACAGTGGGAGCCTCCCGCTGACAGTGCGGTCAGTACATGCTAAAAATCTCGATGACGACCACCTCGGCCTTGATATCCGGGATCGAAAAAACGGACTTTTGATCCAGTCCGAGGTACTGTCGGTAATGAAGTGCCTCGGGAACCGGCAGTTGAAAGTTCGGCAAGACCCCGCCTTTCGGCGGCGGCTGGTTGGCGGCGGATACCCAGCAGGGAAACGCCAGCAACAGCAAAAGCATCAAGATCAAATGGCAATTTTTCCGGCCCATCACATCGATTTCCTCTCGAATATCGCACTAATTACGGAAAAGCGCTATTTTTGGACGTAAGTCGACTTTAGATCATCCCTGAGGGTATTAGTCAAACAAAAAGACGACCGATTTCTTCAGATCGGTTCCCTGAAAAAACACTACATGTTGTGCCATGAAATTGTTGACATACAAGAAAAATTTGTATACAATATATAGCGATTGTATGACAAAAAATATCAATATCTACCCCCTATCAACGGATTATTTGGTTTATTACAAAATCAAGAGGTGCAGAAAGAATGATCAGACTGAATCTAAAGATAGATAGACGCAATCACAGAAGGTATCCTGGAGTCGAGGGTGCCATTGTAGCCGTGCGGCCTCGGGCTGAAATTCTGGGGCAGATGATCGATGTCGGCCTTGGCGGGTTGTCCTTTCAATACATCGATTCGGCCATTGACGAGAGCCCTTCGGATGAGCTGACGATTCTGATGTCGACGCCTCGTCTGTATCTGGATCGTATACCCTATCGCACCGTCGCCGACTTCGCACTGCCCCAGGAGTTTTCTTTCAGCTCGATTCCTGTCCGGCGCCGATGCGTGGCATTCGGCCACTTGACTCCCGAAAAGCGCGATGGCATCAAACAGCTGATACTGTATTGCACCCTCATCAAGCCTCGGTTTTGCAGCTTTCCCGAGCCCCGCCGCCAATATGTTCCGCTGAGCCGCGCCCTCTGAACCGCAACGCAAGGTGGGCACTTAAGGACGATATGTTCGCCTTGCGTTTTATTTCAAATCGTTACATTCTTTTTTGACCATCTCATTACTTTATACCATATATTATCAATTGTCATTGACAATATAATCTTGATTGTTATATTCATCATGCGAATTTCGGGGCGCTTACTAATTTTAATCGATAAGGTGATATCCAATGCGATATGACAAGTTTACCATTAAATCTCAGGAATTGATTCAAAACGCTCAGGATCTGGCATCACGTCAGAAGAATCCTCAGCTCGAGCCTGAACATCTGCTGAGTGCCATGCTGACGGAAACCGAGGGAATCGCCGGTGCCATCCTTCAGAAAATGGGGGTCGCCCCCGGCCAGGTGGTAAGTGAAATAACCCGCGCCGTCGAGCGTTTGCCCAAAGTCAGCCAGCCAGATCAAGTCTATGTGTCGTCGCAAACCAAAAAGGCACTGGACGCCGCGTTTGCCGAAGCCGCCAAGATGAAGGATCAGTATGTCAGCATCGAACACATCCTGCTGGCCCTGTGCGATGAAAAGAATGGCGAAACATCCCGGATTCTGCACCGCCACGGCATCAACCGCGATGCCATTCTTAAAGTCCTTATCGACATCCGGGGGTCCCAACGCATTACCGATCCCAATCCAGAGGAAAAGTATCAGGCTCTCGATAAGTTCAGCCGCAACTTGACCGATTTGGCGCGCCTGGGCAAACTCGACCCGGTCATCGGGCGAGACGAGGAAATCCGCCGGATCGTCCAGGTGCTTTCGCGCCGGACAAAAAACAACCCCGTGCTTATCGGCGAGCCCGGGGTGGGTAAAACTGCCATCGTCGAAGGCCTGGCCCAGCGCATCATCTCCGGCGATATACCCGAGAGCCTAAAAAACCGACGACTGGTGGCCCTCGATATGGGTGCCCTGATCGCCGGTGCCAAGTACCGGGGGGAGTTCGAAGATCGACTCAAGGCCGTCATCAAGGAAGTGGAAAAATCGGACGGCGAGATCATTCTCTTCATCGATGAACTTCACACGCTGGTGGGTGCCGGTGCGGCCGAAGGCGCGGTCGATGCCTCCAATATGCTCAAACCGGCCCTGGCCCGCGGGACACTGCGCTGCGTAGGAGCGACGACCCTCAATGAATACCGCAAGTATATCGAAAAGGACGCCGCCCTGGAACGGCGTTTCCAACCGGTACTGGTCAAGCAACCGACCGTGGAAGACACGATCTCCATCCTGCGGGGGCTCAAGGAAAAATACGAAGTGCACCACGGTGTCCGGATCAAGGATTCGGCAATCGTGGCTGCGGCCACGCTGTCCGACCGTTATATTACCGACCGCTTTTTGCCCGACAAGGCGATCGATCTTATCGATGAGTGCGCATCCAAACTGAGGATCGAAATCGACAGCATGCCGACCGAGATCGACGACATTCAGCGCCGCATCACCCAGGCCGAAATCGAGAAGGAAGCATTGAAGAAGGAGAGCGATCCGGCCTCCCGGCAGCGCTTGGGCAAGCTCGAGGGCGAGCTGAGCAACCTGAAGGACGAGTTGCACGAAATGAAAGGCCACTGGTTAAACGAAAAAGAGCTGATACAAAATATCCGTGCGATCAAAGGAGAGCAGGAGCACCTCGGGGTAGAAGCCCAAAGGGCAGAGCGCCAAGGGGACCTGGCCAAGGTGGCCGAAATTCGTTACGGTCGACTGAACGATCTGCAGCGGCGCCTTGAGGAAGCCAACCGCCATCTTGCCGAACAGCAGGAAACCCACAAGATGCTCAAGGAAGAAGTCGATGCCGAAGACGTTGCCGAGGTCATTTCACGCTGGACCGGTATTCCCGTCAGCAAGATGCTGGAAGGTGAAAAGGACAAGCTGATTCACATGGAGGAACGCTTGGGCCGGCGTGTCATCGGCCAGCATGAAGCCATCGTGGCCGTTTCCAATGCCGTCCGGCGCGCACGTGCCGGTCTACAGGACCCCAACCGTCCGATCGGTTCATTTATCTTCATGGGACCCACGGGTGTCGGAAAAACGGAACTAGCCAAAGCCCTGGCAGAATTTCTTTTCGACAGCGAGCAGGCGATTGTCCGTATCGATATGTCGGAATATATGGAAAAGCACGCCGTCGCGCGACTGATCGGTGCACCTCCGGGATACGTAGGCTATGAAGAAGGCGGCTATCTGACCGAGGCCGTTCGGCGGCGTCCCTATTCCGTGGTGCTGTTCGACGAAATCGAAAAGGCCCACCCGGAAGTCTTCAATGTGCTGCTCCAAATTCTGGATGATGGTCGGATGACCGACGGGCACGGCCGGACCGTGGATTTCAAAAACACCATCCTTATTATGACCTCCAATGTCGGCAGCCAATACATCCAGGAGTTGGGCGGCCTCCGGTACGAGGAAATGGTCGAGCGGGTTATGGATGCGTTGCGGAGCCACTTCAAACCCGAATTTTTGAACCGGATCGACGAAACCATCATCTTTCACAACCTGAGTCAGGATCAGCTGGGCGAAATCGTCGATATTCAGGTCGAACGGCTGGCTCGTCGACTGGCGGAAAAAAACATCGACCTGGTTCTCTCGCAGAGCGCCAAGGCCTTCGTGGCCGAAAAGGGTTACGATCCCGTATACGGTGCCCGACCTCTGAAGCGCGTTATTCAAAAGCTCATCGAAAACGAACTGTCGCTGGAGATTCTCAATGGGAACATCCGCGAAGGGAACCGCGTCAGCGCCGAACGAAAGGGTGACCGGATTGTTTTCAAGATTGCGTAACGGCTGAACCGTCGACCACAACGCCTGGGGAGGGGAACCCGGGCGTTTTCATTTTGAACTGGCATGGGTCGCAAGCCGCAAATCACGGCCGCCATCGGCCGCCGGTGTGGCTACACGCCATCGGCAACTGGATGGCCAAAATCGATATTTTTATTGTAATCCAGTCGCGGCCGACGTATGATGCGCGCTCGCCGACGATCCAAGGAGACCGATTACCCATGCCAATATCCACGTCCGAAAGACTGCGGCGTTTTCACGATCAGTTTTCGAGCAATGATTCCGTACTGATTCTGATCAATGCGGATCCGGATGCCATTGCCAGCGCCATGGCCGTCAGCCGCCTCCTGTGGCACAAAGTCGCCGGCACCACGATCGGACACGTCAATGACATCAAACGGCCCGACAACCTGGCAATGATCCGGTTGCTGGGAACCAAAATGGTGCACATCGATCAGATCAACCGTGAACAGCATCAGCGGGTGGTCATGGTCGACTCCCAGCCGAAGCACCATCCGGTCATGGAAACCTTCGCGCCCCAGGTGATCATCGACCATCACCCCGACACTGGGGTCCAGGCGCCGTTTCTCGATATCCGACCGAAATACGGCGCCACGGCCAGCATCATGACCGAATACTTGCGGGCGGCCAAAATAAAACCATCCGTCAAACTGGCTACCGGACTTTTCCACGCCATAAAGACCGATACCTGTGATTTCGAACGCCACACCCTGATAGAGGACGTGCGGGCATTTCAATTCTTGTTCCGGCACGCCAACATCTATCTCGCCCGCAAAATTGAACGGGCTGAAATTCGCCTCGATTTTTTGAAATTCTATAAGATCGCGCTGCAGAAAAAGATTCTGCGCAATGGCCGTGTCTTTGTGCACCTCGGAAACGTCCCCGCTTCAGATGTCTGTGTATTGATCGCCGATTTTTTCATGCGCGTCGACAAGGTTAATTGGAGCATCGTTTCCGGCATCTTCGCGCACAAATTGATTGTCATCCTCCGCAACGACGGCATTCGAAAAAACGCCGGAACCGTTGCCGCAAAAGGATTCGGTCAGATCGGGTCGGCCGGCGGGCACAAGAGCACGGCCCGCGCCGAAATCGAGCTGAACGCTCTCAAGCCACAGGTCGACGTCAAAAACGACAGGAAGCTCCAGCGTTGGATCATGAGTCACATCGAACGCAGAGCCGACAAAAAATAGGCCGCTCTTCGGGCGGATCTGCAGCCGGCGAAAAACACCGTGGTTTCCATTGTGCACTCTGACATGCCCAGCAATATGACCGTCACAATTCTTGGCTCGGGAACCTGTGTGCCTTCTCTCGAACGCAGTTCCTGCGCCATTCTGGTCGAGCTCGGCACATCCAAAGTGCTCATCGACAGTGGGGCCGGAACGATGCGGCGTCTGCTCGAATCCGGTATCACGATCTTCGACCTGTCCCACATCTTCTACAGCCATTTTCATCCTGATCACAGCGGGGAACTGGTGCCGATGCTTTTCGCCACCAAGTATCCGGAAAACCGGCGCCGTCGGAATCCTCTCACGATTTGTGCCGGCGCCGGTTTTTTAAAATTTTTCAATGGGTTAAAGAAAGTTTACGGCCCCTGGATCGAGCTCGATCAAGGGATGTTGAGCATCTTCGAATTGGACACCGGCGGACCGGATGCCGCCCGTTTTGACGATTTTACAGTCAAGTCACTGCCGGTCAACCACAACCCGGAAAGCCTGGCCTACCGAATTGTCGACACCCGCGGCCGCTCGGTTGTCTATACCGGTGACAGCGACGTCTGCGACAACCTGGTGGCCATCGCCCGGGATGCCGATCTTTTCATCTGTGAATCCGCACTGCCTGACGCGCTAAAGGTCGACGGTCACCTGACACCGTCCCTGGCCGGCGAGATCGCGACGCAGGCCAACGTCGGTCGGCTGGTGCTGACCCACTTTTATCCGGAGTGCGATCAAGCCGATGTCGCAAAAGAATGCCGTAAAAGCTACTCCGGTCCGCTGGTTTTGGCCCGGGATTTGATGAACCTTAAATTATAAACCGGATGAACATGCCGTATTATCCAATTAATCTCGATATACGCAATCGCAACTGTCTGGTCATCGGCGGAGGCGGTGTCGGAACACGCAAAGCCTTGGCCTTGCTGGCGTGCGGCGCCCGGGTAACCGTGGTCAGTCCCGAAGTCACCCAAAGGCTTGCGGATCTGGCCGGCAGTCGCGTTCTTGTCCTGGTGCAGCGTTCCTACCGTGAAGAAGATCTGAAGACTATGTTTCTGGTCATCGGTGCCACCGACGACGAGGAACTGAACCGCCGGGTTCACCGCGATGCCGAAAAGCGCGGCATCCTGTGCAATATCGCCGACCGCCCTGAAATATGTAATTTTATCCTGCCGTCGGTCGTTCGCCGCGGAGATTTGACCATCAGCATCTCCACTTCCGGCCGCAGCCCGGCTCTTGCAAAGAAGCTGCGCAAAGAGCTGGAGCTGGCCTATGGAGAAGAGTACAGCTTGCTGTTGCACCTAATGGGCGCGATCCGCCGCAAACTATTAAAGGAAGCCCATGCGCCCGAAGCCCACAAGCCGCTTTTCGAGCATTTGGTCGACAGCGAGCTGCCTGCAATGATACGCGAAGATCGCCGGGTCGACATCGATCATCTGCTCCACGAGGTTCTCGGCCAGGGATTTACTTATGATACATTGATGAAAGAAAGCGATCCTTCCGCGACATAAGATGAGGCTTTCATGGAAGTGCTGATTATCGTCACGATCCTCTTTTACATGTTAAGCGCCGCCGGTTATTTTGCGTATCTTTTTTTTCAAAAGGACTACCTGCACCGCGTTGGCTACATTCTCGTTCTGGCCGGATTCATCTGTCACACGTTTTCCATCGTCTACAACGGGATCGCATCCGGAGGCTTTCCTGTGCGCAACCTGCACGAAACCCTTTCCATTGCGGGTTGGACCGTCGCCGGTTTTTTTCTGGTTTTTCAGTCAAGGTTCAAGTTAAAAGTTTTGGGTATTTACGCGGCACCTCTGATCGCGCTGATCATGTTCGCCGTCGCCCAGGTGCCGAACACACCGTCTCAGGAACAGAGTATCTTTAAAAATTTCTGGTTGATCTCGCACGTGGTGGCGGTTTTTATCGGCAATGCGGCTTT
>Ga0316198_10000580_pt1 | contig 19678 bp, 22 predicted proteins | sample OudBieAanoxic_MG_FD_204935 | JGI IMG/M metagenome (GOLD analysis project Ga0316198, IMG submission 204935) | Coastal sediment microbial communities from Oude Bieten Haven, Netherlands - site A anoxic | ecosystem: Environmental > Aquatic > Marine > Coastal > Sediment | place: Netherlands...
GGCCTCGATGAGTTGATTGTGAATATCGAAGAACCGCCCCTTGAGATCCTGACTCATGATTTCTCCAGCTCGATTTTTGCTACCCGTCTTTGGTGCCGTCCACCTTCGAAGTCGGTATCGATGAAGACCCGTACGATTTGTTCAGCGACGCCCGGGCCGGTGGTCCGCTCGCCGATGCACAGGACATTGGCGTCGTTGTGACGCCGCGCCATCTCGGCGGTATAGGCGTCGTGACAGAGAGCCGCCCTCACCCCGGGGTGACGGTTCGCGGTCATGGACATCCCGATCCCAGATCCGCAGATGAGGATGCCACGCTCGATCCGCCCGTCGGACACCGCTCGAGCCAGGAGGTGGGCATAGTCGGGATAGTCCACCGATTTCGCATCTTGGGGACCGAGGTCCTCGACCTCGATGTCGAGACTCTGCAGGAGTCTGCGGATATCGGTCTTCAGGCCGACTCCAGCGTGATCCGAGGCAATGGCGATCATCGGTTCTTTCCTCCGAATCTCTGACCGAGCGATGGCGCTTCGAGGGAATTGAACTCCTCGAGGGCGAACCGATCACTCATACCGGCAATGTGGTCTGCGATCAATCGGGCAAAGCCCGACGAGGCATGGTACCGACCGGCCACTTCATCCGCAACAAGCGCCAGCGGTACGTCGCGCAAATAAGGAAAATCGAGCTCGGTGTGGGCCCGCCGCAGGACGTAGCTCGGCAGGGTCAGTGGATTGGTCCAGAAGGCACGATACAGAGCGGTCACGACCTTGCGCGCCCGCCAGTCCTGACGATTGACATCAATGTGGTTGATGATGAATTGGTAGATGAAGGCCTTGAGCTCGTCGAAGAGTTTCTGGGTGTCGCGCGAAAACCAGACGGTGGTCTGGGAGACATCACGCGCATGAACGACGAACGAGTCGTGATCGTTGATCTCCTGGCGGGCGACAAAGGTCCGGATGCGCTCGTCCGACGCGTCGATGACATCGGTAATGAAAAAACCGATGAGCTCTCGTATCAGCGTGTTCTGACGGAGCCACCGGCGCTCTTCCGACCGGTAGGTATCGCCGAGCCGAGCGATGATCCTCTTCGAGATCTCGAGCTTCTCGACCGATTCGAAACTCACCGATCCCGCCCGTAGACCGTCTTCGAGGTCGTGGGTCTGTTGGGCGATCTCATCGGCCACCGCCACCGCCTGGCCCTCGAGGTGACACGGCCGATCGAGCGCGAGGCCTTCGGAATCGGGCAGCGGGAAATCGAAACCCACCCGCCACCGGGTGTGTTTGAGGATCCCCTCGCGGACCTGATCGGTGAGGTTGAGCCCGGGATAGTCATAACGCCACTCGAGCAGATCCACCACCCGAAGGGATTGGTAGTTGTGCTTGAAGGAGCCGGCTTGAGCAACCACTTCGCGGGGAAGCTCAACATCTGGATTGCGGCCGTGGAGAATCTCGTTGAGGGCGGTCTCGCCGGTGTGACCGAAGGCGGTGTGGCCGAGGTCGTGGCCGAGGGCGACGGCCTCGACGAGATCTTCGTTGAGCCCGAGCGCCCTCCCGATGGTTCGCCCAAGCTGCGCCACCTCGAGGGTGTGGGTCAGCCTGGTCCTGGGATGATCCGCGGTGTGGGGGACAAAGACCTGGGTCTTGTGCTTGAGTCGGCGGAACGACCGGGCATGGAGGATCCGGTCGCGGTCGCGCTGAAATGCGAGCCGAGAGCTCTCCTCGTGCTCCCCTCCGATTCGGCGGCGAACGGCTTCGGTTGAGAGAATCGCCCAGGGAGCGAGGTGTTTCGCCTCCTGGTCCTCCAAGAAGGCCCGATCGCGACTGACGATGCCGCTCATGTCCCGACTCCCTTCTCGGCAAGCTCGAGGAGCGCCCCGACCAGACGAAGACTCCCGGCCGCCACCACCGGATCCGGCAGGCAGTCCAGGGCCGCCAGGGGATCCGATGAGAGAAGTGTATTCGAAAAAGCGGCCGCAACTCGATCGACCGCCATGGCCCGTTCATCATCGAGCTGGCAGACCGCGATTTCTCCCACCACGGGCTCGAGCACTCCGGCCATGGCTTCCACGTCCTTGTCGTCGAGACACGAAAACAGGAGGTTGTATCGTTCGGGACTTCGGGAGAGATGAACGGCAAGTGCCTCGGCGCCCTCGAGGTTGTGGGCAGCATCGACGAGGATCTTCCGACCACCGACCAGATGCTCGGACAGCCGCCCCGGCCATCGCACCCGGGCGAGGCCGCGAACAACCGCCTCGGGCTCGAGTCGAGCGAGGAGATCCTCGGCTTCGGCGCAGCGCGCAAGAGCCAGGGCGAGTTCGACATTGGCAACCTGGTGTCCGCCGGAGAGCGGGGCGGGGGCCTCGAAGGTCACGTCATCCCAGGCGATGAGAAGACGGCCGTCGTCGAGAGCGGTCACCTCGACGAGGTCGCGCGCGGGCACAGCGTGTGGCGAACCCAGGGCGGCACGGAGATCGGGTGAGAGCCCGGATCCCATGACCGCTCTGGAGGCCGATCGCAGCGGAGCGCCCTTGTCGCGAGCACGATCGAGAACGTCGCGGCCGAGCCATGCGGCGTGATCCGACCCGACGTTGGTGATGCCCGCGATGGTGCTTGCAGCCACCCGGGTCGCATCCCAGCTTCCACCCATTCCGGCCTCGAGCACGGCAACCTCCACCCCGGCCTCGGCAAAGGCGAGAAACGCGGCGCTGGTGATGGTCTCGAAAAAGGTCAGATTTTCGTCCTCGGCCAACGATTCAAGATGACGCTCGAAACTGGCCCGGTCGATGGCTCGACCCCTGATCCGAATCCGCTCCTCGACCGCAACCAGATGGGGCGAGGTGGTGAGACCCGTCGACACGCCGTGTGATTCCAGGATCGCCTCGAGGATGGCGGCCGTTGAGCCCTTGCCGTTGGTTCCGACGATGAGAATGGAGGGAGTTGCGAGTTGAGGATCGCCGAGACGAGCCAGGGCATCACGGATGGGGCCGAGCTCGGGGCGGATCCGCCCCGGACGACGGTTTCTCAGCCTCAGCGGAAGAATCTCAGGCATCGGGCGACGGTCGCCTTGAGCTCCTGGCGCGGCACCACGAGATCGAGCATGCCGTGTTCGAGCAGGAATTCCGATCGCTGAAAACCATCTGGCAGCTTCTGCCGGATTGTCTGCTCGATGACCCGCGGACCCGCAAAACCGATGAGCGCTCCCGGTTCGGCGATATTGACATCACCGAGCATGGCATAGGAGGCGGTGACGCCTCCGGTGGTCGGATCGGTCAGGATCGAGATATAGCCGAGATGCTTGTCGCGCATCCGTGCCAACCCGGCGGCAATCTTGGCCATCTGCATCAGTGACAGGATGCCCTCTTGCATCCGAGCGCCACCCGAGGCCGAAACTACGATCAACGGAAGTTTTCGATCCAAACAGCGTTCGATGGCGCGGGTGATCTTCTCGCCCACGGCCGAACCCATGGACCCGCCCATAAATCCGAATTCCATGGCGGCCACCACCGCGCACTGCTTCTCGATCTCACCCTGGGCCACCACGACGCCGTCGGACCCGGCAAACTTCCGGTTGTAAACCTTGAGTCGGTCGCGATAGGGCTTCGAATCGACAAAATCGAGTGGATCAGCCGACTCAACCCGACCGAAGAACTTCTTGCAACGTTGGTTGTCGAAGAGAAGATCGAGCCGCCGCGAAGCGCTGATCCGAAAGTGGTAGCCGCACCGCGGACACACGTCCAGATTGCCCGAGACCTCCCGGTGATACAGGATCTCGCGACATGCATTGCACTTGATCCACAGCCCTTTGGGCACGCCCTCGGTCTGCGCCATCAATTCTGCCGCCCTCCGCTTCTACCCGATTGGTTCGAGCGTCCGAATGGGTTCCGGACGTTGTTTTCGCTCTAAAACTGAACCGGCCCTCTCAGTCAGGGAAACCCCCGGGTCTGCCGGGGTTGCGCTGTCTAAAAAAGGCTCGAGGTCCTAGTCTTCGCCCTCTTCCTCTTCCAGTTCGTTCGGCTCGCCGAGCATCAGACAGGCCGCAGCATACATCTGTCGGGCCGCGTCCGCTCCTTGTTTGAGTCCCTGGATCCGGTCCTTGACCTTGTCGAGTTCGACCTGGATTTGGCCTTCGAACTCCTCGATCTCGGCTTTGGTGCGCGCGCGCGCATCCTCGTAGAAGCTCCGTTGGTCATCGGTCAGAGTTGCAGCCATCTCTTCCTCCACAGTTAGTTCAACGTGAGATTTACCGTGATTCGAACCCACACCCGGACCGTGACGCCATTCTTGGTTGCGGGACGATAACGCCACTGACGAACCGCATCTTCGGTCGCGCGTTCGAACCCGACGCCCGTCTTGGACGCGACGACATCTCGGACTTCTTCGACCCGACCATCGATTCCGACGAGGAGCTGTGCCGTCACCTTGCCGGCGATCCCCGCGCGCTGAGCGATGGGTGGATAGACGGGATTCACCCGGTTGAGCAGTACCGGGGCGGTGACACCGGGTCCCGCATCGACAATGTCCCCCTCGAGAACAACCGGTGTCGGAGTGTTGGGGATCGGCGTCGCCGTCGGCGGTACCCGCGTCGGAGTCGGCGGTCTCTCGGTCGCCGTCGGGCTCGGGGTCGGTGTTTCGGTTGGGGTCTCGGTTGGGGTCTCGGTCGGCGGCAGTGGCGTCGGAGTCGGGAACTCCTTTTCGAGCCGATCTCTGAGCTCCTGCTCCTGTTTGGCCATCTCGGCCGCCGCCACCTCACGCGCACGTTCCAGGAGTTCCGCCTCGTCCATCAGCCCATCGGTAACGGTCGGCGTCTTCTCCACGGTCGCGGTGGTTGGAACCGGCGTCGGCGCGGCGGTGGCGTCACCCCCGCCTGAGCCCGGACCCATGAAGAACCACCATCCCGCGATGAGCGCGAGGACGACTGCCGCGATGGCGATCCACAGCCATTTGCCGCTGCCGCCCTTGGGTTGCGGGTCGGCAGTCTCGATCTCCGCCACGGTTTCGGCCAAAATCACCGGTTTGGCGGCCTTGTCCGGAGCCGGCTCCGGTTGCTTTGCCGGCGGCTTGACCGGTGGGGTTGTCGGCGGCTCGGCCGGCGGTGCGACCGCAACTGAAACCTCCGAAAAAGTGGCGGGATAATCCGTGATCTCGGCACCCGATTCGAGCTCGCGTATAAAGCCGACCAGGGCTGCGGTATCCGGCTCCCATCCGTGGCCCTTGAACAGAGTCTCGAACTCGCGCTGGAGATCCAGCGCGGATTGATAGCGATCGGTTCGCTCAGGGGAGAGCGCCTTTGAAACGATCCGGTCGACCTCGACCGGAATCGCCGGCACCATGCTCGATGGAACCGCGACAACCGGGTTACGGACCTGCTCGAGAATCGACAGCTCGGATTCGCCGGTAAAGACCTTGTGCGCCGTCAACATCTCATAGAGCACGACTCCGAGAGAGAAGACATCTGATCGATGATCAATGTCCTTTCCCCAGGCCTGCTCGGGAGACATGTACTGCAGCTTGCCCTTGAGCGCGCCGGCGCGGGTGTGCGACGCCTTGGAGGCCGCCTTGGCGATCCCGAAGTCGCAGAGCTTGATCTCTCCATCGGATGAGATGAGCACATTCTGCGGCGAGACGTCCCGGTGGACCAATCCCATATCGCGATTGTCGAAATCGCGCTTCTTATGCGCGTAGTCGAGAGCGCTCGCGAGGAGATTGGCGATATACAGAGCAATGGGGACCGGCACCCGAACATCGCGCTGACGGCACTGGTCGAGGAGTGACCGAAGATCGCGCCCCTCGATGTATTCCATGGCGATGAAATAGGAACTGTCGATCTTGCCGAGATCGTAGATGTGAATGATGTTCGGATGGTTGAGCTGGGCCGCCAGTTTGGCCTCATCGACGAACATGCTGACGAACTCGTCGTTGCTCGTGAGGTGGGGCAGGATTCTCTTGATGGCGACGGTCTTCTGAAACCCCTCGAGGCCGAGCATCCGGGCTTTGTAGACCTGGGCCATCCCCCCGGTCGCGATGTGCTCCTCGAGGACGTACTGTCCAAACGTCGTTCCCGAGGGAACCGGCGAAGTTCGCTCGGCCGGAGGTTTCTTCTCCGCCGCGGATTCGGCGACGGGCTCGGCCTTTGGCGCCTCGACCTCGGGGGCGGGCTTGGGAGACGGGGGTGGTTCGCCGGCACCGACGGTCTCCTTGATCGGTTCTTTCGGGGTCTTCTTCTTGACCGCTGTCGATGGCGACAGCTCGAGCCCGGCCAGGGTCTCGGACAGCATGGCGTCGACATCGGCCCTCGGCTTCGACCGCGGTGACTCACGGACCTCGCTGGCGCCGTCGAGCATGTCCGCAAATGCATCGTCGACCTTGGAATCCAGTGATTGCTGTGATGTCGAGGTGGTCGCCTTCTCGGCCGCTTCGTCGCTCTCGACATCAGAGAGGATGTCGGCGAAGAGGTCGTCCGAGCTGAACGACTGACCGTTGTCCTCGGTTACTCCCCGGCGCAGGGCGTCCAGCGTCTCCTGCGGCACCGCCTGGGTCGTGAGAATCGCGGCCGCGGCCCGAATCAGCGCATCGATCTTCTTTTGGATCTCTTCGGCCGCGAATGGGACCGAAACGATGTCCTGGGCGCCGTGCTCTGCGGCATCGGCCTCGGGGTCGTCACCCTGGTATCCCGGCATCAGAACCAGGAACGGAGTGACCCGTAGACCGGCCCGGCCCCGAAGTTGGGTGATGGCGTCTTCAACGGGTATCTGCGGCAGTCGTGAGGTGATGATGACGATCTTGGGTTCGAAATGGGCACAAGCATCCACCGCGGCATTGAGATCACCGGCAACCTCGAGGCGGTGACCGCCTCCGGCGATGGCGTTCTTGACACCGTCGACGGTACTTCGCTCGTACTCGATGAGTAGAATGTTTGCGCTCATTGATTCGTCCCTGATTGCTCCCCGGTGATAAGGGCCCGTTCTCATTATCTGCGACCGGTACCCAAAGTCAACCGCGGTCGCATTCCTACAGAAGGTGCAAGACGGTTATAATACCCGGACTTGGCCCCCCGCGACAGGGGTGCGAACGGGAGGAACAATGTCCGGCCACAACAAGTGGAGCACCATCAAACACAAAAAGGGGCGGGCCGACGCCAAACGCGGTAAGCTCTTCACCAAACTCATTCGAGAAATTACCGTCTCGGCGCGAGAAGGCGGCGGCGACATCGATGGCAACCCCCGGCTTCGAGCCGCGGTCACGACCGCCAAGATAGCGAATATGCCGGCCGACAACATCAAACGGGCCATCCAACGCGGCACCGGCGAGATCCCCGGTGTCATCTATGAGGAAGTCCAGTACGAAGGTTACGGACCGGGAGGCGCAGCAGTGTTGCTGCAGACACTCACCGACAACCGCAATCGAACCACACCGGAAGTCCGCCACATCTTTGCCAAGAGCGGCGGGAACCTGGGTGAGAACGGCTGCGTGTCATGGCTCTTCACCCGAAGAGGTCTCCTCCTCGTGGCCCGCGCCGACGACCTCGATGAAGACACCTTGCTCGAACAGGCACTGGAGGCCGGAGCCGAGGACCTCGATACCGAGGACAACGAGTTCTTCCGGATCTATACCGTTCCGGAGGAACTCCATGTGGTCAAGGACAGCCTCGAAGCATCCGGCATCGCGGTGGAATCGGCCGAGATCGACATGGAGCCCTCCACCACGCAAAAGCTCGAGGGCAAGAAGGCTGCTCAGATGATTCGGCTCATGGAGGCCTTTGACGACCAGGACGACGTGCAGAACGTGTGGGCCAATTTCGATATCGACGACGAGGATCTGGAAGACGTTTGATCGCCCCGGCCACCAATTGAGCTCGTGCCGGGTCCACCGGAGGGGGGGGCGGTGCGAGTCCTAGGCGTTGACCCGGGATCCCAGGCTACTGGTTGGGCGCTCATCGTGGCGATCGGCAATCGGACTCACCTCGAGGGGTGCGGGATCGTGCGACCAAAGGGACCCGATCATGCGACACGGCTCGCGGATCTCGATCGCCGATTCACCACGCTCCTAACCGAGCTCAAACCGGATTGCGCAGCTGTGGAATCCGGATTCAGCGGACGCAACCCCAAGTCGGGGCTGATTCTCGCCGAGAGCCGCGGAGTGCTTCTCGCCGCCCTCGGACGAATCGAAGTTCCGGTCCATCCTTACACTCCCGCCCAGGTCAAGTCCGCAATGGTCGGCCACGGCACCGCAGAGAAAAAACAGGTTGCCTTTATGGTGGTGCGTCTTCTCGGCCTCACCGAAACCCCTCCGAGCGATGCGGCGGATGCCGCCGGGGTCGCCTTGACCCATGTTCACAGCCGCGCGATCGCGGCGGTTCTACGACGTCAAATGTGAGCACTGTAAAACTCGGAGCGGTCTTCGTTGACGGTCACGAAAACCCCATGCTAGGATGCACTGCCTTCACCATTTAGAGCAAAGATCGAAATGGTGGTGGTCGCAAGTGGCATTGCCCCTTGTGTTGGTTCAAATGCTCGTTCACAATGGCTCGTCGGTCGGGTTGGAACTTTTCCCGAACGTCGAACTCAAACTAGGAGGAGGCAAGAACGTGGGACAAGTAGCAGATCTATTCCGCCAGGGTGGAATCTTCATGTGGCCGTTGCTCTTCTTCTCGCTGTTGGCGCTCACCGTCATCATCGAGCGATTCATCGTGCTGACCAAGGCGAGGATCAACGTCAATGAGTTTCTGACCAAGATTCGTAAAGCGCTGTTGGTCAACCGCAACGTCAAAGAAGCCATCAAAGTCTGTGAGAGCAATCGCGGGCCCGTTGCTTCGGTGATGAAGGCCGGTCTGCTGCGCTACGGCCACAGCCGTGAGGACATCGAGAAGACCATCGAGAACGCCGCTCTTTATGAGCTCGACCGTTTGGAAAAACGGATGGGCGTTCTTGCGACCACGGCCAACGTGGCGCCCATGCTCGGCTTCCTCGGTACGGTTGCCGGCATGATCAAATCGTTCGCCACCCTCGCGGAGCAGGGTCTGACCAATCCGGCAGCGGTTGCCGTCGGTATTTCGGAAGCTCTGATCACCACCGCCGCCGGTCTCATCATCGCGATTCCGGCCCAGCTCGCCTACAACTGGTATACGACGAAGATCACACGCTTTGTTCGCGATATCGAAACCGCGACCAACATGCTCCTCGAAACCTTCACCGAGATGGACGGGGGCGGTGAGTGAGAACACGGCCTGAGGAAGGGAGACCGCGATGGCACTGATTCGCGGCAGAGACCGAGGAACCGGGGCGGCGATCTTTACCGCTTCCATGGCGGACATCGTCTTCCTCTTGATCGTTTTCTTTGTCCTCACCTACAAGGTCGAGGTCGACAAAACGCAGATGAACCTGCCCGAGACCTGGATCCGCAAGAAGATTCCCGAAAAGGCGGCGGTGATCTCCATCTCCCCACCCAACATGGGATCTACGATCCGGGTTTCCACCGGTGAGGAGATGGCGCTCCCGGTGAGCACCATCGAAGAGGTCATCACTTTCGCTTCGACCGAGGTGGCGAAGAACCCCAACGCGGAGTTCATCCTCAAGGCCGATAAGGACGCTCCTTACGCCGTGGTGGACGAGGTTCTCGATGCGCTTAAACAATCGAAAGTGAAGTACATCTTCCTACTCTCCGAACAGCTGACGGCGGCGGAACTGTAGACCGGGGGACGACGATGAATATTAGAAAGAAAGAGATCGCCTCCGAGATCTTCACCGGATCCATGGCCGATATCTCGTTCCTGCTGATCATCTACTTCATGATCACCTCGGCCTTCTCGGCGACCCGTGGCCTCGACTTCGCCCTCCCCGAGGAGACCGACACCCCCGAGATCAAGCAGGAAGACGCCATCGAAGTTCACGTCATGGCGGGTGGAGCCATCGAAGTCGACAAGAAGGACCTGCCGAAGGAGGGGTTGCTGCCGTACGTACTCGACAAGCTGCAGCAGAACCCTGACAAGCCGGTGATTCTCCGGACCGATCCGGACGCCAGCTACGGTGACATGATCAGCATCTTCGATCTGCTCCGCCGAGCCAACGAAGAATGGACCGAACCGGTGGAAGGCAGCGAAGAACGCCGAGCCATTTACAAGGATGTCAACGGCAACGATTTGACCGAGATCAAGACCATCTCGATTCCGACCCAGCGGGAAATCGAGAACATCTGGAATCTCCTGGGAATGGGGTGAGGAGGACGACATGACCGAGACGCCCAAAACACCAGCATCCAAGGCGCCTGACCCCAAGATGAAGCTGACCACCATCGAGATCATCGCGCAGGAAGAGTTGCAGGACAAAAAGCTCACCCGCATCGCGATCGTCGTCGCCCTCGTCCTACACGTCTTCATCTTCGCGTTTCACTGGCCGACCTTCGCCGGCGGCCTCAAGGACGCGACCGAGAAAAAGACCAAGATCTATGTGGTCAAGCAGGTCAAGTTCAAACAGCCTCCCAAGCAGGAGCTCCAGCAGATCCCGAAACCCAAGAGCAAGAAGGTTCCGATCCCGGATCCGACGCCCGACGAGCCGGAACCCATCCGCGATGACGAGCCTGACGAGGACATCGATTTCATCCCCGATGACAATCTGGTTCTTGGAATCCCGGACGCACCACCGCCACCAGAGCCTGAAGGGCCGGTACGCTTCGTCGTCGGCGGAAACATCACTGAGCCCGAGAAGCTCAGCGGACCGAACCCGGTTTATCCCGAGGCCGCGCGCCGCGCCCGGATCCAGGGTGTCGTGGTTCTCGAGTGCACCATCGGCAAGACTGGGAACGTCCAGGATGTGAAGGTGCTTCGACCATTGCCCCTCGGTCTCACCGAGGCGGCGGACGACGCCGTTCGGAAGTGGAAGTTCAAGCCGTCGACCCTCAATGGGAAACCGGTGGAGGTGCTGTACATCCTGACTGTACGGTTCAACCTGCAGTAGGTCGCGGACGGACAGTCCATGGTATTACAAGGGTCTCTTTCCGAGCTCTCTCTACCAGACGTGATTCAAATGGTCAGCGTCTCGGGAAAGACCGGTGTCTTCTCGGTCACCCGTCACGACGAGGTCGGTAAGATCTACCTTCGTGACGGCCAGATCGTCGATGCGGCGGTCAACACCCTGCGCGGTGACAACGCCGTCTACGAGATGGCGATCTGGTCCGAGGGCGAGTTCACCTTCAACCCCGGTGAAGAGACCGAGACGGTGACGATTCACCTTTCCAATGCCAATTTGATGATGGAGGCCGCCCGGCGGCTCGATGAGTGGCGCGTGTTGTCTCGAAAGATACCCTCCCTCGATCTCATTCCTTTCTTCAAATCGAGGGACCAGAGCGATCAGGTCACCTTGAGTCCACATGAGTGGATTCTCGTAACTCGTATCGATGACGAGCACACCATCGAGGAGATCGGCGAACAGCTGCATTGGTCGGCCTTCGACGTCTCCAAACTCCTCTTTGGAATGATCACATCGGGACTGGTCGCCCTACGGTCCTCAACCGAGGATTCGACATCAAGATCGACGCATCAGGGTCCGAGTCCGGTCACATTGATCGGTCTCGCCAACCGGATCATGTCGGTCGCCCTCAATGTGGTCGGTGACAGCGGGAAACACACAATCGACAAGCAGTACGCCGGCGCCCGGACCCTTATCGAGCAGGGCGGCGGTTTTGACGCCATCAGAACGATGGTCGAACAGCACAGCGACGCGATCTCCCTGCTCAAGGGAACCGATGTTGCCGCCATGTTCGACGAGCAAGTCCGACCACTACTCGGGGACGCCGGGAGCGTCCCGGCGCGTTGACGTTAAATCAGGGAGGCACCAACTCATGAAATCGACAATAAGCCGCTGGACGATCGGCGTTGCGCTCATCATCGCGATCGGTACGGTTGCCCCAGTCTCGGCAGACTATGCCGCGGGGATCGCCGCTTTCAAGGCAAAGGACTACGCCAAGGCCGGTCAAGAGTTTGAGGCAGTCATCGAGAGTCAGCCCAATGAACCGGCAACCCACTACATGCTCGGGCTGAGCCGCCGTGCCCAGGGCAACATATCGGCTGCATTGGGCAGTTTTCGCAAAGCGGTCGAGCTGGACTCCGCCAACGAAACGCCAAACCCGATGTACCCCATCACCCTTGGACAGACACTCAATCAGGCCAAGCAGTACAACGACGCCTATTTGACGTTGAAAGCCTTGAATTTCAGCAGGCTTCCGGCGAACTATCGGTCGAATTACGCGCTGCTTTTTGCCAAGGCTGCCACCGAGACCAACCGCGCCAGCGAGGCGGTCAGCGTCCTTGACGCCCAGGTCAAGGCCGACTCATCCAATCCCGACCTCTATCAGGCTCTCGGCGTTGCCCAGGATGAAGCCGGAAACAACAAGGCCGCTTTTGCGGCGTTCAAACGAGCCTACGAACTCGATCCCACAAACGAGACCTGTGGTCGCTATGCGGTTCGCGCCGCTACCGCCGTCGCTCGACGGACCGGGTCATCGACGGAAAAATCCAGGTACTACAACGACGCCGCGACGATCGCGGAGAAGCTTGCCAAAGCCGAACCGAACTTCGAGCACAATTTGCTAGCGGGAGAGTCCTGGCTCGGCGCGCAGCAGTACTCGAAGGCGCTGGCCTGGTTCGAAAAAGCCAAGGCCCAGAAATCAAGCAACGCCCTGGTGTACTACTACATCGGTCAGAGCTACACCTCGCTCGGTCAATACAGCAATGCGCTGTCCTCTTTGCAGCAGGCCCTGACCCAGGCGAGTGGCAACGCCGATCTTCGTAAGAAGATCTACAACCAGATGGGTTACGTACACGAGAAAAACCGTGACTTCGCAAAGGCGAAACAGGCCTATTCCGAGGCCGGCAACAGCCGTCAGGCCGCCGCCATGGATGAAAAAATCGCCGCCCAGGGTGAGAATGAGAAGTTCGCCGCGGAATGCCGCGAGTTCAAGACCAAGATCGACGCCCTCGCGATGCAGGCCGAAGAGTTCGAGAAGCTCGGCGACATGGAGAGCGCCCGGCAGATGCGCGAGCAGCTCACGGTGCTCCAGCGACAGTACGCCGAGACCTGCAAATAGAACAGCATCGCAAGAAAATCGCCATGAAAAACGCGGCCGAAAGGCCGCGTTTCCTTTTGCGTTGGTGTCAGCTTTCCTCTCTCGAGGCGTGACGCTCTAGGGTGATGAAAGCGGCGATCAAGGGCAGTCCAACCGCGCCGAGAATCTGGCAGGCCAGGACCACGAAGGAGGCTCCCCTCGCCGCGAGACCGAGAGGCGCCGCAAGCTGTGCCATCCAACCCACCGCGACCACCGTCAACACCACCGAGATCACCGCAGCGAGCAAAGCCGGAACCACTACAGCCACGAGAAATGGCCCTCTGACGGTCGCCTCGGTGGCGCCCATGAGTCGCATGATGGCGATCTCCTCGGCGTTCCGATGGAGTTCGAGATGGACCCAAACCGCCGCGAGCAGCAGCGCTCCGGAGACGAGGGCACCCGCAACCAGCAGGAGAACCAGCGCAAACCGGCTCGCGACCTGACCCACCACCCGATTCACCGATGAAGTCGGGCCCACGGCGAGCACCGAGGTTGTGTCCTTGAGCTCGAGCACCCTCTCCGGGCTGCGCGTCGTGATCTCCACCATGTGGGGCAGCATTTGAGGCCCCTCACGTTGCAGTACTTCTTCGAGATAAGGAAACCAGGATGCGAGCCGTTTGGCCAACTCCTCGGGTTCGACCTCGGCCAGCTTCCAGTCCGGATGAGAACGACTCTCCTCGCTGATCCACAGCCGTCGTTGGCTCTCATCCAGTCGAGGGTGAAGGAGGACCGCAACGACGCTCTCGCGGTCACTGAGATCGATCACCGGCTCGAGCCACTGGCGCAGGCTCACCGTCACCCCGGCGAGACTGATCGGGATCGCCAATGCCAGGGCGAGGACCGGAGAGATCAGGCCACGACTGCGCAGAATGAGCCATCCTTCGGCGAGGGCATGACGGATCATGGCGGCCACATCCCGTCATAGTCGATTTCGCCCCGGCGGAGTACCAGGGTTCGTGCGGGCAGGGACTCGAGCAGAGCATGATCGTGGGTCGCGAGGACCACCGTGGCACCCTGGTAGTTGATATCGCACAGAAGCGAAAGAAGCTCCGAAGCGAGATCGGCATCGAGGTTACCGGTGGGCTCATCGGCCAGAATCAGCCGGGGCTGATAAACCAGGGCCCGCGCGATGGCGACGCGCTGTTGCTCGCCGCCGGAGAGAGACTCCGGCAGCGCCGACTGGCGGTGGTGGAGACCGAGGCGCTTGAGCACCTGGTAGGCGCGCCGATGGGCTTCGCGCTGCCCAATTCCATGAAACCGCAGGACAAAGGTGACATTCTCGAGAACCGTCTTTCGTCGCAGCAGTTTGAAGTCCTGAAAGATGACCCCGATCTTCCGCCGAAGCTGCGGCAGCTCGGACCGTGGCAGGGTGTCGATCCGACTTCCAGCCACCCAGATCTCGCCATCGGTGGGTCGCTCCGCAGCGTAGAGCAATCGCAAAAGCGTTGTCTTGCCAGCGCCGGACGGGCCGGTGAGAAAGACCATCTCACCGTCATCAACCGAGAGATCCACGCCGCGGAGAATCTGCCGCCGATCATAGTCCTTGGTGACGCCGCGGATCCGGATCACGCTCAGGGCTCCCTGGAAATTCTGGGCCCGTCGCAACCACGAAGGCCCAAAGACACGAAGGACTTCACAAAGAGAAGTTTGTTGTCTCCAGCCCTTGTGGTTGGGGCGTCCGGTGGCGCATGACCAGAGCCGAAAAACCGTCCTGAGCAGCTTGCTGATGGGGCATCGAACTCGACATCGAAGGGTGCTCGACGGCCCTGAAGAATCGGTTGGAACACGCTGCCTCCGGGGCCCGCATTGTACCATTGGGGAGGGGGCCGACACCGTGACCGAATCTCATCCGACAAACACCTGGCGCCAGCGGATCGTCGGTCGTGATCGAGTCCTTGTGCGCTCGGATGGCGAAGCCACCATGACCTTCGCCCTCGGCCCACCGACCGGTTCGGCCAAAGAGCCGGAGCGGCTTGCGGCCATTCTCGACAACCGGGTCCGCCGGCTCCGACACTGCGAACAGGTTCACGGTCGAAAGATCCACCAGATCACAGCAGGCACCGAAGCTGTGTCCGAAATCGGTCCGGGGGATGGTCTGGTGACGATGACCCCGGGAGTCGGGCTGCTGGTGTGGACCGCCGATTGCGTGCCGGTATTGCTCGCCGGCGACGGGATCGTCGCCGCGGTCCATTCGGGTTGGCGGGGCTGCGCCGCCGATATCGTCGGCGGCGCCGTCACGCGGTTGGCTCGCCACGACATCCCTCCGGAGAGGATTCGCGTGGCACTCGGACCCGCGGTCTGCGGCGCGTGCTACGAAATCGGACCCGAAGTGCCCGAGGCCCTTCGACGATTCGATCTCGACGACTCGCGTTGGCTCTCTGGAAACCACGTCGATCTTCGCGGCTTCCTCACAGCCCGTCTCGAGGCCCTCGGCGTCGCCGCCGAAAACATCGAGACTGTCGGCGGATGCACCGTAGAGTCACCCGATCTCGCATCCTACCGAAGGGACGGCGCCGCCGCCGGCCGCCAATGGGCAATGGTGTATCTCAACCATCGCCAATCTCTTAGCTGATAGCGCCATGAGCTCCAACGCACGTCCCTGAGGCGCTCAAGAGAAAGCCCGCGATGGGCAAGCCTCCTGCAATACTCGCGAATCAAACTACGAGAAGATTTGTCCCAAATGTCACCCTGAGCACCGCCACGCCGCCCGGCGGCGCCTACCCAGGGAAAGAACAGAGATCGATCGGGCAAATATCGGCGGCCAGGCAGATCGATGTTCGGATGCGGAGCTGACTGATAGGAAAACCACCTGCCAGGAGTAGTGATATTCCATTTCTTACAGACCCGTGGCGCGCGCATTTGAAACACAAAGCACACAAAGGACCACGAAGGTTCCACGAAGCATTGCCATATTGACCCGGGCTCCAACCCATCTTGATGGGTCGGGCGACCTTGCGATGAGTCAAGAGAGACTTTGTGGTTTCTTCGTGGATCTTGGTGACCTTCGTGTTTCAAAACACGGGTGGCGATCGCTCGAAGTCACCCGGTCAGGAGCACGCTCAATCTGATCGATGAGGATGCTGGTCAATCACTCAATAGAGAACATTCGCAGGAAACAAGCAGGTTTGTTCTTTGGGAGTGAGCGAGTGCCGCCGAGCGAATCGAAGGGTCCCCCGAAGCAGGACGCGTGTTGAACAGATGAACGCCCATCCAACCCTCGGGGGATTCTTCGACTCCCTCGCGGACTCGCTCGCTCAGAATGACAGGTTGTGGGTTTTTGCAGGGGGATCAGCTAGGAGATGTCCGCGATGCCTTCCGACCTCTCAAGCGTCTTGCTTTGATGCCGGCCCTTGAGCTGGCCGCAGGCGGCGTCGACGTCGAGGCCCTTGGACCAGCGCACGGTGACGGTGAGGTTGGCGTCCCGCAAGGTGATGGCGAACCGATTGATGGTGTCATCATCGGGACGGCGGTGCTGTGGGAAATGTTCCGGATCCTCGTTGAGCGGGATGACGTTGATCTTGCACGGGATACCGCGGATCAGTCGAGCGAGGGTCTGAGCATCGGCAACGGTATCGTTGAGATCGCGGATAAGAACATACTCGAAGGTGATGCGTCGGCCGTGCTCGAGGGGAAAGTCCCTCAGTTCGGTTATGAGCTGAGGCAACGGATACCGCCGTGCGATGGGCATCAGCAGCTCCCGCCGCTCCTGATCGGGGGCATTGAGCGAGACCGCGAGATTGGGCCGCCGGGGAAGCCCCGCCAACCAGGTGATCCCGGGCAGGATGCCCGAGGTCGAAACGGTGATCCGCTTGGGACTCACCCGTTCATACAGGGTCTCCAGAGCGGGGCCGAGATGTCCGGTGTTCAGCAGCGGTTCACCCATCCCCATGAACACGATGTTGACTCGATCGACGGGTTCGTTGAGTTGCCGAAGCATCACCCGGTATTGACCGACGATCTCGTCCGGTCCGAGGTTGCGACCGGCGCCGAGCGCCCCGGTGACACAGAAGGTACAACCCACCGCGCAACCGGCCTGGGACGAAAGGCACATGGTGAGTTTCCCGTTCTCGGGCATGGAGACACCCTCGATGGTGACCCCGTCCGACAGCCCGAAAAGCCACTTGACCGAGCCATCGCCACTCGCGTTCTCGTCGAGGATCTGGGGATCGACAATCCGAAAATGCAACCCGAGAACGGTGCGCAGTTCCTTGGTCAGATTGGTCATTTCTGAAAAATCGCTGGCGTTCCTGTCGACGATCCACTGCGCGACCTGACGGGCGCGGTACGAGCGATCCACATACTCTTCGAGGAGGGAGGCGATCTCGCTCGGCGTCCGGCCGACGAGATTCACGCGTGAATCGACAACGCCCGCCATTGGGTGACCGGTCTCTTCAGCCTTCATCACGTGTCGGTGGAAAAAGCTGATCCAGCGGCGGCAGCGGTCGTTGTGGATGACTCCGGCGCTTCGTCGGCGAGATCCCGATCGAGGTGAGCCAGCGGGCATCGTCGGGAAAGAGGCGATATTCGGACTCGCCACTCGTGGCGCCGACATGGATGCGGAGGGCCCCCTCGGCGGAGTCTGCGCCTTCGCCGGACCGGCAACCGAGAGTCGCCTCGAGAAACATCACCGCATCCCAACCGCCGCTCTGGAGTTCATCCAGACAAACCTTCACTTCGTCCGAGTCGACGACGGATGCGTGGATCGCGGTTCCGAGTCGCTCGAGGAGCTTTCTGAGTTTCTTGGATCGCTCGTTGTCCACCAATCCTCCCAAGAGCGACAAGGCTACACCATTTGGCGACGAGGTGGTTGGGGACATGGAAGGGGACCCGATCATTGCTCCCCGGCATCGCGTGGTGTAGCGTCCATGGAGAAGACCATGATGTCGATGACGACTTCCAGACCGCTGCAGCTCGCTGATTGGAGCCGGAGAGACGCCCTCACTGGGGACGCGTCGCCGCGTCGTTACAGCCGGTTGTGGACCGCCGATGACCAAACCGCGATCCTCGTGGAGTACCCGGCAGCCATCCGCAACCGTCTCGCCGATGACCTCGAGGTCCTCTCGTGGTGCCGTGGGCGCGGATTGGACGTCCCCGAGATTCTGGGGTGCGATCTTCCGAGCGGTCTGGCCGTGCTCTCGGATCTCGGCAGCGATGATGCCGAAGCCACCCTCGAGGCCACGGCGCCGGACGACCGCCGACGACTGGTCGAGGAGATGCTCCAGCCACTCGAGATCCTGGCCGGGTGCGCCGTCGAAGATCTCCCGCCCTGGAACCCGCCGCTCGACCGGATTCGTTTGCGGTGGGAACTTGCCGGATTCGAGCTGTGGTATGTCCGTCACTACAAATCAGAAAATCCCTCTGCGGCCTTGGGTCAATGGCTCGACGAGCTCGCGACCGAGGTCGGGAGCCATCCGCGGCGGGTCTGCCACCGCGATTACCACCTCAACAATTTACTCATCGGCCACGATGAGTCGGTGGGCGTCATCGACATCCAGGACATTCTCGTGGGGCCCGATACCTACGACGCGGTTTCGTTGACGGCCGAGCGCGCCGCAACCCGACTGCTGACCCAAGCCCAGCGGCGCGAGATCCTGGCGAGTTGGGCCCATCGCACCTGCGCTGAACCCGGCTGGCGGGAACGGGCAGCCGCGGTGCAGATCCAACGGGGTTTCAAGGTGCTGGGGACCTTTGCCCGATTCACCGTGGCGGGCCGCACCGAGTATCGCCAGTGGATGATCGATCTCGCCCGAGACCTCGTCGAGCCCATCGAGCGTCGCGGCGCCGACGACCACACGGTGGCCCTCCTCACGGCTTGAGACCGGGCTCATCTCATGCGCCAGAACCACCCGTCTTGGGTTAGACTGACAGGGTGGGGTGCAGCGCATCCCGAACGGAGGTCTCAATGTTCGGATCACTCGGTGTGCCCGAGTTGTTGATTATTCTCGCGATCGTCATCTTGATTTTCGGCGTCAACAAGCTCCCCCGTCTCGGCAAGGGGCTTGGAGAAGGGATCAAGAACTTCAAAGACTCCATCAAGACCAGCGACAACGAGAAGGACGAGGCTGACTCGAACTCGAGCACCAAGAGCGTCGAGCCCAAGTAGGCGATCAGCCGGCCCCGCGAGGATGGGCTCGCGGGAAGAGAGTATTCCCCTTTGTGGTTTCCCCGATGAGCGAGTTGAGATACGGAGGAAACATGTCACGAGGAGAAGATCGCGCCGACATCATCCACACCCGCCTCGAGAGCGGTCTCGATGCAATCCACATCGAGATCGAGGATGACAGCGCCCTCCACGCCGGCCACCTCGGCGCCCAGGGCGGTGGCGGCCACTACCGGGTACTGGTGGTTTCACCTCGCTTCGAGGGACTCTCCAGGGTCGCCGCCCAGCGCCTCGTCTATCAGGCTCTCGGCGAGCTCATGGCCACCGATATCCACGCGCTCGAGATGCGCACCCTCACCCCCGATCAGTGGCGGCAATCGGGCTTGTAGGCTATCAGCTATCAGCTATCAGCTATCAGCTATCAGCTATCAGCTATCAGCTATCAGCTATCAGCTATCAGCTATCAGCTATCAAACGTTGAGTTCAT
>Ga0316198_10000581_pt1 | contig 19676 bp, 14 predicted proteins | sample OudBieAanoxic_MG_FD_204935 | JGI IMG/M metagenome (GOLD analysis project Ga0316198, IMG submission 204935) | Coastal sediment microbial communities from Oude Bieten Haven, Netherlands - site A anoxic | ecosystem: Environmental > Aquatic > Marine > Coastal > Sediment | place: Netherlands...
GGGACAATCCGCCGACTACGTCATGACGGGAGCCTGGAGCGACAAGGCACTCGCCGAGGCGAAGATCACTGGTGCCGCGCGCGAAGCGGGCACTGGCGCCGTCGACGGCAAGTACACGCGCGTGCCGACGCAAGCGGAGCTCGATCTCGATCCAAACGCTGCGTACGTGCACTACACGACGAACAACACGATCATGGGAACGCAGTTTCACTACGTTCCAGAGACGGGGAAGGTCCCCCTCGTGGCCGACATGTCGAGCGACATCCTCTGCCGCCCGATCGATGTCTCGAAGTACGGCCTCATCTACGCTGGCGCCCAGAAGAACCTCGGACCCTCGGGCATCACCATCTTGATCCTCCGAAAGGATCTCGCCGAACGCAGCCCGGACACGCTCCCGAAGATCTTTCGCTACAGCACCATTCTCAAGGGCGACTCCCTGCAGAACACCATCCCGACCTTCCCGGTCTACATGGTTCGCAACGTGCTCCGCTGGGTCCAAGACTTGGGTGGCGCTTCCGCCATGGAGCGACGCAACCACGAAAAGGCCAACCTCATCTACGGGATGATCGACGACGACCCGGATTTTTTCCGATGCCCCGTCGAACGCGACTCGCGCTCACTCATGAACCCCGTCTTCCGACTGCCGACCGAGGACTTGGAAAAGACGTTCATCGCCGAAGCGGCACAGGCTGGCATGGTCGGCATCAAAGGCCATCGTTCGGTCGGCGGCATCCGAACTTCGATCTACAACGCGATGGAGCCCTCGGACGTAGCGCGGTTCGTGGACTTCGCGAAGGCCTTCGCCAAGGGCGCAGGCTAAGCCGAACAAAGGGTCTGACCCCTCTCACGAAGGGTCAGACCGCGTAGCTGTCGTAGAGATAGCGGCGGATGTCGGCCGACTCGAACATCCGTGCGCCCGTGTTCGGGTCGTGGAGGTAGGGCACCTGCATCTTCCCCGATAGCGAGACGAATTCACTCCGGTCCGGGCTCCTGCGCGGGACGTTGTGGAGTCGGTAGGGAAGCTCCATCTCGCACAGTGATTCGCGTGCGATTCGGCAGAAGGGCGACCCCTCGTAGGAATACAGCTCGAGCAGCTTCTCGGGGTGCTTCGAACGCACAGCGTACCGCCCCCGACCTGGCCGGAAGCCCGAAGCCAGCATCGAGGTCGAGACCGCAAAGGCGCGTTGGCGAAGGAACCAGGGTGCGCGCCCATCACCGTATTCACGGAAAAGGTACGCCACGATTTCCGCCGACTCGTACATTGCGACCCCGTTGTTCGGGTCGACCAGATACGGAAACTGAGAGCGACCGCCTTCCTGCTTCACCTTCTCGCGAAACCGGGTGCCACCTCGCGGGCAAGGATAAACGATCGGGTCGAGGCTCAGCGCGGACAGCGCCTCACGCGCGATGCGACAATAGGGGCAAACCTCGAAATCGTAGAGCTCGAGAGGTTCCGCCGGCGTCTTGCGACGCACGTGGTGAATGTTCCCGAAGTTCGGTCGCGCGGCGCTTGCTGCCGTCGCTGTCATCACATCCAAAAACCGACCGATGTCCATGGTTCTCACATAAGAGGACTGTCGTCTTTTTCAAGCGGTGTTAGGTTTCCCCCGATGGCGCGGGAGCTCGAGCTAGTGACCGAACTGGAACCGAAGGGCGACCAGCCCGAGGCGATCTCGCAGCTCCTGAGGGGCCTCAATGAGGACTCAGACCATCAGGTTCTCCTGGGAATTACGGGCAGCGGGAAGACCTTCACCGTGGCCAACGTGATCGCTGCCACCAAGCGTCCGACCTTGATCATCGCGCCCAACAAGACGCTCGCGGCACAGCTCTACAGCGAGATGCGCGAGCTCTTTCCGAACAACGCAGTCGAGTACTTCGTGAGCTACTACGACTACTACCAGCCCGAAGCGTACATACCATCGAGTGACACCTACATCGAGAAGGATGCGATCATCAACGACAAGGTCGATCGCATGCGCCACAGTGCAACGCGATCACTTCTCGCGCGCAGGGACGTGATCATCGTCGCGAGCGTTTCGTGCATCTACGGCATCGGTTCCTCCGAGTGGTACCAAGAGATGCTGATCAATCTCGAAGTCGGCCAAGAGTATCGTCGCGATCGCTTGCTTCGCCGCCTCGTCGACATCCAGTACCAACGCAACGACATCGACTTCCATCGAGGCACGTTTCGCGTACGTGGCGACGTTGTCGAGATCTTCCCTGCGCACTCGGAGAACCTCGCCGTGCGCGTCGAGTTCTGGGGAGACGAGATCGAACGCATCGTCGAAATCGATCCGATGAGAGGCAAGGTGCTCGAGGAGCTCGACCAGTACGGCGTCTATCCCGGAAGCCACTACGTCACCCCGGACGAACACCGCAAGCGCGCAATCGAATCGATCCGAGAGGAGCTTCTCGAGTGGCTGCCAAAGCTGCAATCCGAGGGCAAATTGCTGGAAAAACAGCGCCTCGAGCAGCGGACGATGTACGACCTCGAAATGCTGGAGCAGATGGGTTTCTGCCACGGCATCGAGAACTACAGCCGCCATCTGTCGGGGCGCAAAGAGGGCGAGCCGCCGCCGACATTGCTCGACTACTTCCCCGACGATTTCCTGGTCATCCTCGACGAGTCGCACATCACCGTCCCGCAACTCGGCGCGATGTTCAAAGGCGACCGCTCACGAAAGGAGACACTGGTCGCCCATGGCTTCCGGATGCCGAGCGCGCTCGACAATCGGCCGTTGCGGTTCTCCGAATGGCAAGAGCGTGTCGGCCACGTCATTCACGTGAGCGCGACGCCCGGCGACTGGGAAGTCGAGCACGCGGGTGGTGTCGTAGTGGAGCAAGTCATTCGACCCACGGGCTTGCTCGATCCCAAGGTGATCGTCCGGCCGACTAAGCATCAGGTCGACGACTTGCTCGGAGAGATTCGGGAGCGCGTGGCGCGCGATGAACGCGTTCTCGTCACGACCCTGACCAAGCGAATGGCCGAAGATCTCACCGAGTACTACAGCGAGCTAGGCGTGCGCGTTCGCTATCTTCATAGCGACATCGACACCCTCGACCGTGTCGACATTCTCAGGGATTTGAGGCGCGGCGAGTTCGATGTCCTGGTGGGCATCAACCTCCTGCGGGAGGGGCTCGACCTTCCGGAGGTTTCCCTCGTCGCCATTCTGGACGCCGACAAGGAAGGGTTTCTCCGCTCGCCACGCTCTTTGATCCAAACGATCGGGCGCGCGGCACGAAATGAACACGGCGAGGTGATGATGTACGCGGATCGGATCACGGATGCGATGCGATACGCAATCGAAGAGACGGACCGAAGGCGGGATCGCCAACTCCAGTACAACGTCGAGCATTCGATCACGCCGCAGACCGTGCGCAAAGCCGTGCTCGAGATGGACCCATCAACCGGCGGCGCCGACTACGTCGTCATCCCGGTCCTCAGGAAGGGAGAAGCCCCCGAAGACCCCGCTGACATCCCCGCCCGCATCGAAGAGTTGCGAAGCGAAATGCTGCTCGCCGCCGAAGAGCTGGAGTTCGAGAAAGCCGCCGAGCTCCGCGACCAGGTGGAGCAACTCCGCGCGCAACTCAATCCAGGCAAGAAAAAGGCGACGAAGCGCGATCCCAGGTCTCAGCGGCCGCGCCGCTAGAATTTCACTAAACATTCATGATCACATAGTTTTCTCTGTTTCGCCGCGCCTTCCTTGAGGCGAAAAAGCCGGACGGCTAGGCTGCCCGGCATATGCGCTTTGTTTGGCTTATTTCCTGCTTGCTCGCGGCGGCGGCGCTTCAGCCACAGCCGGCGTCCGCCCAGGACGGCGACCGCCTACTCGAGCTCAGTTTCACGCCGACGAGGCGCGCCCAGATCGCGATCTGGATCGAGGACGCCGAGGGTAGGTTCCTTCGGACTCTAGCGCTCACTTCTTCAGTGGCGCTTAGGGGCGTCGGCAACCGACCGGGCGCGCTCCAAATGAACAGTGGCTTCCGCTGGCCCTACGGACGCCGCGAGGGAGTCCTTCCAGTGTGGGCGCATCGCCGTGCCGCGGCCCCGAACGCGGAGCTATTCCCGATGGTGATCTTCCAGGACCGAACCTCCGAGGGCTTTGCTTCGCGCACGTCGGTCGACGCGTCTCCTGATTCATATTTTTGTCTCTCGTTCGATCAAACCACCACCACGCGCGAAGCGCTCGACGCCGTCACCTGTGCGAGTGTCTTCAGCAGCGACAAGGGTCGGTTCGTGACCGACGCAGATCTCGCACGGGGATACGGCGAGCCCTACGTCGGACCCGACGGCTCCGAGAGCATGCGTGCGCTCGACGTGGGCTCGGTGTACCCGCCGAGACGTGACGTCGAAGGCCTCGGCCAGTTCGATCATTCGGATGTAGCGGATTTTGTTACGGAAACACGTCGTATCATGCCCGACATCGACGCGGTCACGATGGCTACACCCCCGGGAGAGGTGCCGCGTACCGTGCAGTTCATCGCGCCCGCCGACTGGGAAGACGGCGACTACGTCGCCTGGATCGAAGTCAACGTCGAAGGTGACTACAACGAGGTGTTCAACGACCTCACCTACCCGACGCCGCTCTCCGACCGCTGGGACTTCTGGGCAGAGACCTACGGCTACCCGTATCGCGGACAACCTTCGGTCCTCTACCAAGTGCCCTTCACCTTGGCTCCAATCGTCGAAGAGCACCGGACATCCGAACCCATTGGCTATGGCACACTCCACGGGGAGTCCGGCGAGGTGTTCGTGATGGACTCGTCGATCACCGACGACCCGATCGGCGCGCCCGGCAGCGGCGCGGACAGACTCCTCGAGACCGAAGAAGAAGGGCGCTTCAAAGTCCTCGTGCTCGCCACGAACATCTGCAACGAGCCCGAGCCTCCCCCGGTTTGTGGGACGACCTGCGATCACGACGACGACTGCGGCATGGGCTTCATCTGCACCGAGGATGGAGCCTGCTCTGGAATCTGTGACGTGGAGGCCCAACCCGCCGAGCTTCTCGATTTCACCGCGGAAAACCACAGCAATTCGAAGTGGTCCCACGCGGTGGGAACCCTTCGTTTCACGGTTCCGCAGAGCGTCCGGCCATTGCGGCGGTACTCGGTCCTTTCGAGCAAGATCCTCGTCAACAGCATGGTCACCGAAGAAGCCCGCACAGTCGAAGTCACCGAAGCCGGCCGGCCGATTCAGGGCGATGGGCTTCACATTCCGGTCGACTCCGAGTGCCGAGCGGGTGTTGCATCGGACGCTCTCTGCGCACCGTACCTCGCGGGCGACGAAGGTATGTGTGAAAACGGGATCGACGTCGACGGCGATGGCGACTGTCTCGACCCTGGCGACGTCATCGAAGTCGACGTCGCGTTTGACGCCCACGAGACCGACTACGCGATCGAGATCACCGCGATCGACCTATGTCAAAGTCAGAGCAATCCTTCGACCGCCGAGCTCAAGACGACCGCGATCGATTTCACCACGGTGCCGCCGTGCTTCATCGCCACGGCCGCGTACGGAACACCCCTCGCCGACGAGATCTGGGCGCTTCGGCGCTTTCGTGATCGTTACTTGATGACCAACCGAGCGGGCCGTGCGTTCGTCGATGCGTACTACGCCGTCGGCCCGTACCCCGCGCAAATCATTGCTGAGCACCCATGGCTGCGAACAACAACTCGTGCACTTCTCACTCCACTGGTGGCACTCGCGCGTCACTTGACCACGGAAAAACAGGCCGAAAGCGCCTGTTCACACTACTGAAGCTCGCGCTCCTGATTGCGCTCGGCGTCTCCTCGGCTTGTGCGACGGTGAAGCCCTACGAGCGTGAGTATCTCTCGCGTCCGAGCATGGATCGTGAGAACGAGCGCACCGAAGCGATGTTCTACAGCCATGTGCTCGACGCACGCGAGGGCGCCACTGGCGGAGTTGGGACCGCCGGCGGGGGATGCGGGTGCAACTAGCGCACCTACGTCGAAGATCGGGCTGGCTCGTGCTTCGGTTGCTTCTAACGGCGAGCGTCGTCGCGCTAGGGGTACACCCAAGCCGCACTGACGCGGATGCGGTGACGGGCACATGGACCGGCGCGGCACAGGTTCGCGGAAACTACTACTGGGACCAAAGCACGCGCGTACTCGCGCCCGAGGTCATCGCGGATCTCGCGGCGCCGCAAGGCACCCGCATGCGAGTCGGCTACCTCGTGGACTCGATCACCAGCGCGAGCATCGCGGCGGGCGCGCTCGAGGACGTTCGGTTCACCGAAACGCGCCACCAGGTCGACCTCAAAGCGGGTCACGAGCTCCTCGAACGAAAGAACCCGGTGGATCTATTCGGAGGGGTACGGTTCAGCCGGGAGCCCGACTACTTTTCGTTTGCCAGCCTGTTCCAGCCGACGATTTGGCTCGCTGACCGCGCGACCATGTTTCGAGGCCGGATCACATACCTGCATGACGAAATTGGGCAGAATTTCCGGGGTGGATCCGGTCAGCGCCCCGACAACATGGGAGGTACGAGCGCCGACCGCTTCAGGGAGACGCTCGACGCGATCTCGGTCGCCGTCGGCTGGGAGCAAGCGATCACGCCGACCTTGTTGCTCGAGGTGGGCTACGACTTCACCTACCAATGGGGCTTCCTCGCAAACCCTTACCGTTCGGTCATCGGCGGGCAGAGGCCCGAGGAGCACCCGGACCAGCGCTTTCGCAACCTGCTCTTCTCACGGCTTGCCTGGTACATCCCGAAGAGCCGAACCTCACTGCAAGTGCTCTATCGATCGTACCTCGACAATTGGAAGGTAAGTGCGATCAATCCCGAGTTTCGCATCTACCAAGAGATGTCCCCGTTCTTCCAAATGCGTTTGCGCTACCGATACTACAAGCAAACCGGCGCGTACTTCTACAAGAGCAATCCGAACGACTACACCTTTCGCGATCCTTACGTCACGGCCGATCCAAAACTGAGCGCCTTCCATGTCAATGAAGCCGGCATTCAGTTGTTGGTGTTTGGCGGCTTCCTCGAGGGCCGCGTTCATCGCTCGATCGCAGGCGCGTCCTTTGACCTCAGCTTCAACTACCGCTGGAACACCAACGCCTTCGGCAACCAGGTAGTCGCCGTGACCGGACTCAGAATTCCTTTCTGACGCCCACCGCGCCTCAGCCCACCACCCTCACCTCAGAATCCAAGTATTTCCAATCATTTGAGCTGGTTTCAACCCCCTCCACCTCGATCGACAGCGCGTGCAATAGATGATGCTTCGGTTCCTCCAGCTCCGGCCCGCCGTACAGCACATCCCCAAGAAGCGGATGCCCGATCGATGCCAAGTGCGCGCGGATCTGATGCCGGCGCGCATGGTTCGCGCGAAGCTCGACGAGAGAGCCGCGCGGCGCCGACGTGCTGCCGATGATCTCCGTGGTCGCCGCTTGCGCGCCGAGGCGTTTGATCTCGCGTGGGTCCGCACACACCCGCACGCGTCTCCGGTCGCGAGGGTCGCCGCCTATCGGGGCGTCGACGACCTGTGGCGCCGCGACGTCACCGACGCAGCGCGCGAGATACCGCTTCTTGATGTTCCCGGCTTGCAGTTCATCGCGCAGTCGTTCGAACGCCCCCTCGTTGCGCGCCGCGAGCAACACGCCCGAGGTATCGGTGTCCAAGCGATGAAGGAGGCCTGGCTCTCGTCTGCTGTATCCGACCTCACGCATTTCGCGATACCGAGCCACCAGCGCGCCCGCCAGAGTGCCGACCTCGCTGTCGTGCAACGGATGGCATGCAACGCCAGCTGGCTTGTCGACGATGACGTAATCATCGGTTTCGCGTAGGACAACGAGGCCGAGCTCTGGATCGGGCGCCGCGTAGAAATCGCTTGGGCCTGGCAGCGAGTCGACGACGACGCGGTCCCCGAGCTCGACCAGGTGGCTCTTCTTCACCGCGCGCCCGTCGACCCGAGCCACCCCGTCCTCGACCAGGGCCTTGGCCCGGGCCCGGCTCAGGTTCGGCACGCGTCGAGCCAGAAGCACATCGAGCCGGTGGCCGGCGTCCTCCTCGGTAACCTCGAGCTCGAAATCGGCCATGCCTCTTCACTCCCACAATCTGGCTCTTGTTTCCACGCCGTTTGCGCCTCAAGGCCGCGCGTCTACACTCCAAAAACCTGTGTCCAAGCGTGATTACTACCTGATCCTCGAAGTCGGCCGGACCGCCTCGGGCGACGAGATCAAGCAAGCGTATCGCGTGCTCGCGATGAAGTACCATCCCGACCGCAACCCGGACGATCCGGCTGCGGAGGACTCCTTCAAGGAAGCGAGCGAGGCGTACGCCGTGCTCAGCGACCCAGGCAAGCGCGCGCAGTACGACCGCCACGGCCATGCGGCGTTTGACGGCGCGGGCCCCGGCTTCGATCCCGGCGACTTTGGCGCGGTCAGCGACATCCTCGAAGGTTTGTTCGGCGAGGTCTTCTCTAGCGGCCGCCGCAAACGCCGAAACGGCCGCGACCTCAGCTACGACCTCGAGATCTCGTTCACCGAAGCAGCGCTTGGTGTCGACAAGACCATCGAAGTGAACCGGCCGGCGGACTGCGCGACCTGCGGCGGCAGCGGAGCAAAGCCGGGCACCCCAGTTCACAACTGCAACGTCTGCCAGGGCCGTGGCCAAGTGAAATACCAGCGCGGGCTCTTCGCCGCCGCCCGCCCCTGTCACGCGTGCCGCGGCACGGGCAAGAAGATCCCCACACCCTGTGACACCTGCAAAGGCACCGGCAGCAAGATGCGCCCCGAGTCGATGAGCGTGAAGATCCCGGCTGGCGTACAAGACGGCGCAGTCAGAACGGTTCGAGGCGCCGGCGAAGCCAGCCCAAGCGGCAACGGCGACCTTCACATCAACGTCAACGTGACCGACCACACGCTCTTCCGACGCGACGGCGCCGACATCTTGGTTTCGGTTCCGGTCTCGTTTCCGCAGGCGGTTCTCGGCGCCAGCATCGACGTCCCCACGCTCGACGGTAAGGTCGTGATGAAAGTCCCCCCAGGGACGCAGTCCGGTAAGGTGTTTCGGCTGCGCGGCAAAGGAATTCCAGTGTACGGGGGCTACGGAAAAGGCGATGAGCTCGTCACCGTGGTCGTCGAGGTTCCCCAACAGATCAGCCGCCGGCAACGCAAGCTCATCACGGAGCTCGCTCAGGAAATCGGCGATGATGCCCATCCCCAGCAAGCCAGCTTTCTCCGAAAGCTTCGCGGTCTTTTCGAAGGTTGATCGCCGCAAACTTGCATCCTGGCCAGAGCTTCTCCAAGTTACGGCCATGCGAACCGCAGCCCTATTGATCATCGCCGGTGCATTCCTCGTTGGATGCCCAAAGAACGAAGACGCACCCACCGAGAGCCAAGGCGAAGAGACCCCGCCGCCGGCGCAAGAGGAGGCGACCGAGGTGAGCGAAGACGACACCGCAGTCCCGGCGAAGTACACGGTCGAGCTCGACACCACGAAGGGCGCGATTGTCATCGACGTGCATCGCGAGTGGGCCCCGAACGGCGCCGACCGCTTCTACGAGCTCGTCAAGACGGGCTACTTCACCGACGTTGCCTTCTTCCGCGTGATCGGTGGGTTCATGGCGCAGGTCGGAATCAGCGGCGACCCCGCACTCAACGTGGAGTGGCGCGCCAAGCCGATCCCCGACGATCCGGTCAAGGCGAGCAACAGCCGTGGGACGGTGACGTTCGCCACCTCTGGACCCGATTCGAGGACCACACAGTTCTTCATCAACTTCAGTGACAACTCACGCCTCGACGGCATGGGCTTCGCACCCTTCGGCAAAGTCAAAGACATGGCGCCGGTCGACGCCCTCTACGACGGGTACGGGGAAGGAGCCCCGCGTGGACGCGGGCCCTCACAGCCTCGAATGCAGACCGAGGGCAACAGCTACCTCCGGGAAAGCTTCCCGAAGCTCGACTACATCAAGAGCGCAAAGATCATCGAGTGACGCGCCCGCCGTCGACCTGGAAGTCGACGCGGTCGCTCTCGAGCAGGATGAACTCGGGGTGCGTGGTGGTGAGGAAGACCTGAGCTCCCACGTGGCTCAACATATCGAAAAACCTACGATTTCTGCTCCGGTCGAGCTCACTTGATACGTCATCTAGGAGTAGGATCGGCACTCTCCCCGTGCGTTCCGTGAGGAGGTCCAGCTCCGCGGTCTTCAGAGCGAGCACGATCGTTCTGTGTTGGCCCTGCGAGCCATGGTGCCGCGCGCCGACCTCGTGCAAGCGGAGCTCGAGATCATCGCCGTGGGGCCCATCCGCGGTGAACCCGCGCGCGCAGTCTTTGTCGAACGCGCGCTCGAGCGCCTCCGCAATGGCTTCCTCGGTAGGTTCAACGCGTGGGAGATATCCAACGCTCAACGGCGTATCACCTGCGAACACGTTGGTGAACGCGCGTTCCACTCTTGGACCTAGATCCTCGATCAGGCGCCGCCGAGCCGTTCCCACGACGGCCCCTGCCTTGCTCAGAATGGCGTCGTACGCCCGAATCGACCGCCGGTCGGTCCGTTCGTCCTTGAGCAGCCGGTTGCGGCTGCGAAGGGCCTTCTCGTAGCTCGAGAGCGTGCTCGCATAGATCGGATCCATCTGCTCGAGCATCCGATCGAGAAACGCGCGCCGTTTGTCCGCAGAGCCGGCCGCAAGCACCAAGTCGCCAGGATGAAACAACACCATCCGAACCGTCTGGTACCAGGCGCTCGTCGAACGGGGGCGCTTACCATCCAGTTGAAGGCGCCGTCGCTGCGCCCTTCCGATGTCGATCCGCAGCTTGTGGGGCGCAGGCCCCCCCGCCAATACCGCATCGATGAGCGCATCGTCGGCGTCGAGCGCGACGAGATCATCCGTCTTGGCCCCGCGAAAGCTCTTGAGGGCTCCCAGGTAGTAAATCGCTTCCAGCAGGTTGGACTTCCCTGCCCCGTTGTCGCCATGAATGACGTTGAAATGGGAGCCTGGCTCGAAGCTTAGCGAGCCGAGGTTGCGAAACCCATGAGTGCGCAGCGCCGTCACTCGGCTTGGGGCTTCCCCGGCCAACGGTTTCCTCAAATGCGCATGGGCATGATGACGCCGATGAACTCGTCGTCGTCGCCGACAGGCTTGACGACCCCGGGGTCGCGCTCGCCACTGAGCTCGATCGCGACCTCGTCGTGAGGCATCGCGCTCAGCGCATCGAGCAAGTAGCGCGCGTTGAACCCGATTCGCAGCTCGTCTCCGGCGTAGTCGACATCGACCTCTTCACTGCCCTCCCCGACCTCCGGGTTTTGGCTCTGGATGCGCAGCAATCCTGGCTCGATCTGAAGCTGAACACCGCCACTCTTGTCGTTTGCGACCAGGCTGATGCGCCGCAACGCTTCCACGAGTGGTCCGCGCGCAGCAACGACCGTCCGGCTTTGCTTGCTTGGAATGACCTTGCTGTACGGCGGGAAGTTCTCATCTGCGAGCTTGACGCTAAGGCTCAGGTCGTCCCGCAAGAAGAATGCATTGCCACCAGCGGTCGCAATTCCAATCGTCGTCGGCTCGTCGGCCTTGCCTTTGCCGGCCTTGACGTCGTCGAGCATGCGCTTGAGCTCACCGATCCCCTTGTGTGGGACCAGCATGCTGAAATTCATCATGGAGGTCTTGCCACTGACCTTGTGTTCGGCCTTCGAAAGCCGATGCCCGTCGGTGGTGACCATGCGCACGACTTTCCCGTCCCCCTCGAACAAAGTGCCCGCTAGGTGCGGTCGCGTATCATCGTGAGACATGGAGTACTGCGTCAGCGAAATCAGCTCCGAAAGCACGGATGCTTCGAGGTGCGCGAAGTCCGCGTCACCGGGGTTGGGCAGTGGAGGGAAGTCCTCGCCCGGCATCGCAGGAATACGATAGCGCACCTTGCCGCAACTGAGCTCGACCGCGTGGCTGTCGCTGAGCTTCCAACTCACCTCGCCGTCAGGAAGGTTCTTGACGATGTCGAACAAGGTGCGAGCGGACACAGCGATGGTGCCGCCCTTCTTGATGGCTGCCGGCACCAGGGCGGTCACGCCCAGGTAGAGATCGGTGGCCGACAAGCGAAGACGGTCCGGCCCTTCGGCCGTAAGCAACACATTCGATAGAATGTGCATCGAGCTTTTGCGGTCAGCTACACCGTGGGTACGCGCGAGGCCACGGAGGAACTGCTGCTTTTCGATAGTGAGCTCCATGTCTTGGTTCACTCCATGCAAGGGCTTGTCTGTTTATCCACCGCGTTAGATCTATTAATTTTAAAATTAGTCGTCGTCTTAACAGCTGTGGATTGTGGATGAAGGAAGGTAACCATCGGGAAGGACTGAGCTTCGAGCGATCTCCAGGGTCTTGATTGATCGTTGCGAGAATGTGGACTGCACAAACTCAGATTCATCCCCAGGCACATTCCCCAGGTTGATCTCAGCCCAAGCACAGGCGCTGGTATACACCAAAAGCGAGCGGGAGGCTCGGCATGCCCGAGCCCCTCGCACAACCCCCATCGAGGCGTAAATACGCCCTTCGCATCAGATACCGAGCTTACGCTCGATGGCATCCACTGCACCGAGGACGCGCTCGTCTTGCGCCTCGACCAGGCCGCCGATCTTCCGGACGGCGCTCATGACCGTCGTGTGGTCCTTGCCGCCAAAGCGCTCGCCAAGCTCGGGATAGCTGGTCCCGAGGCGCTGTCGGCAAATGAACATCGCAATCATGCGGGGGAAGCTCACTGCGCGGTGGCGCCTCCGCGACTTCATGTCCGCGAGACGGATTCCGAAGTAGCCGCAGACGATGCGCTGGATGTCTTCGACGCTCATCTCGGTGTCCTGATTCGGGGCCACCGCCCGAAGCGTCTCTTTGGCGAGCTCGAGGTCGATGGGGAGCCCCAGAAGCTCGGCCTTCACCGCGATTCGAAGGAGCGTCCCTTCGAGCTCGCGCACATTGCTGCGGACGGCCTGAGCCAAGTAGAGGGCAACCTCGCTTGGAAGCTCGATGCTTTCGCTCTCCGCCTTCTTCTGAAGGATGGCGATGCGCGTATCGAGCTCCGGCGCCTGAACGTCTGCCACCATCCCCGATTGAAAGCGGCTGATCAAACGCTCCTGCATCTCCGAGATCTGCTGAGGGTAAACGTCTGAAGTGACGACGATCTGCTTGTCCGAGTGGTACAGCGCGTTGAACGTATGGAAGAACTCTTCCTGCGTCTGCTCGCGGCCGGCGAGGAACTGGATGTCATCCATCAGCAAGACGTCGCACTGAGAACGGTACCGGTTGCGGAATGAATTGATCTCGTGGTTCTGCAAGGACCAGATGAACTCGTTCGTGAACCGCTCTGCCGACAGATAGAGAATTCGAGCGCGGGGATTGCGCTGCAGGATGGCGTGCCCAATCGCATTGACCAGATGGGTCTTGCCGAGACCGACCCCGCCATAGATGAAGAGGGGGTTGTAGCGGCGACCCGGGTCGGAGCCGCACGCCACGCTGGCCGCGTGAGCGAGCTGGTTTGCAGGGCCTACGACGAAGTTCTTGAAGCGGTACTTGGGGTTGAGATCGGCGTTCTCGGGTGCACGAGGGGTTGCGCGTGGCGCGCGAGGCGCCGGCGGCGGAGTGGACTCGCGGGCAGCTTGGGCCTTCTCGCGCAGCGTCTCGTCGAGCTCCCAGCGAACCTTCGTTGGCACGGGCGTGTCTCCGGCTTCGCTCTTCAGCGTCTCGAGGATCAGGTCGAGGTAGTGTGCGGAAATCCACTCCGCAAAGAACTGATTGGGGATCCGGAGCACAACGGAGTCGCTCTCGATGCCGCCAAACTGAACCGGCTCCAGCCAGGTCTCGAAGTTCTCTTCCGAGAGGTTCGTCTTGAGGCGGTCCAGAGCTTGTTCCCACAGTCGTTCCATCGTCACTAGACCCCCAAAAAAGGCGCAATTCCGCGTCTACGTCCCCAGGCTATCCACAGTTCCCCGGAACGAGCGATCCTCAACTTTATCCACCAACTTACGTCGACGCGGCGACCGCCAACTGGTGTCTTCTTAGTGAAGGGCGCCGAAGCTAGCAGCGAGTTTCAAAGCCGTCTACGGGGATCACGAAACTAATTTCTAACCGCTTGTGATCGTAAAAGATTCGAACGCAGTTTTTTTGACAAGCATGTGCGCTCATTTACGAGTTGTTCTATTGCTGTTGACAAGCTGTTGCAATCATTCCGAATTACGACTTGTTATCGTTCGCGCAACATTGCACTCACTTTCCCGCACAAGTTGTCCACGCAGATCGCTACAGTTTACGTAGCTGAATCGTTCGGCAACGATGCAGCTTGCGAAACTCTTCCACAACTTATCCACCAACGACCAACGAGTTTTTCACAAACTCATCGACCTGTCCCCACTGCGAGTACAGCCAGTGAAGGCACTCTTCGCGTCCTCGAGGAATGTCGTTTGCACTCACACGCCAGAGCTTCACCCGGACTGAGGAGCCGACGACTGCACCATTGAGCAAGCTCGAGATCTTGGCGAAGGTTTCGAGACCGGTGTGCGCGACAAACACACAGTCGGCGTTGGGAAGTGCGTTAAAGAGTGCGAGCACACCGCCGGGCTTGGGGGGCAACACATGCGTCAGCGCGTTCGCCACCTCGATCATCGGTGAGCCTTCCGAAGCCAAGCGCGCAAGCGCACGCTCCCGCTTTTCGGCTGAAAACCGCGTCCCTTCTGGGAAGATCAGTACCCCGTCGGTCCCCAAGCCCTCGACCAGCTGACGCACCCCTTCAAGCTCGGCAGCCCTGTTTCCGGTGCGGTCGACGAAGTAGTTGGGAAGCGCGTTCCCCACGATGTCGATGCAAGGGTCGAACAAGAGCTCTTGCTTCAGAACGTACCGAACGTGAAACCGATGAGGCCGCTGGACGTACGTACACGGCAACAGCGTGTCGAGAATGCTTGCGTGGCGAATCAACAGGATCGAAGGCCCTGGGACTGCGAGCTCGGCCCCATCGACTTCGATCCTGAGACGCAGTGCCCGTTGCGCAACGCGCAGGTTGACGCTCGCCCACCATCCTTGGAGGCGATAAAGAGCGTCGTCGCGTTCAGAGCCTGCCCGTCGCGTGATGAAGAGCCCTGCTACGAGCAATAGAGCTATCAACTCGAAGCCAAAGTAGAACCAGGCGAACGCGAACAGGCGCAAGACGATGAAGGAACGTCGGCGTACTGCGCCGACGAGTAGCCCAGAGACGAACCATGCAGGAGCGAGCGCGGTGAGCAGTAACCACGCCGACCCGTAGATCGAGATTGTCGCCGCGCGGCGCCGAATCCGCCCTGCCTTTGCGGGCTTCACCTTCATGTAGCGAGGATACCCTCGAGTGCCCTCAGGAGCGCATCCCGCTCTTCCTGGGTTTCTCGGGTTCCCCTGCCACGATGGGTCGGGCGCGGCCTCCGATCGTGCCAAAACCGGCCTGTCGTGCCGCCCGCTTCCTCCGAAGCGCACAACCAAACGATCGTGTCGGCCCCTTGTTCGGGAGTTCTGAGCAGGGGCTTGGTCAGCTTGTAAAACCGCGGAAGCGATTCGGAAACGCCGGGGGTAGCGGCCCAACCTGGATGCATCGAATGAACGACGATGCCCCGATCCGCGAAACGCTCTGCCCAGAGCTCCGTCAAGATGACCTGCGCCCGCTTGGTTCGCGCGTAGGCCACCGCACCGTCGTACCGCCCGGTTTCCATCTGCAGGTCGTCGACTCGGATGCGCTGGGTATACATTCCGCCCGACGAGACGTTGATGATGCGGGCGGGCGCTTCGAGCTTGTCCACCAGGAGATTCGTCAGCAGGAAATGCCCGAGCAGGTTGGTCGCGAAGGTTCGTTCGAAGCCCTCTTCCGTCGTTTTCCGTTCTGGGAGGAGGACCCCTGCGTTGTTCACCAGTAGATGAATGGGTCCCTCGATTCGGCCCCCGAGCGCGCGAACCTCGCTCATCAGGCTCAGGTCGGCGATCTCCATTCGGACGTGTGGATTGCCGGTCTCGCGCTGGATCTGTCCACAAACGCTGGCCGTCTTCTCAGGGTTGCGGCCGACGACGATGGTGGTTGCTCCGAGCCGTGCGAGCTCCGTCGCGGTCGCCTTGCCCAAGCCGCTCGTCGCCCCCGTCACGATGGCGACTCGTCCGGTCAGATCCGCATCGATGGGCGGGTGAGGTCGCCAGCGGTAACCCAGTGCGGTGTAACCGACAACGGATTTGTCCAGTAGCGTGTCCAGCATCCCAGTCATGTAGGGCGGGGCCGACAATTTGGAAGGGTGATCCATCACTGTTAGCTTCCCGCAGGGCATCACCCATGGGGGCAAAACAAGCGTTTTTGGGGGCGGCACTCGCCGGTCTGTTGACCGTCTTGTGCCCATGGCAATTTGCCTCGGCCCAGCTCGAAGCGCCATCGGGCGTCACTGGCTTCGGCGATCCGTCGAAGATACCCAGCGAAGACACACTCGAGACGACCTATGGGCTCGCGATGGGCTCGGGCGCTCGCGCCGGCGCCGTAGGGACCTCGGCGCTCGCGTACAATACGTCCAACATGGCTGCGGTTCCGACCTACCACGTCGAAGCCTTCTCTCAGATCATCCCTGGCAGCAAGAGCCAGGGCGGGACCTACTGGACGATCGGAAGCTCGGTCACCGACTCCACGACCGCGAAGAAGATCGCGATGGGAACGAGCTTTCGTGGTGTCTTCAGCGGCGAGGACCGGAGGTACAGCGGTTGGGACTGGCGCTCCGGCATCGGCATTCAGGCGATCCCGCAGATCGGCATCGGCATCGGCTTCCGATGGGGGCGGCTTGGCTCTGATTGGTCGGACGTACCATGTCCATCGGAGGACGGAAACTGCCCGGTTCGCGTCGGACCCTCCTTCGACGGAATCACCATCGACGCCTCGATGACTGTCACGCCCATTCCGTGGCTGAAGGTCTCAGGGCTCGGCTACAACCTCGTCAAGACCTATTCCTCGATAGCGCCTCAGATGGCGGGCGGCAGCCTAGCGCTCACGCCAATCGACTCGCTCACCATCGGTGGGGATGTTCTCGTCGACTTCACGAGCTTCGAGAAGAACCAGATCATCGCTGGTGGGGGCTTGAGCTACATCGCGGGCGAGATGGTGCCGCTTCGCTTCGGCTATCGCCGAGACAATGGTCGACATCTAAACCAGATCACGGCGGGCGCGGGCTTCAACAAGGGCAAGATCGGGGCCGAAATGGCCCTCCGGCAAGACATTCGCGGAAACAAGGAGACCTATCTCCTCTTCATGTTCCGCTTCGTCGTCGAGTGATCGCTAGCCGCGATTGCGGGTCATGCCGAAGTGGATGAGGCCGGGCATGTGACGGCCTGCGAAGGCACCGACCTTGCCATGACCGGTGAACGTGTACTCGCGTTTCCGCTTTGCAATTGCGTCCACCATCACGCGAGCGGCGCGGTCGGCGGGCCACATTAGATTCTTGGGCCGTCGGTCCTCCCGCTGCGCGTCGAACCGCCCCTGGTTGTCGACCTGCGCGATCTCGCTTTCGATGTATCCGGGGTGGATGGTCGTGCAGCTCACCCCGGTACCGTGAAGCTCGGCCGCAAGCGCCTGTCCGATCGCCCGCACAGCGTACTTCGATGCGGAGTACGCACCCATCCCCGGCGATACGACCATCGACGCCACGCTCCCCATCAAGCCGAGCCGCCCGTTCCGTTCTCGAAGATGCGGGATCGCATAGCGGGCCGTCATCGCCACGCCGATGACGTTGACGTCGAGCTGGCGTCTCCAATCTGCGGCCGACAGCTTCTCGACACGTCCGGCGACGGAAAAGCCTGCGTTTGCAACGGCGACGTCCAGGCCACCCAAGGTCCGCACGACCTTTTGCACCGCCTCGGCGACCGAGGCCTCGTCCGTCACGTCGCAGCGGACCGCCAGGCCTTTCGCGCCCTGAGCACCGAGCTCGTCGACGACTTCCTGGAGCCGATCCTCGCGCCGCCCGGAAACCGCGACGGTCGCACCTTCTTTGCCGAACGCCAGCGCCAGGGCCTTACCGATTCCGCTGCCCCCGCCCGTGATCCAAACGACCTTGTTCTCGAAACGCCTCGCCATGCCCTGCGCGTAGCAGCTACCCGGCGTGCTTGCCATGCGCTACTCGGCGGTGGTGTCGGTCGTCTCGGATGCGGCTGCGCCGGGGTCGGTGAGCCAGCGTCTCATCGGCGCGAACCACCTGGCCGCGCGTTCCGCGAGGTCGACGTCAAGGCGGTACAGGCACGGGACCACCAATAGCGTGAGCAACGTCGAGAACGTCAGCCCATAGACCATGACCTGCGCCATCGGTGCAAGGTGCGGCAAGCTGTCGATCGCGAGCGAGAGCGGGAACAGACCCGCGATGGTCGTAATGCTGGTGAGGAAAATCGGTCGCAGTCGCAACATTCCGGCTTCGACGATCGCTTCATCGAGCGCCAAGCCCCGCGCCCGCCGTTTGTTGATGAAGTCCACCAACACGAGGGAGTCGTTGACCACGATGCCGGTGAGCCCGACCATGCCAACGAGCGAGATGAGTCCGATCGGCTTGGCGCCCAACAAGAAGCCTCCGCAAACGCCGATGAGCGACAGAGGGATCGCTGCCATCACGACCGTCGGTTGAGAGAAGCTCTGAAATTGCGTCGCTAGAATCGTATAGATCAGCAGCATTGCTACGAAGAACGCTCGGAAAAGCGACTCGAGCGACTCTTGGGTTTCTTCGAACTGGCCGCCGTACTCGAACCGAACGTCGGGGTTGGCAGCTTCGAGCGGAGCGAGCGCTCGTTGGAGCCGGGTGTTGACCTCGCCGCTGTTCGTGGCCGTGTCGTCGATGCCGGAAAGCACACTGACCACGCGCTTTTGCTGATAGCGCCGAATGATACCCGGCCCACGGCCGTGAGAGACCTCCGCGATGTCCTCGATCGCCACTTCGTCCCCGTTTGGTGCGATGATTCGAAGCGAGGCGATTCGGCTCGGGTCTTCCAACACGTCCTCACGGAGCTGCACGACGATGTCGATCTCGTCATCGCCCTCCTGCAGCGTGGCAACGGGCGTTGACCCGAACGCGCTTCGCAGCCAAGCCGTGACGAGGTCTGGCGTCAGTCCGTGAAGGGCCGCGCGTTGCTCATCGACCTTGATCTGAAGTTCCTGTTTACCGAGCTCGTGGTCGTGATTCGAGTTGCGCGTCCCAGGCGTCTTGCGAACTTCGGTCAGCACCTGCTCGGCTAGCTCGACCAGACGCTCGTGCTCGTTCCCGCGAATGCGAACGGCGACGGGCGCGCCGCGAGGAGGCCCAGGTCTCACCTCCACCACCTCCAGCCGCGCAGGCCCGACCACGTCGTCGTAAAGGCCGCTCACCTCAGTGACCAGGTCGCGTCCCGCGTGAAGGTTGCTGCGCGTCGTTGCGGGCACGACGAAAATGGTGACGATCCCCATGTGGTCCCCAGTTCGCAGCCCCATGTCGGTGCGGGTCATTCCTCGCACGGCAACGGTCGCTTCGATATCCGGGCTCCCGAGCTCCAGAATGCGCGCATCGAGCTTGGCGAGAAGCGCTTCTGTCTCTTCTTTCGACGCGTCTGTCGGCATGTGAAGCCGAACGTCGAACATATCAGGGTCGCCCTCGGTAAAGAGGATTACGTCCTTCACGCTGAACGTCACACCGAGCACCACGATGAACACCGCATAGGTCGTGAACACGACC
>Ga0316198_10000582_pt1 | contig 19648 bp, 10 predicted proteins | sample OudBieAanoxic_MG_FD_204935 | JGI IMG/M metagenome (GOLD analysis project Ga0316198, IMG submission 204935) | Coastal sediment microbial communities from Oude Bieten Haven, Netherlands - site A anoxic | ecosystem: Environmental > Aquatic > Marine > Coastal > Sediment | place: Netherlands...
CCCCAGTCTCGTCCAGAAGCACCGCAGAATGCCCGTCTTCCCCGCAATCGAATCCTACAATTCTGATGCTCTCCTTCACTTGATGGCCCCCTCTCGGTACAATGGCCATGCCGCGTGTCGTCGAGCCTCTATGAGCCATCTCGGCGAGGTCCCTATCAGACGGCGCGCATGGCTTACGAGCACGGGCGGCGATCCACGTACAGCCATCAAGGCTGGCACCCAAAGCCATACCCGTGCTCGTTCTTTTTATATAGGACCCCACGTTCACCATTGCACCATTATTGCGTTGTGATGAGATCTGGGTAGAATGAGATCATCCCGTCCACGCATGGGAGCAATCTCATGCCGAGACACCCTCGCCTGTTTATCCCAGGAGCCACCTACCATGTGTATTGCCGCGTCGCTCGCGGCGAGTTCGTCTTCGACGACGACTATGAGGCGGTCGAGTTCGTCGAGACGCTTCGCGAAGTCCGCGATCTCGACGGATGGTCGGTTCTAGCATGGTGCCTCATGGGCAACCACTACCACCTGGTAGTGAAGACCCGAATTGTCGACCTCTGGCGATCAATGGCCCGACTTCAGGGTCGAATCTCCCGCGCCCACAACCGGCGGCACCGCTATCTCGGAAGGCTCTGGCAAAGTCGGTACCGAGCGCGGGTCATCGATACGAATGAGTACTTCCGTCAGGTCATCGCGTACGTCCACCTCAACCCGGTGTCTGCCGGCACAGTCGATGATCCTTGTGACTACGTCTACAGCGGGCACCGGGAGATCATTGGAGCGTGCGAGCCCCACGTCATCGATCTGCGGTCTGTCCTTCTCGGGTTTGGCGAAGGAAGTCCTCAAGATTGCGTTCAAGACTATCTGCATTGGATTCGCTCGGTCGCCGAGGCTCGCTGGGTAGCGGCCGGGGTTTCACGCCTCCCATGGTGGACTCCGGCACAGCACGTTGATGAGATCGCAACTTGCGATCAGCAACCGAAGGCTCAAACGTTCGACGGACAGCAACTCGCTGAGGATCGCGCGGAACTCCAGCTCTCCGAGTTCGTCGATCGCTATGAATCGGTCTCGGGTTACGACCTCGACGAATTGGCGTCGAAACATCGGTCCTGGAGTCACATCACCGGGAGAATTGAGTTCTGCGTTCTCGCCGTTTCAAGGTATGGGTTCAGGGCCTGCGAGGTCGCCGCGGTTCTCGGGAAGGGTAGAAACTCCATCACGCGATGGCTGAATCAAGGGCTCCACCGAGAACACGATGACCCGCAATTCGGTGCGCGGCTCGACACGCTCGATTCAGCGATCTCTCGTCGCTGACAATGGTGCAATGGTGAACGTGGCACCCTTAGACAATTCGGTACGTGGCACCGATGATGAAGGGCGGCACCCATGCCGTTGCATTCTGAGGCAATGGGGCACCCAATAATGCCAAACCGCTACTCGCCCATTTCGCGGGTCATCGAAAACGTCATCTCGTGATCGGGCTTGCCGTCCTTCCAAGCAGTCCACGTCGCCTCGACGTGGTCGGCATCCACGATACGGATGGTTGCCTCGTGGACGTGGGCGTCTCCGGGCTCCATGTTGCTGCCACCGTTAAATGCGAAGTGAAGCCCCTCGGACGCGGTGCTCGCAGAGTCGAGCTTGAACCGCGGCTGGTTGCCCATGGCACAGTAGTGGGTCGCCACCACCTGGTCACCGTCGAGGTGGTAAACGGTCATCATCTCGTGGTCGGTCCCTGGAAAAAGGTCCTCGATGACAACGCTACCGGCTGACCCGACCCGGTACTTGATGGTGGCGGGACCGTTGGGCGTCTCGGCCTCCCAGGTTCCGGCGAGGCCTTTCATCTGCTCGAACGCCTCGGCCGCCTCATCCCCGGCCATTGCTCCAGCCGGTACCAGCAGGCACGCCAAGGCTATCACGACGATTGCTCTTGTGTTCACGGTAGCTCTCCTTTCGGTTGACGAGTCCCTCGAATCAAGGTATTGAGACTTAGTATACGTTAGAATCGCGCCAGAGTTTCTGGGTTTCACCCATCGGCCATCGTTTACCTGTATGGGTGCCACCCATTAGAAGGCGCGTCATGGGTGCCTCTATAAGAAGTCAAGCCCCACACTCCCGTCGTCGAGGCTGTGAGTCTGTGGGAAACACGGAGGGTTTTCCAAGTGCTGTGGGAAGGCGGCACGGCCGGCTTTCCCTGGGTCATTTTTCATACGCGCTGCCGGTGGAGCTACTTTGGCTCGAGACATTCCACCGGTATTTTTCCGCGCAAACGATTTCCGCATATCACCGCCTGAGTTTTGGATCATCACCCATTCGGGTGATGTCCCGTCTCCATACCGGCTTCATCTTCCAGTCATCGAAGCATCGCGAGACCCGAGTGCCGCCACCAGCCGTCTTTGGATCCGGCCACACAACAGGGTCACGGAGATTTCGGAGTTCAATGCCGGAAAGGAAGGCGCAACCCGATGAAGAAATTTATGCCGATCGTGAAAGGGGCGAAGGCCAGCAACGCGCAACTCGTCGATCAGCTCACCGAACCGAATATCAAATTGGAGGAAACGAAGAATCGCATCGTCATTTCATACGCATTTTCGGGATTCTTCACTGCACCCAAGGAATTAAAGCTCGTCGGCCAAACCCGAAGCTTCACGAATATCTCTCTTCAATCGGCAGGTTCCATCGGCAGGGCCGGCGAGCCGAATCTCCCGTCTTTCGGAAGATACGTGCAGATCCCGTTTGCCTCCAGACATTCAGTCTCCGTCGATACAAGCAAACCGATCGAGTTTGAAGATATCGTCGTTACCCCTTCGCAATCGCATCTTCGAGACAACCCGGACAAGAAACAGAAGTTGAGGTACGAGAAAAAGGCCTACACGAGCAACCAGCCCTACCCGGAGAATGTCGTCAAAACCTCAGGGCCCTACGTCGTCGACGGTTACTGCGTCCTACTCGTGCACGTGCACCCGCTTCAGTTTGTGGCCTCGGAGAGGAAGATCCTCGCCTATAAGAAAGTCAAGGTCACGATCAACCTCATCGATACGGGCGACCCGGAGAGGGTGACTGACGACCAGGGTTCAGATCTCGACGTGTTCGGAAACCTGCTCCTCAACCCGAGCCGAAGCATCTCCCGGCGTGTGCGGTTTTGGCGTCCGCCTATTATTGGGTTGAGGATGGTCGGGCCAGAGTTCCTGATCATCTACGACCCAAACCTTAAGAAGGCGGCCAAACGTCTCACTCGCTGGAAGAACAAAAAAGGCCTTCGGACGGATCGGGTCGACGTCACCGAAATTGGCACATCCGTCGAGGAGATCAAGGGCTACATTCGAGACCGGCGTCGATTCGCAAAGATTGGCAACCACAGGTATCCATCTCGCCTTCGATACGTTCTGCTTCTCGGAGATAACGGCGCCATACCTTGGGAGTACACCTTAGGGGGTCCGTTCGGGGGGAATCTCACGGACTACTACTACTCCACGAATTCTGACCCTTCAGACGAAACCGATCTGGTCTTTCCGTGGCTCGCAGTTGGTCGAATTCCCGTGACCGATGCGGACACGGCCGTCGACGTCGTGAAACAGATTATTCGATATGAGCGTCTTCCACCCGCTGACCCCGACTACTACAAGCGAATGACATTTGCCGCCAAATTCGAGGATGCGGATATGGATCACAGGGACGACAAGTGGTACGTCGAAACCATGGAGGAAATCCGTCAGCACATAACTGACCTCGGTTTCGACGTCGAGCGGGTCTACGTCGACGAGGCGGCTTCGCCACTTCTTTACGAGGATGAGTCCCCCATTCCCGAGGACGTGAAGGACGCCTTCACCGGCTCAGAGGATGCGACGGGAATGCTGATCGACGCGACCACTGAAGGTCGCATGATCATCGCCCACCGAGACCATGCCTCTGGCAGTGGATGGTCGAGCCCGTGGTTTTGGAACATCCACCTCCAGGCGATCGAAACCGATGAGCCGTCCATCTTCCTGAGCCTTAACTGCTCATCCGGTGATATGGAGGGTTCCGAATGGGGAGACGATTGTTTCGCTGAGAATCTGTTGTGCATGGGTGGAGGGGCGCCAACGCTGCTAGCCTCCACGCGGGATTCCAACACCCTCCTCAACGACGACCTGATGCGTGCCCTGTTCGATTCGCTGTGGACCGGCCTCATCCCAACATTTCCAGACGGCTCGACTGCAAGTTATTGCATTCGAAAACGTCGCATCGGGGACATCTTGAATTACGGAAAGGCCTATCTCCCGATCGCAATGTCAGAGGGAGAGGAATACATCAGGGATCACTTTGAGATCTACCACGTCATCGGCGATCCGACGCTCGAGATCTGGACCGAAGAGCCAATGGTGGTGAACCTGCAGGTGGATTTGATCAGGCGAGTCGGCTCGGCCAGGCCGTTTCTGTCGATCCACCTCTCGGAATGCCCGACCGGTACTGTGCTTACGATCTGGCACAAACGCCAGCTCTTGAAGAGAATCGAGCCTCGGACCAATCATGTCATGCTGCCGCTTGGCGCCCTCGTGTCAATCTCACCGTTTGGTCTCCCGTCGCTCCCCCACTCTCACCGCCAGATCGAGGTCTGTTTCTCCGCGCCGGGATATCGGTTTCGGTCGAAGAGGGTTGGGGATTAGAAGAAGATGTTTGGTCCTCAGATTTGCATGAGTGCCACTTTTCGCATCAGGATGGGTGCCCTACCGTTATATGTTGAAGGTCAGGAGCCCCGACAGCACATTGTCGAAGTCGCGGTCTCCACAATCAGCCTCCACTTTGCCAGGTTCTGAAGCCAGGCACCCTATCAACCCCGCATGTCACCCGTTTGGGTGAAGACGACCAGGCGTTCAAGACACCACAAGATAAAAGGAGAAATATCGGTGCCAGGCTTTAGGAACTTGGGAAGTTGGTTGATCCTTGTTCGCCGCTCGAACTTCCTAAGGTCCTAAAGCCTGGCATCGATTCGTTGTGAGACTTGTGATGGGTGGCACCTATGGGGCTCAATACACGTCGAACAGCACGTCAGCGTCCACGGCGTAGATCCTGTAGTACTCGAAAGGCATGTAGGCATAGCCGCCGTCACCCCAGCACGCACTCCAGGAGTTCTTGACGATGATGTAGCCACCGCCTGCGCCCTCGGGCACGCCCGGGGGGAGATCCGAGTTGAACAGGTACCCCACCGCCAACAACGCGTGACCCCCGCGAAAGGTCACCGGGTCCTCGTTGAGGACGTAGTGGACGACGCCGCTTTGCGCTCCGGTCCGGTCGCCGGCTTTGTCGAACTCGGGCGTCACCGGTATGCCGAACATCACCGGATTGCCGGAGGCGAGGTTCAGCAGCGTGAGGTTCACCGATTGGACCGAGCTCTTGGTGTCCGGATCCCAGAGCTGCCAGGCGGACTTGAGTCGGAAGCCGTAGTTGTCGGGATTGATGATCGGAATGAGGTAACCGCAGGTCAGGGCGGGCTTCGACGGAAGCAAGAAGCAGAACAGGGCGGATTGGTGGGTGGTGTCCGAGCAGGTCTCGGTGTAGCCGAGACAGGAGTCGCTGTATCCCACCACCGTGTCCCCGACCTTGTGCACGACACGGTCCGCAGATGAGTTGTAGTTCCACTGGTACTCGAACGGATGCAGGTATCCCTCGTTGATCGACTCCTGCCAGGCCTTGGTGTTGGTGAAGCCGTCACCGTAGTCCATGCGCTCCCAGATCAACTTCATTCGGTTGTAGAACGCCTGCTCGGACAGATTCACCCTCAGCCCATGACGCTGCTTGACCCGGTACTCCGCTGCCGCGGTCACGGCGAAGGCGACGCAGGTGCCACGACGCCACTGGTCCTTGACGCAGGTGTGGTCGAACTTCCCGTTCCAGGCGTAGTTCTGGAAGATCCCGTCGGGGTCCGTCTCGCACGGCTGGTACGCAGGGACGTTGGCTTTTCCCCGATCGCCTCCGGTCCCGTTGCCAACATCGGTGCTGCAGTCACCAGGGGTGATCAGCCCCGGGAAAACCGGAATGACGGAAATGATGTCCTCGGCGTACTCCGCGATGAGCTCGTTCAGCGAGACGATGTCCTCGACCGAAAACTCGTCGGGATGCGCCCGGATCTCTTCGGGGTCAATGAGCACCTCGTCGAGACGCCCGTACTCGTTCTCACGGATGATCCGGTACGAGGACTCGTACATGGCTAGCTGATTGTCGAAGGTGTCGAAGGTGCGAATCGCATCGGCGATCCGGCTGATCATCCACCGGCGCCCCAGGGTGATCACCTCGGTGGACATCCCATTCTTCAGCGGGATCCAGTGCAGGTAGCTGCCGTCGCTCAGCTTTGTCACCGTCGGATCATCGGGATCCTGCGGGATCGGGATGTCGGCCTCGTTCAGGCGATTGAACTCCTCGATGGTCGCGATGTCCTCCGCCATCTGAGCCTGCTCCCGCGCGTTCTGCACCTCCACCTCGTCGCCGGTCAGCGGGATCAGGTCCCCGTCCGCCACCAGCGACTCGAACTCCTCCTCGTCGACGATGATCGCGTTGTCCGACACCAGCCGTTGCAGGCACGGTATGACGACGCCGTCCGACTTTCTCATGAAGTTCCTCAGCAGACGCTGGCACGATCTCGTGTACACGTCCTGTTGGTCACAATCCTGGGCCTCGCAGAAGGCGACGCACTCCCCATACAGCATGCCGTGCGTACCGTCCAGCAGCGCGTTGCAGACGGTCTCGTCGGCCGGGGTCTGCCCGTCAGGTGTCTTCTTCGCCGCCGCGCTCAGAGGAATACAGAGTGCCACGATCAGTCCCACCACGAAGATCTGTCCACGAGCTCTCATTTCGACCCCCTTGCGGATGAGTCCGCTGATTTCTCAATTGCAGGTGCTCGCACCGGACGGGGGCGCCATGTCGACGCGAATCGCCGGTACGCTGCTCGCAACACAGCGAGCCTCCTCGGCCCACTCGCGTGTCCCAGGATGAATTCTGATGACGCAATCGGGTACCACCGTGCGAAGTCTAATAATAATAATGAGAATCACTCATAACCTGGGGCACAGCGCCGCCGCTGTCAAGCGGGAACCCGCCGGGCGATGTGACCGGCGCCACTTCAGGACACTCTCCCCGCGCGATAGGCGCCACCCGCAAAACGGTCTTCGCTGCGTGTGGGTGCCACTGATCACAACCTCACTTTCGGCGCCATTTCGGTGCCAGGCTTTAGAATCTTAGAAAGTTCGTCACATGGGTGCCACCCATTAGAAGGCGCATGTCAAGTGGGCAGCACGATTCCAAGCGGGGCCGAAGCTGCCCGATCTTCGGTTGACTGATTTCGCTAGCACCTGACGACCTTCTGTCCGCGGCCCTCAAGAGGGCGCCGATAACGCGGAAGCCGTAACCGGGGTCACACCGTCCGGTCCATCACCCATTTGGGTGATGAATACATCGGTGCTGCAGACGATGTTGCCTGTACGACCGTCACCAGTATTTCGTGGTCGGGCATCAGCACGCCGAGGTCGGCGCGATGACCCGGAACGCATAACGAAAGGAGAGGGACACTGCATTCACGGAGATCGATGATCTGAGCAAACAGCATCTAGGCGCCAAACTCGTGGTCGATTGCATGTACTCTCTGCGGCGATCAACAGGAAAGAGGCGATCGTGCCCGAGTGCCCGAAAAGGCCATGGCGGAAGTCCAGACGGTGATGGATGGCGCCTAAAACAACCCAAGGGTAGAAGCTACCCCGGATAGGAGGGTGTGATGGCGGATAGGAAAGTCGTAAAGAAGAAGGCGGCTCCAGCCGGTCGAGGTCTGCACGTGGAGGGCCAGATCCGGCTCGAGGCCATGGACGCGCTACCCGGAGACGTCAAACTCTCGGCCTATGTCTTTGACGAGGAGGGCAAGCAGCTCGGCTCCAAGGACGTGGACCGCGACGGCAAGTTCGAGGTGTCGCTCAAGCTGACGAAACCCCAGGAGGTGGAGGTCCTGATCGGCAGGACGGGAGATCCAGCAGAGGCTCGCAAGGCGCCACTCTACAGCCGGAGGTACTCTGTCGCAGAGTGGGTCCGCCGAGTTCTTCGTCCCGACATCTTTGTCGCCAGGCCGATCTGGTGGCCCTGGTGGCCCAAGCGGATCTGCGTGTCGGGCCACGTCTACAAAGCCCCGCGCAACTGCCCGGTGCCCTTCGTCAAGGTCGAAGTTTTCGACGTCGACCGGCTCTTCTGTCTCTGGCCGTACATCTATCCGATAAGGGAAAAGCTCGAGATGCTACGGGTCGCACGGATCGAAGATCTCCTCAAAGCCCGATACGGGGAGGTTGAACGGGAGCTGATCGAGCCCTTCCCGGAGGAGGTCGAGACCCCGGTGCTCCCGTTACCTCCACCGGGACCGGAGGAGCCCGAGATCGAGTTCGAGGCGGAAGGGGCCTTCGCCGCCCTTGGGCCCCAGCCCGAGCCGCCCGACCTGCCGATCGCCGCTGAGGCTTTCGCGGAGAGGGCACCCATCGAGCCGGCTGCACTTCAGAGCGTCAAGGACCTCACCTTCACCTCGAAGCTCGCGCCCTGGGTCCTCTTCCCGCGGTGCTTTTACACCCGCCAGCTCCTGTGTACGACCAACACGGATGAAAACGGCTACTTCCGGTGCTGCTTCGACTGGTGGCCGCTGCAGCTTCGGCATGGATGGTTCCAGTTTGACTGGCGGCCCGACATCATCATCCGGGTCACCCAAGTCATCGACGGCGTGGAGCGGGTCCTCTACATGGATCCCATCAGCAACACGCGCTGGAACGTCACCAACGCCCACATCGATGTCTACCTCGACGACCCGGACATCGAGTGCGGTGGGGTCGATCCGCAGGACCGGCCTGCCGGAGCCGTGGCCTTCTTTACCCGCATCGGGAACGACGAGGTCTACTGGATCGACCAGACGAGCGGCCTCTACGAGAAGCCCCCGTGGAGCAACACGGCCTATGGCCGGGCGCTACGGGTCCATGCCCAGTTCGGGGATACCCTGAGCAGGGCCGGAGCCATACCCGGCGCCACCCCGCCTTACTACTACCGTCTGTCCTACAGCAGTGGTGGGGGCTTCACGCCGATCACCAGAGTGCTCAAGGACACCCGGGTCAACAAGGTCACGTTCTTCAGTGAGAGCTACGCCCTTGGCCCAGTGACGGTGGGCGGTCGGCCGGCGCTCTACGAGATCCGGGATTTCCAGAACTACTACTGGTACAACCCGGACTGGATCGCGAACTGGGTCACCGCGTATAGGTCGAGCTCGGGGAGTTGGGTGAAGGCGGTCCCCGACGGGAGCTACACGCTCCGTCTCGAGGTCTTCGACGCCTCGGGCACGCTCCTGACGTCTACCAGCGTGGACTACCGGGACGGAACGGTGGACCCCCCCGCGGTGTTGCCGTCGCTCTATCCCTGCGATCTGAAGATCACTGTCGACAACAACTGGCCGAGCCTGAGCATGACCATCATGCCGGCGCCCACCGGTTGCGGCGTGATCCAGGCGATGGCCGTGCCGCCACTTAATATCCACGTCCACGTCGACCAGGCCAACAATTTCCTCTACAGGTGGAGGCTGCAGTACACCAAGGGCGTTACCCCGGGAGTGAACGTCCTCGACGGGGATCTCGATTACGGAGGCCTGGCGACGCCTATCAACGTCACCGTCGACGGGATGCCCATGCTCGCAGGAGTCACCACGACCTGCGCCTTCGCCATCAAGCTGTGGGCGTGGTCCAACGTTCGCAACGGATACGGGTTGATCTATCGCCGGGAGCTGATCAACGCCATCGCCGTCGAGCGCTGCCCCTAGCCTGGGCTCCTCGCTACAGGCATATGAACGGCCGCCGGGCGAACCGTCGCCCGGCGGCTTTTTTCCTCTGGTGGCTTGTCGGAGCTTCCATTACCCATTTGGGTGATGCGGGCCACGCCATTCGCGACGATGTTGGAATGAGGTCGCTCGCGATACAACCGTGTACACGACTACTCACTGTCGCTTGAGAGGGTAAAAGGAGGGGAGTCGACATGACGCACAGGACGCCCATCGTCGTGCTCGTCACGGCCGCGGCGATCGCCCTGGGGGGGTGCTGCTCCGCGAGCAAGGCGGACATGGTCTCGACACGACACGTCAACCTACGTTCCCAGGAAACCGCAAACTGGTGCTGGGCAGCCACCACGGAAATGGTGGCGGAGACCCTCGGCCAGAGCCTCGATCAGTGCGAGCTGGCAAACGACCGCTTCGGACGCACCGACTGCTGCGAAGGCACCTGTCCCAAGAACGACGACTGCAACATACCGGGCTGGACAATGTTCACCGAGACCGGAGCGACCCTCAGCACCTCGTCAACGCCGCTGTCATGGAACGCGATTAAGGAGCAGGTCTACCGGCATGGGTGCTGACGTGCTCCCCATCTTCGTACCACGAGGAATGAGAGAGATCAACACGTTTGAAGCTCCTCGTGGGTCTCGGCGGGGGGAGCACGTCAATCAAACGAATTCTAAACCGTGCGAACAGCCTGGCGTAGCAGTGCCAACGCCAAGGGGTATTGGCTCCCGTTCTTGGCACACGTGGCTCTAATAACAACATTTTTTACCAGAAATTGAGCCATATTCATCTGCACCGGTAAGGAGTTTGGCCTACGTCTCTGCAGGCTCCACAACAGCTTCGTCGCGCTCCCAGCCCTCGGTCTGCAGTACGAGCCTCTCGATCGCGACGCCGTGGTCCTTGGCGTCGAGTTCCGGCAGCGCTTGGTACTCCGATACCCAGCAGCGATAGAGCTTGTAGGCTTTGACCACGCTGCCCTGCAGGTTGAGCAGTTCGATTGTGATGTCCTTCCTGAAGTTCTTCAGCGACATCGCGGCATCGCCTTCCACGTTGTGAACAAGATTGGCCCACGCTTCGAATTCGGTGTCGTGAGTGACGCCGCGTTCGAGCACGATCTGATCGTATGATGTCGTTCCAGGCGATGACCTGGAAGTGCTCGGGTCACCACCGTCTCGATGTTCAACGACCTCTGTGCGGCGGCGCAATGAACTGACTTTGCTGATGCCCGCAATGGAACGACCGTCCCACTTGACTCTGAATTTGAAGTTCTTGTACGGATCGAAACGGTGAGTATTGACTGCGAACTGCATCACACGCCTCCAGAAATCAGCAATTGAACCCAAGATCGATCGGCGGTTCATCGTGCCCTTCTCAGCCAGTGTATATCGCGGTCGAGTCCATCAGACAATGTTGTTCAGTGTCGGGCGTGACGGTCGAGAAGACCACAGCATCAAGGCACCTCGATGGCGTCGGCAAACACCACGCGCACACCGATGTTGTCGAGCCTCGCCATTGAGCTGGTGCCGGTTTCCCTCGAAATGGGGAACACCCGGTCCTCGAGGCTTCCGGCGGCGACGCCGTGAGTCTTTGGATCCGCGCTGTGGATCTCGGCCTCCAGCACGACGATGCGCGCCGGGCTGGGCGCCGGCGAGGGCAGCTGCAGCTGGCCTTCCCAGATCGTCTCGGCGACCTGCTGTTGGGTGGCCGGCAACGGCGTCGTGGCGACGACCTCCCATCCCAGTTCGTCACCGGTGTCGTAGACCCGTTTCTCGAGGCGGGCGATCATCAACGGCGAGGCGAACAGCTTGTTCTGCGGGTGATGGTAGGCGGGTCCGTTCACCCGGATTCGCACCAGCCCGGTGCCGCCCACCTGGGTCAGGTCGTACTCGACCCTCCGGTTCGGTAACACCTGCATGAAGTCGGACAACACCACACGGGAGAGGTGTGCGTCGTCCACCGAGATCGGGTGATAGCGGGCGAGCGCCAGGCGCACGAAGGGGAAGTATTGCGTCGCAGCGTCCAGTGCGATATCGGCGAACCACAGGTTTCGCTGGCTGTCGTACTGGGCCGAAAAACCGACCACATGCACGTCGAAATCGCGCAGCTCCTCGAGCGTCAGACCGCTGGCCTGCGCCACCTGGTTGACGAAATCACTCTCCTTCAGGGGCGCCGTTTCCTCGGCGTTCCAGATCGGGTCCATGCCCCACTCGCTGACGTATTTGCGCAGAGTCTTCCAGTCATCGGAAAGGGGGCCGTACGTGGGCGGTCGAAGCACTGCGCCCAGCAACTCCCCGTCGCCCGACGAGAACCAGGGCCGGTCCATGTAGAGGCGAAGCGCACCGCCGCTTCTCACGTGAGTGGCGACGCCGGCGTTCTCGCTCCGGCTCCAGTTGACGATGGGCACCGAATAGCGAAACTTGACCGCCTCGGGCCGGGCAGAGTTGGGGATATCGAGCTCGATGCGGGCGTCGAGCGCCGGCTGCGTGCCGACCTCGGCCGGTTCGGGCCGCACCAGGTCTTCGGGGTTCGGCACAACTGCCGGCGGGAAGTGCTCCAGGTACCGGGTCGTCCCGATCGGCGTGTAGGTCACCCGGTGGTACTTGGTATCGCCGATGGTGTGCACGACGTCCTTGATCTCCAGCTGATCGGCGGCGGCGTCCACGGCTGCGATCTCGGCGACGTGCATCTCTCGCTGCACGACATCGGTCAGCGGGTCGAACGAGGGCTTTGCAGGATCGTCGAAGGGGTCGGTCCAGGCGGCGCGGAGGTCGATTTTGCCGGTGCTCTTGGCATCGATCTGCACCCGGCTGGTGCCACCCAGGGTGACCGCCGTGTCGCCCGCCCGCTTTGCCGGGTCGATGGCAAACTGCTGGGCTGCAGGGATCGCCAGGGGTTGCTGCACGGCGTGCACCAGGAACAGCTCACGGTACGGCAGGTGCAACCAGTTGCGTCCGTCGGTCGCCTGCTTCTCCAGATCCGCCAGGTGGGCCGGAGCGGCCTGCCGGACCCACTGCCAGACGCCCATCTGATCGAGATCTTCTTTGTGAAAGTACGAGCAGTAGCGCACCTTGAAGACCTCTCCCTGCGGCACCTGTACGGTCAGCACGCCGCCGGCAAGGATCGGCGCCGCCGGCGCGTCGCCCGCCGGCAGCCCGGTGAGCCGCAACCGGATGGTGTCGAGGTCAGGCCAGGATCCGGTGAACGCGAGGCGGTTGGTTCCGTCCACGATTGCGTCGGGGTCGGCCATGCCCGGCAGACCCAGCAGCAGGACGCCGCGCGCGAAGGGGTCCGGGAGAAAGGCGATCTCGAAGGTCTCGTTGGTCTGCATCCAGTAGACGCGCCCCGGCGAAGGCTCCTCCTTGACAACGCCGGGGATGAGCTCCAGTTCGCCACTGACCATGTTCATGCGCTCGGTCACCGAGCCGGCCTCACGGCTGGCCAGGTCGTAGGCGGCCTGGTCCTTGAGCATGCCGGGGGTGCCGTCGAAGATGCCGTGGCGCTCGGCCATCAGCTGCGAGGTCTTGGGCGGCACCACGTGGCGCTCGCTGGCCAGGCCGGCGAGGGCGGCCGGCTGGTCGTGAATGCTGCTGCGCACCATGAGCCGTTCGATGGTCTCGCCCTCCGCGGGAGAGGTGCGCAGAACCAAAGGCGGCGGCGCCACAGGCTCGTAGCGGTCGAACTGAAAAGACGTCGTGCATTCGGGCTGGGTTTCGGCGAACGCCGCGTCCTCGGGGCCGAAGACGCTGTTGCCCGCGAGATCGACCATTCGGGCGCGCACCCGATAGTCCCATCCGAAGCGCAGCCGAGGCAGCGATCCCGGCGGTGCCCGAAACGCTGTCTCGAGCTGGAACTGGGTCACCGCCGTGTTCGGCGCCTCGCCGGTGGTCTGGTCCGCCTGGACTGCGTCGCCCGGCCGCCGCGCCGCCAGACTCCAGCCATCCCAGCTGAACAGAGACTCGTGCACCTTGAGTTCGGGTTGCGGGCTGCCTTCGAGTGATTCGGTCGAGGCCAGCTGCACGAAGCCCTCGTCCTCTTCGTCGAGAACCGACAGTGGGCCGTCGAGGAAATCGTAGTCGCCTACCCGGCGGCACAGCGAGTGCCAAGTGGTGGACTTGTCATCCTGAACGTCCACGCGATATCCCCGTACCAGGTCCTCCGCGAACAGCTCGTCGGAGGGAGCGGGCGGCGATCCGCTGCCGGCGTAGACAGGCATCGGCGAGGAGTCGATCGCCGCGAGGAAACCGTTGAGGGCGAAGCCGTGATCAAACCGGCGGATCAGCTCGACGGTCTGTTCCCGCCGCACGACGGAGATACCGGCGGTCTGCAGCGATGGCAGACCGGCCTCTTCGGGCGCATTGGCCGGCCAGGCCGCCAGCGCCGTCATGCCGCGCATGTTGGTGGCGGTGTTCTGCAGCTTGAGCCCGCTGCCGGCGACATCGGTCATGGCAACCCGGAAACGGCTGGTGTCGTCGAGCCTGAGCATGCCGTTTCTCAGCTCGGAGCCGGCCCGCGCCTGGGCCAAAAAGCGTTCGGCGCCAAGCTCGTACCGGGTTCTCGGCGAGGCGTGAGTCGTGGCCGTGGCGAGCGGCAGGGTCGCGCTCACCTTAACGGCTCCCTGATCGGCCGGCAGATCGTTGCCCAGGGTGACCACCAGGTCAACGACCAGACCCATATAGCGCATCAGGTTGGGGTAGTCGCCGAGCGAGGCGATCATCTGATGGAAGTCGTACTGGTCCTCGATCTCGTTCTGGGTCGGCAGCGCCACCGAGTTTAGCGTGTGGGGCTGCACGAAGTCGTGCAGCTGACTGAAGGCGGCCTGCTGTTGCGAAGCGGCCATGGGCGACGCTTCAGCCGCCTCGGCGCCGGCCGCGGCATTCGCCTCCCGCGCGCCGTCGGGTTCGGTATCGGCATTCTCAATCCCGCCGTCTCCGGGGTGCACCGAGTCGGCGGCCATCGGCAGCACGACACCGCTCAGCCCCAGACTGCTGAACAGCCGCTGGAGGAGGCGAAAAGGCAGCGTGAGGCAGCCCAGGCAGCCCTCGCGGCAACCGCTGGGCTCTTCCCCGTCGCCCGGATCTACATCGCCATCGTCGGGCTCTTCTTTCTCACCCACGAAAACCGGCCCGCGATCCGTCTCGGGCGGCTCCCAGGGCGGCAACGGCTTGACCGGGCGGGCGATATCTGCCAGGCCCGGGTCATTCGCCAGCACGGTCCGCCCGGGCAGGTCGACGCCGCCGCCCCAGCCGGCGTCGATGGCCGCTTTCTGGTAGACGCTGGTCACCGTGTCGAGGACCGTGGCCGCCGGAAAGCTGTGCAGGAGGGCGTCGCTCAGGTCCTCAAAGGCGAACGGCCTGACCGAGGTCGTCGGTTTGAACAGCGCCTGCCACAGATCGGACCGCAGGCTGACGTTCTCGGGCGTCGCGGCCAGGGCCGGGCCGCCGTCGAACTCGACATGGAACGAGGCCTGCCCGATCAGCGCCGGCCAATCGAGCCAGTCGGGAAAGTCGCCAAGCGGCATCGTGGTGACGGTGGCGTCGTCGTTCCACAGCCGCGGCGAGACAAAAACCGAGAAGCGCAGCTCTGTGCCCGCCTGTTTGGGGCCGTTGCTGCCCTTTGGCAGGGCGGTCCAGGTGAGGGTCTGCTTAATCATCGTTGCGCCTCTCGATCTAGGCCGGATAGGGGGCGAAAGCGTCCACGTACTGCGACCAGTCGTCGTGACCCACCAACTGGCGGAACTTCGGGTCCGAGCCGGCGAATTCGCGCTCCATGGAAACGCTGACGCTGACGCTGAAGAAGAGGATCTCGATCTTGACTTTCAGGCTGGCCTGACCCCACAGGGTGCCGCCATGCGGCGTGATGGCCTTGGAGGCGTAGGTCAGCCCGAGATAGAACTCGAGCGACACCGTGATGATGCCGAGCACCGAGAGCGAACCATAGGCACGGAAGTAACCGGTCAGCTCGAAGTCGCTGCCGGCCATCTGGAAGTAGAACCCGGCCATGATCGAGGCCTCGCCGCTGGCGACCCCGAGATTGATCGCCACGCTGGCGCCGAACTCGAGGGCCGCCTCGATCATCTTCACACCGTCGAGGCCGATGTCGATGCCGAAGAAGCCGCCGCCGCCGAAGAGCGACACGGTCAGGATGAACGGCTGCTGCCGCTCGCAGAAGGCGAAGTGGAAGTTGAGGGGTGCGTCACCGAAGGGCAGGAAGAAACCGGCCGTCAGGCTGATGTTCTGCATCGTCATGACGCCGATGCCGATTGACGGAATCGCCAGCGTGAAACCGAGGTCGATGCCCTTGGCAGGCGACGAGACGATCTCGAAGTTGGGCGATGCACCGAAGCCGTTGAGCGGGAGGTTTTCCTGGAGCCGTTTGACGAACTCGAGGATGCCGGTGAAGTCGATGCTGCCGAGATCCACCGAAACGTCGGGCTGCTTGTTCGGCTCGGCCGTGAAGGAGACCGAGTTGAAGGAGATGTCCACCAGGTGGAGGCCTTCGGGCATTGGCGGCGTCGGCAGCAGGGTCACCGAGAATGCCTTCAGCGAGCCCTTGGCGGTGAAGGTTGGTGAGGTGCCGTCGAGTGGCGCGTCGACGATCGCCTCGAGGGTGAACGTGGAGCTCCCGGTGGGACGGAACAGCGGGTGGTTCTGGACCATCTCGTTGTTGCCGATGCTCCAGGAGTAGCGGGTGCGCAGCACGTCGCCGACCCGCTCGGTCGTCAGATTGGGGATCTTGTCGGCGGTCGTCGAGGCCGCACCGAACACCAGGTCCTTGATGATTTCCCACAGGTCGATGCCGCCCAGCAGCTTGACCCCGCCGCCGAAGATGTCCTCCGGTTTGAAGTCGCCGCCCACCATCTGTTGCACTGGCCCACCCACCGGCCCCAGCGACCGCGACAGGCCGCTGATGTCGATGTTCGGCGCCACCATGCCACCCACCTTGTCGGTGTCGAAAGTGAGGCCTGTGGAGCCGATCAGCTTGGCAAAGACGTCGCCTGCGTTGCCGATGCTGCTGCCGCTGCCCGACAGGTAGCTCGCTTCCCACTCAATGGTCGAAGGCACGTTCTTGCCGAGCAGCTGTTTGACCGCGGGCACGTCGACGTTGGCCTGCTTCATGGCCGGCCGGAAGTGGGGCCCGTCATCGAGGGCCGGTCCGGTGCCGCCGGGTACCGATACCGCCTCGAAGCTCAGATCGACGGTGTCGAAGGTCGTATCGCCCTCTTTCTTCGACGGTGCGAAGGCGACCGGCTGGCCAGACAATGAGCGTTGGCGTAACGAATCGGTGACCGGAATGTTGTCGTTGTACTCGGTGAGAATCGGGCCGATGTTGGCCGCCAGGTCGATATTCTTACTGACGAAGACGAGCGGCGAGGTCCACTCGACCTCGGTGCCCTGCCAATCGCTCCCGCGCAGGTGGAACTGGAACGGAACCGTACCGCTGCCCGTGTTGAGATGAGGCCAGAACGCCTCATCGCTTTGGTTGTCGATGTCGTTCTTGGCCGGATCCACCAGGTTGGGTGTCACCCTGGTTTTAAAGGTGATCCGGCGCAGCGGCATGTCGCGCCGGCTGTAGGTGCGCGTGGGCTCGCGCACCAGGATGAACTTGCGCTGGTAGAGGTAGGCGATGTTGCCGGGTGTCCGGGCGTCTTCGCGGTAGAAGAACTTGCGCTCGGTGACCTTCACCAGCACCGCCTTGTGGCCGTACGGCAGCAGGTAGCCCTGGTAGATCACCCGGACGAATTGGTCGCGCGCCATCCGCGCTTCGTGGCGCCAGTTGGCAACCGTCAGCGAGTTTTGAGCGTTGAGCAGCGGCGGGTCCCAGGTGCCCTCGACGTCGAGCCAGGCGCCGAGGGTGGAGAGCATGAAGCGCTCGGTGGCAACCGGCTTCGGCTGGAAGCCCGAGATGGTCCAGTTGGAGGTCAGATGCACCATCTCGTTGCGGTCGCGGCTGTCGAGCGACATGCGGAAGGGCTGGTTGTCGTGAACCTGGAGGCTGTCGGCGATGAAGTCCGGCGACCAGATCGCCCGCACCCGGGGGTCGCCATCGCTGCGGCTACTGCCCAGCCGGGTGTGCCAGAGCTCGGTCCAATCCCCCTGGTTCACCGGTTCGTGGGCATGGCTCCACATCGCTTCCTGATTGGGTGAAAGAAAGAGCCGGTAGGGCGCCTCGATGGCGGTCACATCCGCCGCAGGTGGCGTCACCACCGGACGCCGCCGCAACAGGGTGTCAATGATCGCCATACAACCGGGCGGGTCGTAGCTGGCGACCGGTGCGACCAACAGCGGCAGCCGATGCAGGGCTTCCAGCACACCCGCGACGGTCAGCGGGATTTTCTCGCTGGCGGGCACCGCGAAGACCAACCGGCTGGGCCCGGACAGCCGCGCCTGCACATTGCCAGGTGGGGCCGGGAACTCGTCGCCCGCCACCGGCTCCTGGTGGTCCTGGCTCTCCTGAAAGAAAGCCTGCTCGGCGATATGCTGCGGCTGCAACTCGACCAACAGCCTCGCGCTCGACGTGCCCTCGATCGCTCCCGCAGCGCTGCCCGCCGGTGGCGTCAGCTGAACGTTCTCGAAGCGAAAGACAGCAACGAGCAGGTCGTCCGGCCGAACGACCGTGAATGTGAAGTTCCCAGAGGGCATCGCGACCTCCCGTTTCCCTACGTCGACGCGGAACAACCACGCAGCGCGTGGCGGCCCACGCCGGGGTTCGCGGCCACACCGCTCCGCTGAGCGGGGGTTTTTCCTGATCTTCTTGAGGGATGTTCTCGCCGCGGGCGGCCACAGTCGCCACCGGCGGCCATCCGTTCGAATCGGTTCTCGAGGTATGGATCTCGACCCTGGCACACGGCGATCAGGGCCGCAGCCAGGTAGGCCGGCAGGAAGAACGGTCCCCAACGCTCGTACTGCTCGACGTGGGTCCGCTCGTGCCGACGCGTGGCATGCAGCGAACGCCGGTCGCGCGCCAGCACGACATGACCCAGGGTCACCGCACTGATCGCCAAAGGCTCGTTCCCAAGTCTGTTGAACAATCGGCGCACTCCCGGTCCGTGGATCTCGAGCACCCCGTCGACCCACCGGGCGCCGTCACCCTCGCGTCTGCTCAGCAGGGCCAACGCCAGGCCCAGCAGAGTGTTGGGCAGCGTCCAGAGATAGCGTAGCCGCATCCTTATCGGTTCGACGCCAAGGGTCCACACGCTCGACCCAACCTCAGGGGCTGATGTTTTCCTAATGTGTGCCGAATTTCGTGTGTCAGGTTCATCTATTCGGTCTTTCTCCACGCCTGCCGGCAGAAACACCGAACGTGCAAACTTGCGCACGATCACCACCGTTCTCTGGTCCTTTATTTCCGTCACCTATTGCCCTTCAATCATCATCGATGCCGGCAAGGAGACGACCGGCGACTTGATGCTGACCATCCATCGTCGGCGCTGATTGCTTGCCAAGCAATGATTCACTCAAATGCCGAGTCATGATCCACCGCCGGCACAAAGCGCAATACGTTCCAGGACTCTCTCAAACACCAATAGATCAACGTGAAGTGAACCGCATCACCCATTTGGGTGATGCACGTGTTTACTGGGAGGAGTGTCTATTGCTGAGAGAACAGCGACCAACGGCACGAATTTTTGATGCCCCAGACTGCGGAATTCAAGGAAAAGTCTCAATCCCGCGAGTGGGTGTTGGGCATTGTTGGCCGCAGTTGAAAAACGCGAGGAGCCGGCGTCGAATCCGGGAGATCTCCGAAGAATACAAATCGGGTTTCCACACTCAATTCGAACCGTTATTGAAGCCTCGATGACCATGCTTCGCAGACTGACCGCTATTTTTTGGTGTGGGC
>Ga0316198_10000583_pt1 | contig 19641 bp, 15 predicted proteins | sample OudBieAanoxic_MG_FD_204935 | JGI IMG/M metagenome (GOLD analysis project Ga0316198, IMG submission 204935) | Coastal sediment microbial communities from Oude Bieten Haven, Netherlands - site A anoxic | ecosystem: Environmental > Aquatic > Marine > Coastal > Sediment | place: Netherlands...
TTTTCCGGCTTGCGCATTGTGATGATAATCGCTGCCTGATGCATTTTACCGGTGGGCTGCAAAGTCTGGACGAGATATCGCTTAATTTTTGCAGATATTGCAATACCTATTTCCAGGATGCCTTGCGTTTAGAGCAAGACACTTCCTTTAGTGTATCGGAAACCAAGGGTCGCGGGATAAAATAAATCCACAAAAATTGCACCGGATTTTGGTTAGTCTCGAAGGTACGCCAAAGGGAGCATATTGCCTACAGAGCGATTGTCAGAATAATGTTCCGATTAGTTTATGCTCTGTTAATCCACGGTTGATATATAAAAAACCACCGTCATTCCGGCGAAGGCCGGAATCAAGTGGTTTTAGTATGTTCTGGATGCCGGGTCGGCTCCGGCATGACGGATTGCGACTTTTTACGATGTCATCATACTTTAATGGTGTGCAAAAACTTCTTCACGAGAAGATGCCAGCCGATTTCAGGAAAATGCCCGTATATATCACTGATGGGCTCTCCGCCTGTCGCTGCCAATTGCTCATATTCCGTTCCCATTAGTCCCAACAACTTCTGATTTTCCTGCTCCATCCACCGGTAGCCTTCTTTTTCGAAAAAGAGCTTTTTCAGGTTCCGCTTGGGTGCGTTGGGTTCCAGGATCATCAACCATCCATGATCGTAGGGATCCTCATGGGCAATTTCAGGATGTTCCAGGACCTTATGGTTGACGGCCAGAACCGTACCGGTTACCGGCGAAAGAACGGCGGCTTTTTGGTTTGACCGGCTGAATGTCCAGCCAACCTGACCCTGAATTAGCGATTCTCCCAATGGCGCCAGTTCAATCGCGCCCAGGGGGCCGAACAGCTTGACGATAAAATCATCGAAGCCGATCCTTACCCGGCCACCATGCTCGAAGCGGGCCCAACCATGGCCCAAGTGATAATAATAACCATCGGCCACCTTGAACCCGGAAGCCAGGCGATATGACGGTGTTTCAAGCTCCTGGGAAAAATCCATTTCATCCAGCACCTGATCGAAGGGACAGTGAAAACACTCATAGTTCAATGTGCAAATCTTGGGGGCTTCAATTCGTCCGGTCAGGGCATGTCGGCATGGGCGGGAAGCGCCGTCATACCTTTTCCTTAAATGCTGGACCCACCCCGGGGCAGCCGTGGCACTATCGATCTCTGCGCTGAAACCCATGGCACGCCTCATCCCTTTGTCAAAACCGCATGTATTGCAATCAAAATCATTATCGCATTTTCGAAAATTTACGACTCCGGCTTTCATCCAGATGCACTCGTCCTCTAGTACCTGGAATCCCTTAACCCGTTTTTTTTCGGTGTTTAATTTCATCTTTAACGCCTCCTTTTACGTTGCTCATCGCTTCAGGCAGACAGGGTAAATTCGCTACCGGCCGTTTTTGATTTGTTTATCGGATTTCATATAGTCCAGCCACTGGTCGTAGGCGCAATGAAAGCACTCACGGTCAAGCATGCACACTTTGGGTGCCCGGAAATGCCCGGACGAGATATGAAGACAAAGCCGGGATTCTCCGTAGGCGCTATCTAGGAGCGGTTTGCTTGTTGTTTTCATCGCGCGCCTCCTTTCTATTCCGAAATAACGATCATCACTTTCAGCGTTTACCATCTGAAAATGCAATGGATATGCCAAAAGGTAAAAAGCGCTCTTATACATATGTAAATATTAGATATAATAGTAAAAAAATCTTGATAGAAGGGCAGCTTGGATCGGCAATAAGAGACAGAGGGACATACCGATATGATCAATTCGGCTACACATTAATATTAAAAAAAATTGAGACGGCAGGGTTAGATATAAAATTAAATAGGTTATCGAGTTGTTGCTTTTAGTATCAGCAATTGTAGCAATTGTTTACACAACAACATCTTACATCTCGGGTACCCGGAAACACATGTATTGACCGGCAGCGCGATTTACGCTATTTTTATGGTGCATCAACTACCGGATAATTGAAACAAGCCACTTAAACGGGATCTATCGTCCATGTTCAAGCGTTTGTTAAATCTCCGTCACAGCCTTGTCTCGAAACTCATTATTCTTGTTGGGATCGTCTTGATCATCTCCATGGCGACCTGGGCCTATTTTAATGTCAATTATCAGAGAAGAAGGCTGATGGAAGATATCGTCGCGGGTACCGATCGATTGACCAATTCGATCCGCCTGGGTACCCATTATGCCATGATGCTCAACGCCAGGGACGATATCAACCAGATCATTAATAATATCGGCAAACAACCTGAAATCGAGAACATCCGCATCTACAACAAGGCCGGACAGATTACTTACTCCAATCATCCCGAAGAAGTGGACCGGACCACCAATATCAAGGCGGAAGCCTGTGATATTTGCCACCGGACGGATCCACCGTTGATTCGCGTCGAACTTAAAGAAAGAATTCGCATCTTTCAATCCGGTCAAGGGTATCGGCTTTTGGGAATCATCACGCCGATTCGCAACGAGCCAGGTTGCTCAACCGGCGGTTGTCATTTTCATCCTGCCGATAAAAAGATTCTGGGTGCCTTGGATGTGGTCGTTTCCCTGACAGACGTGGACCGGGAAATCGTCAAAGCCCAAAAAGGAATCATCGGGCTTTCCGCATTTGTTTTTCTGGTCACATCAACCATCATCTTTGTGTTTCTGCTACGGTTCGTCAACCGGCCTATCAAAAAACTTATCCGGGGGACAAAGCTTTTTGCCCAAGGAGATTATTCAGTCAAAGTGAATATCTCGCAGGACGATGAGATGGGCCAGCTTGCCATGGCAATCAATCAGATGGGAGAAGAAATCAGCAGGCATGAAGCTGAGCTAAATATACAGAGGGATGAGTACCAGAACCTTTTTGAGAAAGTCCCCTGTTTGATTACCGTGCAGGACCGGGAGTTTAAGCTACTCAAGTACAATCGGGAATTTGCCGAACGTTTCGGACCGGAAAATGGTGACTACTGCTATCGTGTTTACAAAGGGCGTGATTCCAGGTGCCCAGATTGTCCGGTGGAAAAAACGTTCGCAGATGGTCAGATCCATGTGGGTGAAGAAAGCGGGCTGGATAAAGACGGTACCCTAACGCACTGGTTGTTCCGGACATCACCGATTTTTAACGATCAGGGTGAAGTCGTGGCTGCCATGGAGATCAGTCTCGACCTAACCGAACGAAAGGATCTCGAACAGAAACTGGCCCAATCGGAGAAAAAATACCACGATATTTTTAACAATATCCCCAATCCGGTCTTCATGCTGGATGTTGAGGGGTTGAAAATTTTAGACTGCAACCAAAGTGTACTGTCGGTGTACGGCTACCATCGCCAGGAGTTGATCAACAGTTCTTTTATGATGCTGTTCATCGAAGGGGAGCGAAATCATTACGCCTTTAAATTAATGACCACTTCGCTACTCAATCAGGTCAAACAGGTCAACAAGGCCGGTAAAACCATTTACGTCACCGTTCGGGTTTCACCGTATAAGCAAAACGGGCGTTCCGTTCTTCTGGTAACGACCAGCGATATCACCAAACGATTGGAAGCAGAACAGCAACTGATTCAGGCCAGTAAGATGGCCACACTGGGTGAGATGGCCACCGGGGTCGCCCATGAACTGAATCAGCCCTTGTCGGTGATCAAGACGGCCAGCAGTTTTTTCATTAAAAAAATTAGTAATCAACAGGAAATTGACGACCAGATCCTTGAGAATATGCTGACCAAAATTGACTCAAATGTTGACCGGGCGTCCCGGATTATTAACCACATGCGTGAGTTTGCCCGTAAATCCGATAAAAAACTTATCCCTATTCAACTCAATGAAATACTCAAACGGGCCTTTGAAATCTTCAGTCAGCAACTTAAAATCCGGGGGATCGAGGTTGTTTGGGATACGGTCCAGGACCTACCCAGGGTACTTGGGGATCCGGACCGTCTGGAACAGGTGTTTATCAATTTGTTGATCAATGCGCGCGACGCCATAGAGGAGAAGTGGGCCGGGACGGCGTATGCTGACCAGGATAAGCGGTTGATGCTGAGAAGTCGGATCGAAGCGGGCCAAGTGGTCCTCGAAGTATGTGATACGGGTGGCGGCATCCCGGGAAGTATTCGTCAGAAGATCTTCGAACCGTTTTTTACCACCAAGGAAGTCGGCAAGGGAACCGGGCTGGGTCTTTCAATCAGCTACGGGATCGTCAAGGATTGCGGCGGGAATATCGAAGCCAGACCCAATCCGGGTGGCGGCACCTGTTTCGTCCTCTCATTTCCACAATGGAAGAAGACAGATGAAGAAAACGATTTTAATCGTCGATGATGAGAAAGATATCCGCGATGTGCTGGCCGTGGCGCTGGCGGACATTGGATACGATGTTTTTACGGCGGAAAACGGTCAAACGGCACTGTCGCTTTTTAGAAGGGAACACCCGTCCATTGTCATGACCGATATTAAAATGCCGGTCATGGACGGCATCGAATTGTTGCGCCGAATTAAACAGGAAAACCGGGATACGGAAGTTATCATGGTCACCGGTCACGGCGACATGGATCTGGCCATTAAAAGTCTAAAAAATGATGCCGTTGATTTTATCACCAAACCGATCAATGTGGACATCCTGGAGATCGCCCTAAAAAAGGTGGAAGAAAAGATCCTGTCTAGAGAAAAATTGTTGGCGTACACCGAAAAACTGGAAACCCTGGTGCGTGAAAAAATGGAATTAAGGGACCATCTATCTGCCTTAGGGCTGATGATCGGGTCGATTTCACACGGCATCAAGGGGCTGTTGACCCGATTGGACGCCGGCACCTACCTGGTGGAAACCGGGCTGAATAAAAAAGATGTCGACGAGGTTATGGAAGGCTGGGAAGTCGTCAAACTCGTGGTGGAACGAATCCGCAAAATGATCCAGGATATCCTCTTCTATGCCAAAAAAAGGGACTTAGAATGGAAACAGGTGGATGCCGCAGTTTTTGCCGATGAGGTGGCGAAAACCATCGAGCCGAAAATCAAAGATCGCGAAATCGATTTTAGGCCGGATTTCGATCCTGAAGCCGGCCAATTTTTGATTGACCCCGGATTTCTCCATTCGGCCCTGGTTAATATCCTCGATAATGCCGTCGACGCCTGTTTGAAAGACACATCCCAGCCGGATCATTGGATCATTTTCAGGATGCGTCCCGATATGGACGATATATTATTTGAAATCCACGATAACGGGATCGGCATGGACTCAGCCACCTTTGAAAAGATCTTCACACTTTTCTATTCATCCAAAGGAAGAAAGGGGACCGGGCTGGGCCTATTCATTGCCAATAAAATAGTTCGCCAGCATGGTGGCCGGATAACGGTAAAATCGACCCTGGGAAAAGGGAGCCGCTTTACGATCCATATCCCCAAGGAAATACTGGTCGATGATGAAAACACCGCGATTGTATAGGCTTTCAGATAAAGTTTTCGGCAAGACTAGAGGAAGTCCCCTTGCGTAAAGCGTACAAATAGTACCTCGCCGAAGGGAGGCGACCGATAACGCAGTCCAAGAACTTTATCTGGAAGACGATAGAAGATACCGGATAACCTGTCGGCCGGTTAAAGTCGCATCAACCCACTTGCGTTGGAAACGTTTCGGTGGTATTAGGGCGCTGTTATTTGAAAAAGATTGGAAAATATTCGGATAAACGCCCTTAAGATTTGGATTGGGAGGGAAAAACATGGGATCGGGAAACAAGTTCCTGCCTTGGGTGGCTCTTATTGTTCTTTTTGTCGGTTTTCAGGCGGTTTTTATTTTAGCCGACTGCCGACGGACTGCGCCTCAGACAGCTGAGGAATTCATTAAAGCCTATTACGCCCTTGATCCGTCCATGTCCGACATGGTCTGCACTGATCTTAAAGAGGATGAAACCGAAGATCCGGTTGTCCAGTTTATCGAAAATGTTTCCAATGAAGCTGAGACTTTGGGACATAATTTAAATTATATGCGCAGCCAGCTGTTATCGCTTCATGCCAAGACGATGAGCCAATCCGAGAATTCGGCGGTTATTCATGTGACCGGTACCCGGAAGCGGTGCGTGCACCCGGTATTTACCTTCGTCGCGCGGTTGTTTTTTCTCGGAGACACGTTTCCGGTAGATAAAACCTTGACGCTCGTCAGGGAAGACGGACGCTGGCGCGTTTGTAACGATGTGTTCAACCCTGTTGATGCTCGCAACATGTACGGGCATTCCATTTAACCGCTCGATTCTACAATCGGCTTTCCATTTACGAAAAAACCGTGGCGACACCATCCTTTTAGCACGACCATGACCCGTCTTAAAAAATTGATAGTGATGACCGCATTCGGATTAAGCGTCGTGTCTTTTGGCTCGATGGCATCGGCTATTCAAATGCCTTTTCAGCCCGGGGAAGAGTTGGTCTTTCGTATTCGATGGAGTTTCATTCCGGCGGGAACCGCCGTCCTAAAAGTGCTTGAAGCGGATACAATTGACCAACATCCGGCGCAACACTTTATGCTCACCGTCAAAAGCAACCGTTTTGTCGATCAGTTTTACAAGGTTCGGAGCCAAATCGATGGGTGGACCGATATGGCCCTCAGCCATTCGCTCTTGTACAAGAAACGCCAGGACGAAGGCCGGCATCGCCGCAACGTAGCCGTCACTTTTGATTGGGACGCACAGACGGCACGGTATATCGATTATTATGAGGGCGAAAACCGTTTCGCCAAACTGATGCCAGGGGCCTTTGACCCCCTTTCGGCGGCATACTATTTTCGAACCCTAAAACTGGAAAAAGATGTCGAAATTGAATATCCGGTCAGCGATGGCAAGAAATGCGTCATGGGGCGAGGAAGGGTCATTGATCGAGAAAAAATCAAAATCGCTGGGACAACCTACGACACTTGGGTCATCATTCCGGAGCTCAAGCACGTAGGCGGTGTTTTCAGAAAAACCAAAGATGCCAAGATCCGTCTCTGGGTGACCACCGACAATCGACACCTACCCGTCAGGATTACCAGCAAGGTTGTCGTTGGTAGTTTCGTGGGCGAGTTGATTCAGAGTTCAGGGACCACGAACTAGGGTTCACCAAAGCAAACCCCTTTTACGTTCCTTCCAGCCCCCTGATCCTTGGACTTTCCTTATATCATCCCCGTTATCACACCCGACTCTGTTGGTCCCTTATACGATTGTCTTCCAATTCTTTTAAAACCGGCCTCAGCCAGCATGGCCGTAATCTGATTTTGCGAATAAGATCGACCCGATTCTGTGCGAACAAGCATGTTTAGGGAGAACAGGGTGGGAAACAAAGGGCCGTCCATGGTGTCCGTGAGAATAAAATCATGGACCATGATCATGCCGTTGGGTTCGAGGATGGTGGCGACTTTTTTGAATAGTCGCCCGACGGTTTCGGGCCCTTCGGAATGAAGAATGTGTGACATCCAGACGACATCATAGCTGCCGGCAATTTCTTCATCGATATAATTTCCGGGGATAAAATTGATCCGGCCGGTCAGGTTGAACCGAGCGATGGTTTTTTCGGCAAAAGGTCGCGTGGTGGGCAGATCGAAGACTGTGGCCCTTATCTGTGGGTTTTGTCGACAAAAGTGGATGGCATATGTTCCCGGCCCGCCGCCCAGGTCAAGTAGGTGTCGCCGGCCGGAAAGGTCAAATTCCGTCACCAGGGTAGGAGCCATTTGTGAGGCGGTGTTAAACATCCCCATTAAAAAATCTTCCCGCCGATTTTCTTCTTTAATTGGGTTGCGGTCCGAAATCGGCCCACCGCTGGTGACCGCCTCGTCCAGCCGGCTCCAGGATTCCATCAAGTGATGATGATGCCGGATCATGTAGCCGATATATCGGTCGGAGTCTTTCGACAAATAGGTGCGGCTTATCGGGGCGTTGCGGTAATGGCCTTCTTTTTTGGATAAAAGCGCCATGGCGGTCAGTGCATCAAGCAGACGGGTGGTCCCATCCGTATCGGTACTGCATTTATTCGCCACCGCCGATGCCGTCAATGGATCATCACCGATGGTTGTAAATATCTCCAATTTCACGCCGGCATGCAGGGCGCAGGTACGCCAGTATGATCCGGAAACTTCCAGCAGACGCCCCGGATTCCATTGATCTTGCGCCATTCGTTTTTCTCCAATTCAAATTAGAGTCATTTTCGATTTCCAGTTGACGGTTTGTTTCAGGGGCTCGGTTGTTCCGATGGCTATGATTTAATAAAATTCGGCAAAATCCTTTAACTGTCAACCCTAATCTACTGATAATCGTGACCGATAAATAGGTTGATTTTGTAAGGCAAGGAAAAATGTCGAATTCCGAAAACCTGAAGTTTTGAAGATACTACGCCAAAGCTTCTGAAAACACAAACAAATTAACCCTTCACGCTGGTTGACAATAGGGTCGATACTGAAGTATTTCATTTTAATCTTAGCGTCGGAAGTGAACGTGTATGCAGTTTGGAACCATTTTTTATACAATCAGATACCTGGTACCAGGTTACTTTATAAAAAAGACCTCGCTCTCATAAGGACAGCCGCACATCATGAAACGAATCGGAATTTTTGGTTGGGGAATTGTGGCCCCAAAATCCCCTGATATCGACACTTTTGAACAAAACCTGGAACAGGCAACCAGTTGGATGGAGCCCTTTGACGGTTTTGGTCCCAGCCATTTTCTAGTGGGACGCCCTGAGTTTGATTTTGGTAATTATAAGTCATGGATCGATACCCATTTCGAGCCGAGGAAATTTTCCCAGCTTGATGAAAAGATGGGTGATAATGTTAAATATGCCATCGGAGGATTCCTTCAGGCCTTGAATCAGAACCCGGGAATCGATGCAGAGTTGCGGGGGCTGGGTACCCAGGCACATGTATATGTGGCCACCGGCCTAGGGGATTTTCCCATGCAATTTGATATCATGTTACATTACCACAGGGCCCAGAAACGCTGGAACCGTTTCTGGTGCCAGGATCTCCATCACCCCGAGCTGGCCGAATATCGAATTGCCTCACAAGCGGAAAAAAAGGAGATAATTGCAAAGTGCGGGGCGCCGGATGATCCCGACAATTTCCCTCCGGAGGACGAAAAGTACGAAATGGTCCAAGAGGCGTGGTACGATTTCTGGATTAATCGGTCGGACGGATTGCGCCGCTATCTGCAACAACTCCAGGAGATTGAAGCCGAAAGTGTTAGCGGTAATATTGAAGACGGCAAGCGGCATCTCATGCGCCACAAAATGACGGGGAAAAAGCGACTCAACGCCGAGTATGGTTGCCCGGTAGAGCCCTGGAGCGCTGTTGACCCAAAGCTGCTCTGGAACATTCCCAATATTCCCGCTTCGCAAATTTCTATATTGGGCCGGATCACCGGCCCCGCAATTGCGCCCGTGGCGGCCTGCTCCGGGTTTGGGGTGGCCTTGAAACTGGCCGTCAATGCGATTCGTCTTGACCAGGCCAAAGTGGTTGTTATCGGAGCGACCGATCCGAAACCCCATCCGCTTTCCGTCGGCACGTTTTACGGTGCGCGCGTATTGTCACACGACGGCGGCGTATCCAAACCCTTTGCCGGTTTGCGTGGTACCCATGTGGCTGGCGGTGCCTGTATCTGGATTGTTGGTGACGCGGATTACCTAATGGGGAGGGGATTCAAGCCCCTGGGACTGGAGATCCTCAGCGTGGCCCTGACCTCCGATGCGGACCATATTATTACCCCCTCCCAAAAAGGCCCCCTGACGGCAATTCATGAAGCCATGGATGAGGCCCAGGTTCAATCAGAACAGGTGGCGACTTGGGACATGCATGCTACGGCAACGCCCGGTGATTGGATGGAATTGAAAAATGCCCTCAAAGTCTTTCCCGGGGCGACCCGGTTTACTGCCCGTAAGGGGTCGTTCGGGCATGGTATGTCGGTCTGCGGCGGCTGGGAACTAACCGCCCAGCATTTAGGTTTTGCCAAAGGAAAATTATTGCCGATCGACTTATCTGAAGGCGAGATCCATCCCCAGATTCGCCCCTACCATTGCTGCCTGGTGGGTAGTGACGCGGAGGCGCCAGAGGGTGACATTGCCGGCAAGATCAACATGGGTGTGGGCGGGATCAACACATGTGTGATTTGTCGGCGCTGGCGGTAAAATGAAATCGAAGATTTTGATATTTCCATTATTGTCCCACTCGGGAAATGGGAGCAAAACCGTTCGCCTTTAGGCGAAGACTTTAGTCCATTTGTTGGTGCGGCCGTAAGAATTAAAGGGGTCAAGAGGTCAAGGATTCAAGCAAAGGCTGGGATGGTCTTTTCACTTGACCCCTCGAACCCTTGGATCCTTGGACCCCAAGCCTTCGGCTTTAGGTGAAGGGAGTTGACTTACGCTCGTTTGGGGTAACAGTTTGGAGTAGGGGAGCAGGCATGATATCTAAGACGGTGTTTCTGGGAATCCTCGCATTACTGGCAGGTATGATTTTCAGCTTACCCCTGCCGGGTTTGTGTAGCGAGGAATCCGGCTGTGTAGACCTGGTGGAGAAAAAATGCGCGGATTGTCATTCCATGACTCGGATTTGTCGGAACCTGGTGAAAGACAGGGCCGAAATCTGGTGGAAGAGTAATATCGACAACATGGTCGATTACGGGGCGGAATATACCGAAAAGGACCTGGCGGAACTTTTGAAGTGTGTGATGAAACCCTATTCGGAAATTGAAAAATTGTGCCAATGATTGAATGGTTTCAGGTTGATCCGGTTTAAGCGTACGTTTATTGATAGATGCGTCGGTAACAAAAGAATCGCCAGCGCCCCGTTTGGAAAGGGTTCGAGGGGTCAAGGGTTTAAGGGTTCAAGTGATGGATTTCAGCCGATTATATTACAACGGGTATGAAAACGATTCATTCCGGCATGGGTTGTTGACAGCATTTCTATTAAATTTGGTTTTTTCAATTCCTTGGGCCCTTGACCCCTCGACCCCTTGAACCCTTTGTCCAATCAAGATAGGTGTCTGATATCTGATAAATCGGGAAAAATAAGCTTTAGCCGATTAAACCTGGTTTCAGGTATCCTGGGGGCGATCAAAAGGCATCGGCGTTTGATAAGGTCGCCCCGGGAATGGCCAAATAACCACCAATTGATTCAGCGCCATGCATCGCTTGTGTTATGAAACTGTATACGTTATATTTTATAGACTTAACCGAAGAAACCGCGTGTAATTATAATAGTGCCCATTCATGGATGGAAACTATACTAAGGTACAACCATAAATAAGATATTGAATTTTTTTTCATTATCAAAAAGAGAGTGCGGTTGGCATTAACCAAATAGAACGGGTTCGGCTATGGCTTTTGATAAAGAAATTTGGGGGAAGGCTTTTAAAATAAGAAAAGAGATTGTTTCACGGGAAATCGCCGGAGAGACGATCCTGGTCCCGATCAAGGGAAAGCTGGCCAATATGCAACGGATTTTTGCCGTGGACGACGTCGCCGAGTATATTTGGCAGCAGTTGGACGGTGAAAAGAAGGTGGCAGATATTCGTGATGGCGTGATAGAATTGTATGATGTGGCTAAAGAACAGGCAAGGGAGGATGTTTTGGACTTTATTGAAGAGCTTAAAGAAGCCGATCTGATATCTGAAGTCACGTAAAACATGATATAAATTTCAAAGCTCAAAGGCCAAATATCAAATGAAATCCAAAATCCCAATGACAAGGTATACGATTTAGAAGAAAGAACGGCGAGATTCGGCGAAGATGTCATTGAGTTCGTAAAGAAACTGAGATTAAATGACATTAATCGCCCCCTAATAAATCAAATAATACGATCTGCTACCAGTATCGGAGCAAACTACATGGAAGCAGATGGCGCAGTATCTAAAAAAGATTTTCGGCATAAGATTGCGCTCTGTAAAAAGGAAGCCAAAGAAACAAAGCATTGGTTGCGGATGATCGCCAAGGCAGACCCAGGCGAAAAAGATGTCTGCCGAACGTTATGGCACGAAGCTCAAGAGCTGGCATTGATCTTTTCTTCTATTTTTATATCATGTGGAAAATGAATCAATTTAATCTGAGGGTTAAAGTGATTTGATTCAGTTATTTGACATTTGAGCTTTGGTATTTGACCTTAATAATTTAGGACCCATCCATGGATTGCGCCCAGACCGAATGGCTTAGTGATAAAGCGTACTTGCAGCAGTTTCAAAATAAGGTCGCGACGCGACATATTCCCCTGTTGGGCAGCATCGACCTGACACATCGATGTAATTTAAGGTGCGTACACTGTTATCTGGGTGACAAAGGGCGAATAAATAAGAATGGTAAAAAAGAACTTGCCACCGGTCAGTGGATTGACATCATTGATGAAATTACCCAGGCAGGCTGCCTGTATCTCCTGATCACTGGCGGAGAGCCTCTGTTAAGAAAGGATTTTGGTGACATTTATCGCCACGCCAAGAAAAATGGGCTGCTGGTGACCGTTTTTACCAATGGCAACTTGATCACGGATGAAATTATCGAACTGTTTAGCGACCTACCGCCCCGCGCGATTGAAATCAGCTTATATGGTGCTACCGCCCCGACCTACGAAAAGATTACGGGTGTAGATGGATCTTATGATAAATGCCGTAACGGTATTGAAAAAGTCTTAAATCACCAAATCAACTTGAGGCTCAAGACCATTCTGATGATCCTGAATCGTCACGAGTTTTATGATATTGAAAACGTTGCCAAAGAATACGGTGTTAAATTTCGCTTTGATCCGGCCATCTTTCCTTGTTCTAACGGTGATAAGGCGCCTGTTCAGATGCGAATTCAACCAGGCGAGGCAGTTAAAATAGAATTTTCAGATAAGGACCGGTCGCGGCAGTGGAAAGATTACTTCGAGAGGATGAAGGGGATTCGGATATCAGATGCCTTATACAAGTGTGGCGCCGGAAGGAACAGCTTCCACATCGATCCATATGGGCGGCTTCAGCCTTGTCTGATGGTCTCTTACCTTCAATATAACTTGTTGGCTGGCGATTTTCGGTCTGGTTGGGGAGAGGTTCTACCGCAGCTTAGAGGAAAGCAAATCTGCGCGTCATCTACCTGTAATAATTGTGAAAAGATATCACTATGCGGTTTTTGTCCCGCCTTTTTTGAACTGGAGACGGGCGCCGAAGATATCTGTTCCGATTATCTCTGTGACCTAGGACAATATCGGTTTCAAGCCATTGAAGCCGCCAATTGATGATGGAGGTTTAAATGCAATCAATAAAAGACAAAAAAAGGAAAAAGCGGGTGTATGCAAAACCCAAGCTGAGAATCATTGAGCTTGCTGCGGAAGAAGTGCTGGCCGTGGGTTGCAAGATGATCGGGGGGGCGCCAGCTGCAGGCGGAAATCCAAATTGTGGTATCTCAAATAATTGTGTAACGGATGGTTCATAGCAGATCGAATGAACACCTTGTTTTAATAAAACGACAGACCGTGGCGAATTCAGCTTCTTTTACTATTGGAGACGTTGATTTTGTTATAAAGAATGATACGTCAAGCATGCTGCAAGATCCGGGACCGATCTATCAGGCCTTTCTAGAAAATCTAAAAAAAATTGACCGTCATCCCCAACCTGAGCCCATCCGTATTCTGGTTCGCCTCGAAATGGGACGCCTACCAAGTACCGAAAATCTGACACGGCTCTTTGACGGCGACCATTCATGGAAAATGTTTAAAGGCGGTGATGACTACTTTTTGATGAACCGTCCACCGACATTTGAGTGGCCATTGTGGCTGGCAAAAATGAACTATCGGTTTACACGGGTCACCGTCTTTATTAACGAAGAATTTATAAGAAAGATAGACAGTGGTAGGAAAATCGAAAATCCTGTTCATTACCCACTGGGTCAAATCCTGCTCATGTATATCCTGGCATCAAAAGAGGGGGCGTTGCTTCACGCCGCGGGTCTTAAACTTAATGGAAAAGGGGTAATATTCCCCGGCAAATCGGGCGCCGGGAAAAGCACTCTCACGCGGCAGTTTGCCGCCGGAGGAAATGCAACGCTGCTCAGCGATGATCGGATCGTCGTTAGAAAGATCGGCGAAAGATTTAAAGCTTACGGCACTCCCTGGCCGGGGGAGGCAGGCATCGCCTTAAATGAGCATATGCCGATTGCAGGCATTTTTTTTATTAACCACGGGTCTGCCAATCGGATATCAGCGATAAAACCGCAACAGGCTCTGGAACGACTGTTGCCGGTCACCTCAATCCCCTGGTATGATCGCGACTTCATGCCGAAGATCTTAGATTTTTGCGAAGATTTGGTTTTAAATGTGCCCGCCTATGAACTTGATTTTAAGCCGAGCGCCGAGGTGGTGGATGTTTTGGAAAAATATATTTCGACCTGAAAAACCGGGCCCACGCTCAGACACGATTTCGCCCAATATATTGGATCCCCCCATAACCGGCCTTTTTGAAGAGATCCTGAATGCGGGGACGCGCCTACGGGTTAGGGTAACCGGCCGAAGCATGGCCCCTTTCCTAGGCGGTGGAGAAACCGTGACCTTAAAGCAAGTACCTTTGACATCATTGCGAAGAGGTGACCTTATCTTTTTTAAAAACAGCCATGCTATCCCGCTTCTTCACCGCATTGTCCATAAAAGAAGTGCTTCCGATGGAACGATTACATTTCTGACCAAAGGAGATGCCCTGCTTTCTTTGGATGAACCTGTTCGGGGTCGAAATGTTTTGGGGAAGGTTTGCAGGATAGAAAAAAAACATTCAAAGGGAGAGTTGAAAACCATCAATATGGAATCAAATCGGTGGCGGTTGATCAATAATATTATCGCGATCATTGGCTTTGCCAAGTCTGGTTTGTTTCGTCTTTGGCGGATTAAAAAACGATCTCCCGCGGTTGAAGGCGTCCCCTTTAAAACAAACCGTCCGAACGGTGTGCTATAACCATCGTTATTTGATTTAAGCCCATTATCGCCGTTGTCTAAGATATTTTCAAGTTCATCCGGTTTAAGCGGTCTTTCATTGATAGATGAGTCGGTAACCAAACAATCACCAGCGTTCCATTTGGAAAGGGTTCAAGGGTTCAAGTGATGGATTTGAACCGATTATATTACAACGAGGTTGAAAACGATTCATTCCGGCATGGGTTGTTGATAACATTTCCAATAAATTTGGTTTTATCAATTCCTTAGCTCCTCGACCCCTTGAATCCTTTGTTCAACTAACTAAAATAGGTGTCTGATCTCTGATAAATCTGGAAAAATACGCTTTAGCCGGATGAACCTATTTTAACCCTAATAGAGCGAAAATTGTGTAAATTTGTTCACAGTTTTGGGAAATTGATCGGGCTGCCGAAAAAAAATCTTCGCAGAATATATGTTAAGTGACTGATAATACAAAAAATTACAAAAGGCACCTTTTTTGCAGTATACTTTGGAATAATGGAATCGCAAAAAGTCATCATTGTTGGATTTGATCCGGAATCCAGAACATGCTAAAATTATTAGATTTAGACCTTCGATGGAATGACGTTTTAATAGGAAATCGAGACTTTTTTAGGATTCCAACCATGTAAATGGGATGAATTGATGTGATTACATACCAAGCAAGCCACAAAAAATATGCGCACCGAGAGGATATACAGGGGGAGGACGAAAATGATTGCGGCGCTCCATCGTGAAAAAAAAGAAAACGGTCGAAATATTTGCCCAAATAAAATGAAAGGCTATTATCTAAAAGGGCGGTTGCCTTTTTGGGCTGCAATCGGGCTTCAAGCTATTGTCATTCTCTTTTTGATACTACCGTCTTTGGCGTTGGCGGGGATTCCGGGAAATAAAGTCGGGTCCCAAATTTCGGATGCAGACATCTCGGAACTGGTCATCATCGATTCCGGAGTCGAAACCCATCATCAGCTTGCTTCCCGGGTGAAACCAGGCCTTAAAGTACATATTCTCCATAATGATTCTCCGGCGGTTGTTCAGATCACCGAGATTTTGGCCGGTCATAAAAACCTTGAGGCCATCCATCTATTTTCGCATGGGGCGCCGGGAAAATTAACCTTTACCAATGGTAGTATCACCTCGGAGAGTATCCGCACCTCGCGCACCTCAATTGCGTCATGGGGCAGAGCCCTTCAAAAAAATGGGGATATCCTGCTTTACGGTTGCGAAATAGCGGCGGAGTCGGGCCTGGGATTTGTCCAGGCGCTGGCCGATACGATCGGTGCCGATGTGGCTGCCTCAACTGATAAAACGGGTCATGTCAGTGTGAATGCGGACTTAGATCTTGAATTTGCCACCGGTAAAATCGAGACACCAACAGCGTTGGTGCCCGATACCCAGTTTGGTCCTCTTTTTATTTTCGATTGGACCACAGTGGGTTGGTCACCCACCGGTCCGGGCTCCATGCCGAGAAATTATCCCAACGTGGATAGTTCGGGTATTGATGTCTCAATCAGCGTAACCGGAAACACGGGTAATTATCAACTCGGTTCTCCTTATATCAGCAATTCCCCCGGCCCGGATACTTTGTTAAACTATCTCAATTTTGCGAATCAGTCACAATCGATATCGGTCACTTATACCTTCTCTACGCCGGTTTACATTAGCAATTTGACCATCATGGATATTGATGGGGGATCGGGGCGCAGCTGGCATGATCGGGTTCAGGTGACGGGTAGTAGCGGCGGATCGACTATCAATCCGAGCAATATCACCGCCGGTTCAAATGTTGTCGTCAGTGGGGGCAATACGGTTTCTGGAAATGGAAGTTCTCTTGGTACCAGTAATACGACCGGGTGGGCGTCTTTTGCCTTTCAGACCCAGCAGGTGGATTCAATCACCGTCGTCTATGGATCAGGACCCAATGCACCCTCAAACCCGGCTGGCCAGGGTATATGGATAGGAGATATTGATGGCTTTGATCCGACCCTTGCCGTGATTTCCTCCTTTTTTGCTAATATTTACGATGGGCAGGTGGTTATTAACTGGTCTACCGCGTCCGAGATCGGCACGGTTGGATTTCACCTGCGGCGCATGGACGAAGACACGGGAAAATATGTGCGCGTCAATGAGAAGCTGTTGCCGGGTTTGCTGGTCTCTCCGGAAGGGGGTACCTACCGCTTTGTGGATAGAAACGCCCGTCCCGGTAATACCTATACCTACCAGCTGGTGGAAAAAGAAGCCAATGGCGATCGGCGGACTTACGGGCCTTTTACAGTTACCGTAGATAAACCGAACATTACGCGTCACCGGTCTGCATCCGCTACCTTCCCGTCCGTCAATGTGGCCGGCGATCAGTTTGAACGCGAGGCCAAAAAACGGCCAAAAAGGGTAAAGAAGGCCAGACGCGAACAAAACCGAGAACTGATGGTGGCAAGTAACCAGGCGGCAAACCGGCTCATGGGTGAGATTGCTTTAGGTGTCAATATTTCAGTTAACACCAAGGGGCTGTACCATCTATCGGCCGACGCTATCGCCCAGGCGCTGGGAGTATCGGACGCAGAGGTCACGAGTTGGGTAAGAAGGGGACGGCTGGCGTTGACCAATCAGGGCCTGCCGGTGGCTTTCCAAGCGGCTCCCCAGGGGAACGGCATCAGCTTTTATGGCGAGGACATCGACAGTCCTTATACCGATTTTAATGTCTATCAACTGACCCGGGGTAAAGGCAAAAAGATACGGTTGATCGATGGGACAGGTCCGGATCCGGGCACTGGCCGTGAAACATTCACCGACTTACGGCATGTGGAAGAAGACCACTGGGCCTTGACCGGCCTCTACGATAATCCCGAAGATGATTATTGGGTATGGGATTATATTGTCAGTGGAGATGCCAATTTGGGGAGCAAGGATTTTGTGCTGCCGGCCGTCGGCCTGGCCGACACCGGTCAAGCCGAACTGGCTGTTCATCTGAAAGGGGGCAGTGCTACAGCGACCCAGCCCGATCACCATGTGGAAATTATGCTCAACGGCACAATCATCGGTGAAGGCGAATGGGACGGTACAGCCGGTTATGATTTAACGCTTCCCTTTGACAATACCCTCTTAAACGATGGTGATAATACAGTCACGGTCACCGGTCTTCTCGATACCGGTGCAGACCACAGTATTTTCTATGTGAATTCCCTGGATCTCACCTATCGGCGATACTACCGGGCGGTGAATGATCAACTCCTGGTCCGGGGTGATGAAAATGAAGTGGTGACGGTTGACGGCTTTACCGCGGAAGCGATTCAGGTATTTGATGTGACCGATCCCTGGAACACCAGGCAAATCAAGGCAGTCACGATTGATGGAACAGGTGGCAACCATCGCGTCAGCTTTGTTCCGGACAAGCCCCAATCACAATACCTGGTCTTAACCAACGATACCGCACTATCGCCCCTGGCGCTAACTCCCGATTGGTTGTCAACGCTTAGAGATACCGAAAATCAGGCGGACTATCTCATCATCGCACCGGAAGTGCTGATGACGGCCGCCCAGCGCCTGGCGGATCATCGCCAGGGCCGGGGTTTAATGGCCATGGTGGTGGATTTACAAAACATCTATAATGAGTTTAATAACGGCATCGCCAACCCAGAAGCGATTCATGATTTTCTATCCTATGCTTATCACAACTGGTTACAAGCCCCTCGATATGTGGTTTTAGCCGGAGAGGGAGATTATGACTACAAGGACAACCAGGGATACGAAGGCAATCTTGTACCACCCATCCTGGTGTCAACCCCCGATGGGTTGTTTGCCTCGGATAACCAGTATGCGGATGTGGAGGGGTTTGACGGGGTGCCGGACCTTATTATCGGTCGGCTACCGGTGTTGACGCCTGAAGCGCTTGACGCGCTGGTCAATAAGATTATTGCTTATGAAAACGCTGGGAGTGGCAACTGGACCGGCAAAGTGCTCATGCTGGCGGACGATCCGGATGGTGGCGGGAACTTTCCGGTGGACAGCGATGATATCGCCCAGCTGATCACGCCAGCATACACGGTGGATAATATCTATCTCTCTGAAACCACCATCGGTGAAGCACGCCAACAGGTGTTGGACGGTATCAATCAAGGGGCTTTCCTGGTCAACTTTATCGGTCATGCCGGTCTGGACCGCCTGGCTCAGGAAGGCATGTTGATCACAGATGATGTGAACACATTGTCCAATGGAGAAAGACTGCCTTTCTTTGCCGCCACGACCTGCGTAGTGGGGCGGTTCGAGGTTCCTGGTTATAATTCGCTGGGTGAGGAATTGGTGCTTCATGAGCAGGGCGGTGCCGTTGCCGTGTGGGCCCCCACCGGGCTTTCCATAAACGCCCGGGCAAAGATTCTAAATCGCGAATTATTCCGAGCCGTGTTTAATGATGAAGAAAAAGTTATAGGGGAGGCGGTCCTAAAAGCACTCGAAGAATTTTCCGATCAGGGCGGAGAACCGTACATGCTGCATATTTACAATTTGCTGGGTGATCCGGCCCTGCAGTTGAGATAAAACCAGTCTTTTGAATATTGATTCAGGTTGCTTACCGGTAGCCTAAAAAGAAGACTAACGCCCGGGGGAAATCCCCGGGCGTTAGTCGTTGTTGCCGGATGCGCTCTTACCGCAGTTCCAAGGCCGGATCCCCGATGAGGTTATAAATATCCAGCATAAACTGGCTGCCGACGGGGTATTCATCCTTGTAAGCGGTCAGGGCGGA
>Ga0316198_10000584_pt1 | contig 19619 bp, 16 predicted proteins | sample OudBieAanoxic_MG_FD_204935 | JGI IMG/M metagenome (GOLD analysis project Ga0316198, IMG submission 204935) | Coastal sediment microbial communities from Oude Bieten Haven, Netherlands - site A anoxic | ecosystem: Environmental > Aquatic > Marine > Coastal > Sediment | place: Netherlands...
GTGGACTCGAGCCGACGACCGTGACGCGTCTGCTTGAAGCCTCCCCCACCTGGAGCAAGTGGCTGCGCCGCGCCGAGGAACGCCATCAGCGAGTCAACGGCAACTGAGGAATTTTTAATTCACCACCAAGACACCAAGAACACCAAGGCCGTCACTCGCCCACGTCGCAAACACGAAGACACAAAGACACGAAGAAATCACAAAGCCCGCCTACTTGTCCCCGCGTAGCCACTCGGTGGCGAAGCCGGAACCACCCATATGGCCCACAGATCACACAGATAGACCCAGATTCGAACTCCCGGAGTAACCGCAGATCACGCAGATAGACGCAGATTCCGGCCCCCCCTTTTATCGCAAAGGCGCAAAGACGCAGAAAACCAAAGGGGTAGTCGCTGGATTCCTTTGTCCGGCGAGGTCCGGCCGTCGAATGACAGCCGGAAACCGCGGTGGATGGGCGGCCCTACGTTATTTTCTATTGGGTGGATCTGTGTGAATCTGTGTGATCTGTGGGCAGTCCGGATCAGGCTGCGGCCTACAGGCCGAGGAAATCGAGGGTTGCCTTGCGGCCGGCTTCGACGAACTCATCGAAGCGATTCCACTCCGCCCACCTCGCATCACCGACTCCAGGACGGATGACATGGGTCGCTGAACGGAGCTCTCGGCGACGCAAGAGACGGGCGGTCATCATTTGAGTTCGCATCATCGTGTCGAGGACAAGATCATCTTCCCTGATGGGCGGAACATCTAGTGACACGTCAACCGCGATCACCGGCCAGCCCTCTTCTCGCGCCGCAACCGCCGGCACTTCGGCCACCACGCCCCCGTCCACCATCGGCCGACCGTCGATCTCGACCGCTGGAACCATGCCGGGAATCGCGCTCGTTGCTACCATTGCGGGTCGGATTGGGCCGGAGCGTAATCGCTCCTCTGCGCCGCTCTCGAGGTTTGTCGCGACCACAACGAGCGGTTTCGGCAAGTCCGAGAACTGCAGATCCGGAATGAGGAACTCGAGCGATTCCACCAGGGCAGAGTCGTCGAGCACCGTGTTTCTATTCATGGCGAAGGAAATCACGACACGGTTGCTGATTCGGCGCGCAACCTGGATCAGAGGGTGCTCCTTGGTGTCCGCGTCGGGGACCCGTCCTATCGGGCGAACCGACGGAATCAGGTCGTTTTTCAGAGCTTCACGCCAAAGATCTGTGGCGCGCGCCGCCGAGCCATAGGCGAAATACATTCCCCCGACAACCGCGCCCATACTGGTGCCAACGATGCCACGAACGGACAACCCGACTTCATCAAGGATTTGGAGCACACCGAGGTGAGCAAAGCCACGTGCGCCGCCGCCTCCCAATGCCAGCACCGGCGGTCTCAGGTGCCATTTCGTGCGTGTGATTAATTCTTTAAAATTCGCCACGGTACCCTACCGACGTCTCAACCCTTCGTCGAGCGCCTCGCACTTCGCGGCTTTTTCTTCGCGGCTGGTTTTGCGGCCGGTTTCGGCTTCGATTTCACGACCGTTTTCTTGACTGCGGTCCCCTTCTTGGCCGTCACCTTCGTACGACTCGAAGGAGCGGGCTTGACCCTTTTCTTTGCTGTCTTAGTGCCAGGCTTCTTTCGCTTCCTCGGGCGACGGTGTTCCATTTCTGCAATCAACCCGAGCAGCGCCTCGTGGACTCCCTCGGCTACTCGGCGGCTTTTGTCAGAGATGTGATTGAGATCGTCTGTGCTACCACGAGGGTCGATGTCCGCGATACGATCTCCCTGCTTTACCGGCACTCCATCCCGAAGAAGTCCCCGCAATGCACCTGAGATTCTCGCTGTCACCGGGTACGACGCGTCCACCGGAACGCCCTGCCGGAAGTCTTCGACGCCATAAACCGAAACCACAGTTCCGATCCGCTCACCACGTTCAACCCGGCCACCGATACGTTGCTGCGTAAAAAAGATGCCATCTCGGACGGCCTTGACGGCACGCTCATCGGCGTAGCCCAGGATCTCCGCGGGCGGTTCGTCACGGAGGCGCTCACCGGTGTCTTCGAGAACAGCGCCGACCTGGGGTCCGCGGACGGTGTCGACCACGGCATCGCAGTCCTTACGGGCGACATAGCCCGGACCGAGAGCGATGACCACAGGCGCGATCTCCCGTTTCAGACCCCAGTTCTTGCGCAGCATCGCCGCTTCGATGAAAATCTTCGGCTGCCAGCCATGGAGCACTTCATCGAGATCGAGCGCAGCAATCGCGATCGCGCCGGCCTCGTTTGCCGTCTCGGCCTCGTCCACGTTGCGAACGTACCGGCCGAGCACTCCCTGCACTTTGGTCGTACCATCAAGGATCGCCTCGGAGAAACACACCTGCCGACGAACTGCTTTGGGATACCGTCGTTCGAGCATCAGAATATTCTGAAAACCCTGGGTATAGAGATGGTGGGCGGTCCCTGACGCCAGCTCTCCGGCGCCTCGGATCAGCACGCGGTAATCGCTCGGCTTCATCCGTCCCCCGTCATCGGCCTCGTAATTCTATGGCCCGTGTTGGCACATTCTAACTTGGCATTTGAAGTCTGTCACGCTTTGATTTGCAAGCCTGAGGCTTGTGGCTTGCGGCTTGTGGCTTGAGGTCAGTTTCAACGAAGTTCGGACGGGTGTCGGCGAGCCCCAAGCCTCAGGTCTCAAGCCCCAGGACGCGGAGGCGGACGCGAGGTTCCTACTCTTCCAGCACCCTGATATCCGGGAGATTCCTATATGCCTCCCCGTAATCGAGCCCATAGCCGACGACGAAGAGATCTTCGATCTCGGTGCCGAGGAACGCGACGTCAACCTCGATCTTGCGCCGTGACGGTTTCGACAAAAGCGCAACCACCTGTATGGATTTGGGGTGCCGCGCATCGATGAGCTTGATGACATCGGTCAGGGTGATTCCCGTATCAACAATATCTTCTACAAGATAGACATCACGGTCCCGGACATCAACCGTGATGTCCTTGACCAGCACAACCGAACCAGACGAAGTCGTGCTGGCGCCATAGCTCGAGACCTGAATGAAATCCAACTCGACCGACGAACGGATCCGCCTGGTGAGGTCTGTGAGGAAAAACACACACCCCTTCAGCACCCCGACGAACACCGGCGCCTTCCCCTCGAGGTCTGCCTCGAGCTCCTCGGCAAGGCGATCCAGCATCTCTCCAATCTCCTCGCTGCTTACTACAATCTGACCCAGCATCTTCGTTCCTCCGAATTGTCGGTCACCGCAAGTCGGTGTATCCTAAGCTGATGCAAGCGCCCAACGCACGTTCTTTGAGCGTTCGGTATACCACGCTTTCCGACCGGTTCAGGTCGTTGTGGACGTTTTATCAGTTCCTTGGCGGGGTCCTCAAACACCTCGGCGAGGGCCCGATGCCCTACACCTACGATTTTCAGGCCCTTCACGAGCGATTGAAGGAGCTTGTCCACACGATCGGAGTCGAGAGCTCCGTTGACGCCACCCCTGAGCTAAATCAGCTGGAACGAGAGCTCGACCGAATTCATCGGGAACTGGCACGGATCGAGAGCCAATTCGCTCCTTCTGTCATGCGCCAGTTCTTTGATCACATCAAACGCCAGGATGAAAAGATTCTCACGGCTCTGCTCAAGTTCTATCTGCTGTCGGATTTTTTCGAGCAGGACACCCTCGACAAGCTCGACATTCTCTTTACGCGTCTCGCGGAAACTCAAGAGGAAGACGGACGAGGAGAACCCAAAGACCGCACTGACCTTTTTCCCAACTTCCAACGCCTCTCGCAGATCACCGATCTGCCGCCGTTGCCCCTTGCGGAGGAGACTCCACTTGCCGCTGCGGTGCAGGCGATTCGGAATGAGTTGGAGTCAATCGAGGATTACAAGACTCTCGTCGAATCGAAGGTCTACGAGAGATACCGCCGACTCAAACAGCGCCTCGGCAAGACAGCCCTCCACCCATCGATATTGGTCGAAATCACGTCCACCAATATCGTCGCAAAGAACAGATTCAAGGAACTGTACGAAGCTGAAGAGCGAAAGGTCGTCGAAAACGCCAATCGGATTTTCGACATTGAGCGCTACCTCGATCGCCACCCCGAGCTTGCGAGTGAAGGCCTCAAGAGACAGCTCGAGGAATTTCGCACGATTCGTGTGCGTTACGAGGCCAGAGCGCGCAAGGACAACGTCAAACGTGACGACATTTCCGAGATGACGCGCGCCATGCAGGCTGTCATGGCGCAGTTCGACCCAGCCTCAAAACGACCTCTGCAGCCGAAATCCAGAGAGGCGACGGTATCCTCGACCGCGCGCACTGCCGCACACAAAGTCCAGCCGCTGGACGAAGAAGTCTTCCCGACGGACAATAAAGAAATTGACGAAAAGGTAGAGGGGACATCGCTGGAGAACCTCCTGCCGCCCGATCCGCTCCTCAATGAAACCCTCCACAAGATCATGTTCGCCCTCGAAATGATCGTGTGGGACCGCCTGCCGGCTCAAATCACCTCTGCACCTGAGATACGCAACCTCAACCTGGAGCCGAGGGAGATCGAGACCTATCGCAGGCTGGCCGAAGGAGATGTCGAAAAAGGCTCTCCGGGGTGGGAGCTAGATCGGTTCTTCCTCATCAGTGCCGCTTTGAGGGTCAAGATGGAGGAGGAGACCAACGAGATCGAGCGGCTCGAAGAGGAGGAAAATCCAGACCGCCTGTACGAAGTGCTCGAGCACTCGGCGCGAAGCCTCGAACGAGCACGCGATTCGGATCGCCGTTTCCAATGGTTCATCGATGACATGCTCTTCCGGGGCGACACCCAGCAGCTGGAGTACATCTACCGTTCACGTTTCCGCTTTCTCCATGCTTACTCCGGGCTCTGGCTCGTGCACCAGCGAAGCGGCGGATTGACTCCCCTGTAGTGGATCATCGTTTAGATTTCGCCGACGGTTGGCGGCCGGCCGGCTTCTCTTGGCGTCTCGCCGCAACCCTTCTCGACATGGCCGTGTATTGTGGCCTCTGCGTTCTGCTTGCAATCCCAGTGAGCCGAAAATTCGACTGGAGCGCCGCCTGGGGAGGGATCGATCATCTTGCCCAGGCGACATCCGACCCGCAGTGGCTGGCTCACGCCAGCGGAATTCTCGGTCTGTGGATCGCACTCTGGTGGTCCTACTTTGTGGTTGGCTGGGGCCTCCTCGGGGCGACTCCAGGGAAATGGGCGGTCGGTCTCCGAATCACCGACTACCGACAGCGCTGTCCGATCGGTCCAACCCGCGCCCTGCTTCGTCTCGCAGCCTACTGCGTCAGCTCGATGACTTTTGAGTGGGGACATATGTTGATGTTGATTCGCTACGATAAACGGACACTGCACGACATCCTGGCGGGCACCCGAGTGGTGCGGAAGTCGGCGCCAGCAGTCGCTGTCGAACCTGACCCCGAACCCGAAATCGAAGAAGAGATCAATAGCGATCCCGATAGCGACTAAAGCCGGAAACGCTGTCGCTAGAATCACCGAAGCCACCAGTTGGCGACCGCCTCCCCAGATTCTCTGCTATCTCCAGCCGCAACGCCTTTGTAACCGCGAAGACGCAGAGAGCGCGAAGACACACAAATACTTTTTTTGCGGCATCTTTGCGCTCTCTGCGTCTTTGCGTTTCCTACGTTGCGTCGGTCGGCCACTGCGAGCACGAAACGGTGTGCCGTCAAAGATCGCAGGAGGGGGTTCTACCGAAGAAAGCCCTGTAGGGAATGCTTCTGATGCGAGCGGCGAAGTTTATTCAGCGCCCGACTCTCGATCTGGCGCACGCGCTCCCGGGAGAGTCCCATGACTTCGCCAATTTCCCTCAGCGTCTTGGGCTGGTCATCGGCAAGGCCAAACCTGAGCTCGAGCACCTTGCGCTCCCTCGCCGGCAATTCGGCGAGTGCGTCGCTCAACGCGCGCGAAAAGCTCTCTCGAAGAAGCAGCTCGTCGGTATCGGGCAGTCCGGTCTGCTCCAGGAGATCGCCCAGTTCGGAGTCGCCCTCCGAATCCACCGGCTCATTGAGTGAGAGCGACGAGCGCGAAGCCCGCGTGAGGACCCGCACATCGTCGATGGAAATACCCAGTTCTTCAGACAGCTCACTATCGGTCGGTGCGCGGGCGAAGCGTTCGGCCAGAAGAGAACGGATCCTCTCCATCCGATAAAGCGTATTGGCCTGCTTCTGAGGAAGACGAAATGACCCCGCGTGTTCGGCGAGAGCATGGAGGATTGCCTGCCGAATCCACCACACCGCGTAGGTGATGAATTTGACATCATGCCCTTCCTGAGAGGGATCGTACTTTTTCGCAGCCTGAATCAGTCCGAGATTGCCCTCATGGATAAGATCGAGGAACGGGACGTTGGGGTTCCTGTAGCGCTTGGCATAGGCAACCACGAATCGGAGGTTCGATTCGACCATTTCACGAACGGCGTCTTCGTCACCGGCCTGGATGCGTGCGGCCAGTTCGACCTCCTGCTCGTGATTCAGCTGCGGATAGCGGCCAATCTCCTTGAGGTACCTGCGCAGAGTCGTGACTCCGGCATCCGGCGCGGAACCGCCGCGTCGACTCATTCCTCGTCCACGACCTTCAAAGTTGTTACGTCCACCTTGACCAGCGAGTGGTATCTGGGAACCTCGCTGTGCTTCTGCACGGTTCGCCGGATCAGGTTACCCATCAACTCGTTCTCTTCCTGCAAGCGCCGGATCTGTTCCTTCAGGTTCAGAATGATGTCGACCCCCGCAAGATTGACCCCGAGTTCTCTGGTCAGGGCGAGGATGATTTCGAGCCGCTCGCAGGTATCCTGATCGTACAGCCTGGTATTGCCGCGCGATCGCGTTGGTCGCAGGAGACCTTCGCGCTCCCAAAGACGGAGGGTCTGAGGGTGGACGTTATATTTCTCCGCCACCCAGGAGATCATCCGATACTTTGGCTTCGACTTCATTTCCCTCTCCCACCTTCTACGGTCAGAGCTGTTGGAATACAGCCCAGATCGGTGCGGCGCTTCGGCCAACAAAGAGTGACGTGGTTTTCACTCTACCAGACCTACCCCGCATATCTCGTCAGCTTCCTGCGATGACAATAAATCCGCAGCGTGCCACGGGCTAAAGCACGTGAGGTCGGCTGTCCACAGCCGACCCCAGGCTTCGAATCTCAAATGATGATTCAAATCGCCGCCGGAATCAGCTCTCTTCTTCGGCGTCGACGTCCACGTACTCCGCATCGATCACATCGTCGTCGGCTCCAGCCGCAGCGCCGTCACCGCCGGATGCAGTTTCGCCGCCGGGGCTGGCGTTCCCGCCTTCCGCGGATGCACTCTGATAGAGAACCGCGGCCACCTGATGGCTGGCCTGAGTCAGCTGTTCCAGCGCCCGTTCCATTTCGTCGGCGGAGCCCTCCTCGAGCACTTTCTTCGCCTCAGAGATCGCATCATCGACGGTCTTGGCCTCAGCTTCCGGCAGCTTGTCGCGACTTTCGTTGACGAGCTTCTCGGTCGAGTAAATCAGAGCGTCAAGCTTGTTTCGGGTGTCGATCTCATTACGCTTCTGTTCGTCCTCGGAAGCGTGTGATTTTGCCTGCTCGACCATGTTCTCAATCTCATCATCCGAGATCCCTGACGAGCTCGTAATCTGTATCTTCTGCTCCTGGCCTGTTCCCCGATCCTTTGCCGAGACGTGGAGAATTCCGTTGGCATCGATATCGAAAGAGACCTCGATCTGCGGCACACCGCGAGGCGCGGCCGGAATGCCGATGAGGTGGAATCGCCCCAACGTACGATTGTCCCCAGCCATCGTCCGCTCTCCTTGCAGAACGTGGATTTCGACCTGATTCTGGTTGTCATCGGCCGTCGAGTAGACCTTAGATTTGCGCACCGGGATCGTGGTGTTGCGCTCGATGACGAAGTCGGCAACGCCGCCAAGGGTCTCCACTCCGAGCGACAGCGGCGTGACATCGAGCAGGAGAACGTCCTTGACCTCTCCTGCCAGCACACCAGCCTGCACGGCAGCTCCGATGGCAACAACCTCGTCGGGATTGACGCCCTTGTTCGGTTCCTTGCCGAAGAAGTCGGTGACCTGCTTTTGGACCATCGGGATCCGGGTCGAGCCACCAACGAGGATGACTTCATCGACATCCTTCGCGTCGAGGCCAGCGTCTTTCAATGCCTGACGACTCGGCTCCAAAGTCCGTTGCACGAAAGGCTCAATCAACTGCTCGAACTTCGACCTCGACAGCCGCAGATTGAGGTGCTTCGGGCCCGCTGCATCCGCCGTGATGAATGGCAGGTTAACGTCAGTTTCCATGGTCGACGAAAGCTCCATCTTTGCCTTCTCGGCCGCCTCCTTGAGGCGCTGGACAGCCATTCGGTCCTTGGAGAGGTCAACTCCCTGGTCCTTCTTGAACTCCTCTTCCATCCACTCGATAATTACCTGGTCGAGGTCGTCACCACCGAGATGGGTGTCACCGTTGGTCGACTTGACTTCTACCACGCCCGTACCCACATCGAGGATCGAAATATCGAACGTACCGCCGCCAAAATCGAAGACGGCAATGGTCTCGTCTTCCTTTTTGTCGAGGCCATAGGCGAGTGCAGCGGCGGTCGGCTCGTTGACGAGACGCAAGACCTCCAGCCCGGCAATCTGCCCAGCATCCTTGGTAGCCTGGCGCTGGGCATCGTTGAAGTACGCGGGCACCGTGATCACCGCTTGCTCTACCTTGCCGCCGAGGTAGTCCTCGGCCGCAGCCTTGAGCTTCTGCAGGATCATTGCCGAGATCTCCGGCGGAGAATGCATTTTGCCCTCAACCTCGATACGGGCAGTATCGTTCTCGCCTTTTTCGACCTTATAGGGAACGGTCTTGATTTCCTCGGCAACCTCGTCGTAACGACGGCCCATGAACCGTTTCACTGACGATATTGTGTTCTCCGGATTGGTGACTGCTTGACGTTTGGCCACCTGACCCACGAGACGCTCTCCATTGTTTGCGAACGCTACCACCGACGCGGTGGTGCGATTGCCTTCCTGATTGGGGATGACGACCGGCTTGCCGCCTTCCATCACGGCTACCACAGAGTTCGTGGTGCCGAGGTCAATTCCTATCACTTGAGACATGATTGTATCCTCCTCAACTCTCTTCGCACGTGATGAATATAAGACCTGAGTGACAGTTTGTCAAGTCCATGAAAAAGGCTTTTAGACAGAATGTTTCTGGAGGGTGGAGACGATCTCCCTGCAATCAGCGGAGAGCGCCGTAGGCGCTACAGATACACAGTCTCCTCCCTGGTGCTCACGTCCCAGGGCTCGTTGAATTGAACGGTCGATTCGTGGAATTCTCCGTCCGCGCTGAGGGTCTTGGATTTGCCACTCAACCACCGTTTGATGTCGGTCCTGAGCCACGCGTGCGAGGGAATTGCTGGCAGACTGCCTGGGGTTGACACCCGATGGTCAATATCTGCAACCGCTCCGCGGCTCTACCGAGGTAGGAGCTGTTCGCTGACGGCTACGGAACCAGCTGCACCCCTGGTCCTTCGGGACGTTCAGCCCTATCCCCGGGTCCCTCCCAGGCGAGATGGCGGCTCAGGATCAGGCTCTGGACCGGCTGACCGTTGCGATCCGAGCCGGTAACGAGCAGTTTCTCACCCCGCGTCACCAGGCGGTACGGTCGACCCCACGGGTCGAAGGGCACGGCCCCTGGATAGTCCCTTGCCAGGTCGTCGGCGTTTTCGGGATAGACGCCGTCGAGATAGAACGCTGTTTCGGCCTGATGAGCTACCCGATCGAGACTGATCCACGACACGCCCTGGAGAACATACCGATCCCAGAGATCTTCGCGCAGGCTGAAACCGGGATTCGCCGGATTCCGATTCACGATCATCAGAGCAAAACCGAGAAGAACCAAGAACGGCACCGCAAGCCACGGCAGAGACGCCGCAGTCCAACGCCGTGATTGGGGCATCTCCACGCCACGACGCATCTCGCGAGCGATCTCCTCTTGAGTGGCCTGCCGGATCAGCCCGCGATCGAGCAGCTCGGCAACCGCTTTGCAGGTTTCGAACTCGATCAGGGCACTTTCGAGGATGATTTCATTGACCGAATCCCTGCCGTTGATGAGCGGATACACCGCCATCTGATTCTGGGTAATCTGGTCGTCCGGAAGCGAGCCGGAACCACCCGAGTCCTCGCCGTCGAAACTGAACTCGAGATCACCAACAAAATCGTCGCCACTCTCCACGACCTCAAGGCGACGCGACGAATCCACTTTTCGGAAGACGACATCGCGGTCAGGAATCCGCTGGTCGATAAACGGCCACTCGTCCGTCATCCGGGCGCCTTCCATGATGATCGAGTCCGCCGCCATTGGTTGCAGGAGATCACGGTCGTAGTCGATGTCGGTTTCCTGCGAGAAATGATACTCGCCGTCCGACCATCGGAAGACCCGATACACGATTTGTAGAATCTGCTGGTGGAGGGCCACCCTCACCGTTTCGACCGCTACCACGTGGTGATCGATGAGGATTCTGCCCAAGCGTTGAAGTGTTTCTTCCTGACGGCGCAGAGCTCCTTCGAGCTCCGCTTCGGTCACCTCTCCTCTCTTGAGCAGAATGAGCCCGATCATGTCCTCGGTGTGCTGATTCAGTGTCGATGCACCAACGATGCAGCCGTCCTGAAAGGAAACCGTGACCCGGTTCTCTTCGGCGCGAAGAGTCAACACACCGGTCTTACGTTGCAGCGATATCAGCTGCAGGATATCGGCGAAGGAAAAGTCACGAAGAGTCCCTTCGAGCGCCATCCTACCTCCGGCTCCATGCGGAAACACCTGACCGCAAGACAATCAACCCAAAGAGCACCATAAACGCTGTCTGAACAGGGTGAATTTCGGCCAATGGTTCGATACGGGGCACGAAAAGCGGCACCAAGACCAGCGCGCCGACCAGAAAAAACCAAGCCAGGAATCCGGTGAATAATCCACGAATCACTTGACCGTCAAGCAGGAATTGGCTGCCGGGAACGAGGAAACCAGCAATCCGCCGCAGAAGCGACGTCCACCCCTCCCAGCGGCGAATCTGATTCATTTTCGCAGTCTGCTGCTCGATCGACACGACCTCACGCTTCATGAAAACCGACACGCACTGCGAGCAGTGGACCGTGCTTTCTCCAAAACCAGATTCCAGTCTGTAGACCTTGCCACACTTGCTGCATTCCTTGGACGGCGGGAACATCCTCAGCCGGACCAGCAGTGCCGCGAGTCCGAGAAAGGCGCCGACCAGGAATACGACCGAAATCCGCGAACTCAGCTGCTTCAATGGATCAAGGGAAAGCGAATACCGCCCTACCAGGGCCATCTGATCAGGACGGAGGCCCTCAACCAGACCGGCCACGTCATTGCTGCCCAGGCGAGGGTACCTGACTCGTGGATCGAGACCTCGGAGACCATCCTCTGCCACTTCGCGGCCGGCGATTTCACGCGCTCTGGCTCGCGCCGCGTCTCCTTCTTGGAATCGACGGCTGAGGTCGAACGCGAGTGACAGGTTGTGGTAGGCAAACGCGTTGTGACCGTCAAGTCCTAGAGCCTGGTTGTAGAGCTGAATAGACCTCTTGGTGTTCCCTTCCTCCAGAGCCAGGTTGGCGACGAATACGAGCGGTCGGGAGCCCTCCGGATCGAGGAGGGTCGCCTTCTGGTACTCCACTCTCGCGATCCCCGGTTCGCCATGCATGCGAAGGAGCTCGCCACGGATGAGGTGGTAGCCAGAAACTTCTTCGAGCTCGACGGCGATCTCGGAAAATTCGCGAAGAGTCGCGAAATCTACCTGCCGCTCATCAAGCATGGTGCCGACCCGATCCATGAGCGGCTCACTCTGCAGGACATCATGCTGGATCCAGGCAAAGGTCGGACCCGCCAAGGCGAGGAGCAGGCACGCAATGAATGCCCAGGTCCTCAGGATCTGACTCAGGTATGGCCAGCTGAGAACAAAGAGATAAACGGCCAACCACATGGGACCAAGTGCCGCAAAAGCCGGAAGCAGAATCAAGACAAACGCAAAGACCCATGCGTTTGCCGTGCGGAAGAGCTTGCCACCAAAATCTCGGGCATCGAAGATAATGCCGCGGAGATACCGAACGGTGACGACCAAAATCATCGATATCAGGGTGGCTACAGTCGCGATCACTACCCATATCAATAAGCCCGCGACAACCGCCCTCCTGGTGGTTTCAAATCTAACGAGAGCGATCGACCCGACAATGGACTCTTTTATCGCTGACGTTGTCGCGCCCTTATCCAAGCTCCACCGCGACGCCAGGAAATAGCATGTTGGGTAGTCCGGGTCCAACTGCTTGGCCACTCTGAGCATCGCATCACCATCCGCCCCGGGATGCGCCTCAGCCCAAGTGGTTAGCGCTGCCGCGAAGGCCGGCAATCGCCGGATCTCGAGCTCGACAGCTTCTTCCTGCAACGCCGTGATCGCCAATTCCGCACCCACGACATCACCGTTGGCGAGGCTCGCCTGGACCTCATGCCACGTATCGAGAAGACTCGCGTCCGCGGCGGCCGAGACTCCCACGATCACCAGTAGAGCAGGTATGAACCTTCTCAGCATCAATTACTTTCTTTGCAGAAAAAACGTCCGAAGTTGATACAAGAGGCCGGACAAGAGCTTGGCTTCGTCGTCGGAAAGATTGCCTGCCGTTTTCTCCTCGAGCACCCCCAGGTAGTTGATCATCCGTTGGGCCTCTGCCGGCTGAGCGGGCAGGCCTTCGGCGCCGACCAAAAGGAGTTCCGCTTGCCCAGCGAGCATTGTCACGAGTTCGAGGAACAGCTGCGAAGGTTGACCGTGATGCTCCGGCGCAGGGGTTGCGGGTCCCGGCTCGGGCGGCGGCTCTGCGGACTCGGACATGAGGTCCTCAGGGGGAGCATCCGGAGCAGTCGTCTCGGCGGCAGGCTCAGCTGTCTCTAATGGATCACCGTCCGAAGAGAATTTTCGGCGATCGACCACTTTGATCTTTGGCTGCTCCGACTTCTTCTCGCGCACCTATTCGTCCTCCCAACCATCAATTATCCCGTTCCAAGAATACTACGTAGCCCTCAAACATGGATCAAACCTCACCCCACCCCTTGCTCTTGGCCCGAATATCTCACCGGAATAAACCTCAGAGTTGGCGGTCAAGACTGTGAGCCGTTTATCTTATCGGAAGTGGGCCTTCCGCTTTTCTAGAAAGGCTGTGGTTCCCTCGCGCATCTCCCCGCTCGCGGCTCCGACACCAAAAAGTGTTGCTTCGAGAAGGCACGCGTCGTCGAACGGCAAATCAAGTCCATGATTGACCGCCTCGATACAATGACCGACGGCGAGAGGCCCATTGGCAAGGATCTTTTTCAACAAGCCCCCTACAGTTTCGCCGATCTCTGCCGGTTCGCACAGCGAGTTGACGAGACCGATTCTCTCTGCTTCGTCGGCACTGACATTTCGGCCCGTGAGCAAAATCTCGAGAGCGCGGCCGCGACCGACAAGGCGCGGTAGGCGTTGGGTCCCCGCATATCCAGGGATCAGCCCGAGCTTGACCTCAGGCTGGCCGAAAACCGCGTTGCTGGTCGCCACTCTGAGGTGGCAAGCCATCGCCAGCTCGCAGCCGCCACCAAGAGCAAAACCATTCACGGCCGCCACAACCGGCTTCGTCAGACGCTCGATCCGTCGAAAAATCGCCTGCCCCCGGAGGGCAAACTCCTTGGCTTCCACAGGCCCCAGTTCGTTGAGCTCTCCGATATCGGCCCCAGCGACGAACGCCTTTTCCCCGGCTCCGGTGACCACGACAGCCCAGACTTCGTCGTCGTCGCTGACCGACTCAAAAACATCGGCGATTTCACCGAGAGTCGCACGATTGAGCGCATTCAATTTCTCGGGACGGTTTACGGTCAGCCATAAGACGCCGTCACGATTTTCAGTCAACACGTTTTCAAAGCTCATGAAATCCTCCATCAGAAGAACCGGCGTTTGACAAAGATCACGTCACCCGAAATCACTGCCGGGTCGGCGAGGCGCCCCTTGCGGATATGTGACAGGTCGAAGCTGAGGATCTGCTTCTCGCCACCCTCCTCGCGGTGAATTTCGATGACTTGCGACGCAAACTTGCCGACACCTCCGGCGTGAGACAGCGCCTGCATCAAGGTCATGCCAAGGGATATCTCGTATTGCCCCGGCCGGGCCACCTCGCCGGTGATGAAGTAGATCTGCTTCGGGGAAACATAGAGCACGTCGCCCGATTGCAGGATGAGGTCTCGCCCAATCTCTCCGGTCGATAGCTTTGCAGTCTCAAAAATAATAGGTTCTGGCGGACCTTCGCCCTCGATACGGGCGGTACGGCGAAGCTCGAGCACCGGACCCGCGCTCGATTTCAATCCACCGGCTTTCGACAGCAGATCGGTCAGGGTCGTCCGGCCTTCGAGATAGTACGTCCCCGGCGACTGCACTTCGCCAAGCAGGGTCACGGGCTGCGAGGCGAAGGTTTCAACCTTGACCTTGAGTTGGACGTCGACGTAGAAGTCTCGTTCGAGCAGCTCTTCCAGGACGGCGGAGATCGAAGCAGGCGTCATGCCGGCCACGGGGACCGGTCCGAGGAGCGGAAACGTGATCGCTCCCGACGCCTCGACCAAAAACTCCCCGGTGATCTCGTCCTCCTGGAAGGCCGTGATCTCAATGACGTCCCCGATCCCAACCTGATAGCCGGCGCTTTCGACTTTTCGTTCTTCTTGCGCACCAACCGGCGTCACCATGAAGAAAACGACGAGGAAAACAATGGACCAAAATCTCATCACAGCCATGGTCGGAAGGTACCACATTCAGCGCGTTCCATCGCCGGAGATTGGCGATGGAACGCGCTGAGGGTCCGAAGCCAAGGAAGGTCGCCAGCACCAGAATAAACACCCGGAATGCCGCATCTCGGCATATTCAATCGACCCGATCGAAGCCCCAAAGGAACACAGAAAATCAACCTTTTACCTCGGTTTTTGCGGAAGAACATGCGCCAAATCCTTTTCAATTGTGCAGTCCATTGAAATTTCTTGCCATCCTGCGGCGAATGGTACAGAATGAATGAATGTTCATTCACTATATAACGTCGAACCCACCCAAAAGGACGGGAGGCTGATCCATGGGCACTGAAATTCAAAGGGCCGCGGTCCTCGGAGCCGGCGTCATGGGCTCCGGAATTGCCGCCCACCTCGCCAACGCCGGCATACCGGTTGTGCTGCTCGACATCGTTCCGCCCGAACTCACAGAGGAGGACGAGAAGAAGGGTCTCACCAAGGATGACCCGAGATTTCGGAACAAGTTCTCCGCGGCTGGTCTCGAAGGCATCAAGAAATCGAAGCCGGCCGCGCTCTACTCCAAACGGTTCCTACCACTGATTGAAATCGGGAACTTCGAGGACGATTGGGACCGGTTGGCGGAGTGCGACTGGATCGTCGAGGTCGTGGTCGAGCGTCTCGACATCAAGCAAAAGGTCTTCGCCCGGGTCGACGAGGTACGCAAACCCGGGAGCATCATCTCCTCCAACACCTCGGGGCTTTCGATCGCCGGTATGACCGAGGGCCGGTCGGAGGACTTCCAGGCGCACTTTCTGGTCACCCACTTCTTCAACCCGGTGCGCTACATGCGGCTCCTCGAATTGGTAGCCGGAGAAAAGACCAACCCCGAAATCCTCGATTTCTTCACTGATTTCGGTCGCTTCCGCCTCGGCAAAGGGATCGTCTTTGGCAAGGACACCCCCAACTTCATCGGCAACCGCATCGGCACCTTTGGCATGGCCGCGACCATCAACGCGATGGTTGAGATGGACTACCAAGTGGACGAGGTTGACGCCATCACGGGTCCGGCCATGGGCCACCCCGGGTCTGCGTCGTTCGGCACCGCAGACCTGGTAGGCATTGACGTTCTCGCGCACGTGACCAACACCATTTACGAAGGCTGCCCGGACGACCCGCAGCGCGAGATCTTCACGATTCCGGAGTTCGTGACCGGCATGATCGAAGCTGGATCGCTGGGCCGCAAAACCAAGGCAAAGGGCGGCTTCTACCGCATCCAGAAAGAAAAGGACGGCTCCAAGACCAAGCTGGTCATCGATTGGAAGACCGGCGACTACCGACCCAAGGTGCGGCCGGATATTCCGTCTCTCAAACAGGCCAAGAAGACCCACGACGTCAAGCAGCGCCTCCAGGAGGTGGTCTTCGCCGACGACCGCGCCGGGGTGTTTGCCTGGCGGTTGATGCGCGACACCCTGGCATACAGCTCGGACCGTCTCGGAGAGATCTCCAACTCCATCGTCGATATCGACAACGCTCTGCGCTGGGGCTACAACTGGGACCTCGGTCCGTTCGAGACCTGGGACGTCCTGGGCGTCGAGAAGGTCGTTGAGAAGATGGAAGCGGACGGCGTCAAACCGGCGTCGTGGGTCACCGACATGCTCGCCGCGGGCAACGAAAGCTTCTACATCGAATCGGCCGACGGGCGCCGGTACTACGACGCCGACAGCAAGGGTTACCTCGATGAACCGCGTCCCGAGTCCTTCATCTTCTTCTCCGAGCTCAAGCGGGACGAGAAGAAAGTCATTTACTCCAACAAGGGCGCCTCACTGGTCGATCTTGGAGACGGCATCGCCTGCGTCGAGTTCCACTCCGCCCTACAGCCGCGCATGAACCCGATCGATGAACACATCATCGAAGTCATGGCGAAAGGCGTCGAGATCGGCGAACGCGACTTCCGCGGCCTCGTCATCCACCACCAGGGCGAAAATTTCTCGGCCGGCGCCAACCTTTTGGCAGTCCTCGAAGGTATCCAGGCCAACCAGTGGGCGGCGATCGACGAGATGATCCGCGCTTTCCAGGGCATGACCACTGGGCTTCGCAAGGCGAAGATCCCGGTCATCACCGCCCCCTTCGCCTACACTTTTGGAGGGGGCTGCGAGATCACCATGGGTGGCGATCGGGTCTGCGCCGCGGCCGAGACCTACATCGGACTGGTCGAGGTTGGGGTCGGCGTGATCCCGGCCGGTGGCGGCTGCTACTTTATGCTCGAGAGGGTGCTCGAGGGCATCGACGAACCGGTTCTCTCGAACCTGCCGTTGATCCGGATCGCCTTCGAGAATATCGGTATGGCCAAGGTTGCCACCTCCGGTGAAGAAGGGCGCGACCGCAAATATCTGCGACCCTTCGACAAGGTGGAGATCAACCGTGACCAGCAGCTGTGGACCGCCAAACGGATGGCGATCGGGATGGCCGAAGAGGGCTACGTTCCGCCGATGACCAAATCGTTCCACCTCCCTGGAAGAGAAGGCCTGGCCACCCTCGAGATGATGCTTCACAACATGAAGCTCACCCACTGGATCTCCTCTCACGACGAGAAGATCGCCCGTCACCTCGGACGCATCCTGACCGGCGGCGACACGACCATCAACGACACTGTTGACCAACAGACGATCCTCGACCTCGAGCGCGAGGCCTTCCTCTCGTTGTGCGGTGAACCGAAGACCCAGGACCGGATCGCCTACATGCTCGTCAACAACAAGCCGCTGCGGAACTGAGAGAGAAGGAAAGGAGTCAGACGATGCGTGAAGCCGTCATCGTTTCAGCAGCCCGCACGGCCATCGGCCGGGCCAAGAAGGGCAGCCTTCGCGACACGCGCCCAGAGTTTTTCGCGTCCAAGATGCTCGAGGGGCTCGTCGAACGCACCCCCGGCCTTGAAAAAGAAATAGTGGGCGATGTCATTATGGGCTGCGCCATGCCGGAAGGCGAGCAGGGCATGAACGTAGCCAGGCTCATCACCCTCGCGGCAGGGTTTCCGACCTCGGTGCCGGCCATCACCGTCAACCGTTTCTGCTGCTCAGGCTCACAGACAATCGCCCTCGCGGCCGACTCCATCCGAGCCGGCAACGCCGATATCGTGATCGCCGGCGGCGTCGAGTCAATGTCGATGGTGGCGATGGGCGGCAATAAGCCAATCGCCTACCCGGGTCTCATGAAGTCCATGCCGAACGCCTATGCGGCAATGGGCACCACCGCCGAGGTGGTTGCCAAAAGATATGAGATCACCCGGGAGATGCAGGACGAGTTCGCCTACAACTCGCATCGCAAGGCGTGGGCGGCTCTCGAAGCCAAGAAATTCGCCGACGAAATCATCCCTCTCGATGTCCGCGTGCGCGAGAACGGGAGCTGGCGCGAGCTGGTCTTCGACACCGATGAAGGCCCCCGAGCCGACACCACGGTCGAGGGACTTGCCAAACTGAAACCCGTCTTCGACCCGATGGGAACGGTCACCGCCGGCAACGCCTCCCAGATCAACGACGGTGCTGGCGCCGTCGTGATCATGGGATCCGACATCGCTGAAACCATGGGCCTCCAACCAATCGCCTTTGTCCGCCACTGGGCCGTGGCCGGGGTCGACCCCGACGTGATGGGAATCGGTCCCGCGGTCGCGGTGCCCAAACTGCTGAAAAAGGCGGGCGTCACGCTCGAAGACATCGATCTCGTCGAGATCAACGAAGCCTTTGCCAGCCAATCGGTCTACTGCGTCAACGAGCTCGGGCTCGATCCCGACAAAACCAACGTCAATGGCGGCGCCATCGCCACCGGGCACCCGCTGGGCGCCACCGGCGCGGTCCTGACCGTCAAAATTCTCGGTGAGCTCAAACGCCGCGAAGCCAAGCTCGGTATCGTCACAATGTGCATCGGCGGCGGGATGGGATTCGCGTACCTGCTAGAAATGGCTTAGCGCTCTTCACGGATAAACGAAAGCCCCCGAGCCTCGTGCCGGGGGTTTTCAATTTCGGATTCCGAAATTCGGATTGCGAATTTTCTGACGTCTTTCCTACTCTCGACCCTGCGGATGCGCGGAGCCAAATTCGAAATCCGAAATCCGAAATCCGAAATCTGCTACTTGTTGAGGCGTTTCTCGATATTGCGGAAGATCTGCATCGAGATCGAACGGTCGCCAAAGGTGCCGACTTTAATGCGGATCGACGTCGTGTCGAAGTCGACCGCCTCGAGGTTGATGCTGACCTTGGTACCGACTGCCATCCGCGCAGTGATCTTACCCTTCAGCTTGTCGACGGTGTTGTCGATGCCGACCAACTCGAGATCTTCGAGCGTCGCATTGGCGGCGTTGACCACATCCGGCACAGAGCCGTCGAGTGTCGATCGAAGGACACCTTCAGCCTTGCTGTAGGTTGCTTCGGTCCCCTCGGGCGTCACAACCGCGGACTTGCAGCCCACCAGCAGACCTACACACACCATCACGATCATGAGTTTCTTCATGGGGAAACCCTACCCCCTTGGCCATAAAAAGTCGAGATAGAAGCACGAAAACCCGTACCCGTTCCCGTTCCCGTCCCCGTTCCCGATGATGAACGTCACATTTCCGGAGGGATATCGGGTACGGATACGGGGACGGGTCCGGGAACGATGGCGATCACCAGCAGCCTTGTCCGACGATGCCAAGGGTTGTACCCTGCCGCGAGAGGTGTCAAATGAGTGGAGCTATCGCAGTACGCCGGGAGACCAAGAGCCCGCTCGAGCGGCGCACACCAATCACGCCAGACCTCGTTGGCAGATTGGTCAAGGGTTTCGGCATCGAGGTGCTTG
>Ga0316198_10000585_pt1 | contig 19595 bp, 16 predicted proteins | sample OudBieAanoxic_MG_FD_204935 | JGI IMG/M metagenome (GOLD analysis project Ga0316198, IMG submission 204935) | Coastal sediment microbial communities from Oude Bieten Haven, Netherlands - site A anoxic | ecosystem: Environmental > Aquatic > Marine > Coastal > Sediment | place: Netherlands...
CACGCTGACCGCACCGACGCCCAACATGCTCGCCAACCTGGGCGCCTACAAGGGCCTGGCCATCGTGCAGGAGGCGAACGTCGAGTCCGGGGATATCGCCACAGCGCCCATCGGCACCGGTCCCTTCCAGATGTCGGCCTGGAACTCCGGCGACTCCATCGAGATCGTGCGCAACGACACCTACTGGGGCGACGCGGTCGCGCTCGACGGCGTCACCTATCGGTTCGTGCCCGACCCCACGGTGGCGGTCACGAACGTCCAGTCGGGCGAGGCGCACTGGACCAGCAACCTGCCGCCGCAGCAGGTCAACAACCTCAAGGACAGCGGCGACATCGTGGTCCAGGCGGTGCCCAGCAACGACTACTGGTACTTCACGCTGAACAAGGCTCGCGAGCCGTTCGACGATCTGCGCGTGAGCCAGGCCCTGGCCTACGCCATCGACCGCGACGCCATCGCCCAGGCCACCAACTTCGGCAACGCCACCGTCAACCAGACGGCCATCCCCGAGACCAGCGGCTGGTACTTCGACTACGCGCCCTACACGCGTGACCTGGACCAGGCCAGAGCGCTGCTCGAGGAAGCGGGCGTCAGCGACCTCGAGATCGACCTGATGGTCTCCACCGACCATCCACAGTCGGTCACCGCAGCGCAGGTCATCGCGGCCAACGCGGCTGACATCGGCGTCACCGTCAGCATCCGCCAGCTGGACTTCTCGACCTGGCTCGCCGAGCAGGGCGAAGGCAACTTCGACGGCTTCCTGCTGAGCTGGATCGGCAACATCGATCCGGGCGACTTCTACTACGCCCAGCACCACAGCACCGGCGGCTTCAATGCCCATGCCTACAGCAACCCCGAGGTGGACACGCTGCTGGACCAGGCGGCCGCCGAGTCTGACCGCGAGGCCCGCAAGGCGCTGTACGACCAGGCCGCGCAGCTCATCGTCGATGACGCCAGCTACGTCTACCTCTACAACCCGCAGATCATCCACGGCATGAGCCCCAACGTGGAGGGCTACAGCGCCCGTGGTGACGCGGCCATCCGCTTCCGCGACGTCTCGCTGAGCGAGTAACCCACAGGGATACCCGGGAGCGCCCCGGGCTCATATGCTCCGATACCTGCTCCGGCGGGCCGTCCAGGCGCTGGTCGTGCTCGTCGGAGCAGCAGTCCTTGTCTTCCTCCTGCTCCAGCTCGTGCCGGGCGACCCGGTGCGTTCGGCCATGGGGACGCGCTTCAACCCGGACGTCTACGAGGTCCTCCGGGCCGAGGCCGGACTCGACCTGCCGCTGCACGAACAGCTCATCCGCTACCTGAGCAACGCCGCGGTCGGCGACTTCGGCGTCAGCTTCCGCAACGGCGAGAGCGTCTTCGAGCTGGTGGTGGCACGCATGCCGGCGACCATCTCGCTGGCCGTGGCGGCGCTCGTCATCGCTCTGCTCATCTCCTTTCCGCTGGGCATCGTCTCGGCCATGCGGCGCGGCCGGGCCGTCGACCACGCCGCTCGCATCGGCAGCCAGATCGGCATCTCGGTGCCCGACTTCTGGCTGGGCATCCTGCTCATCCTGCTGTTCACGAGCACGCTCCATCTCCTGCCGCCGTCCGGCTATGTGCCCCTGACCGAGGACCCCGTGGAGTGGCTGCGACACGTGATCCTGCCGGCGCTGACGGTCGGTCTCATCTCGGGCTCGATCATGACCCGCTTCATCCGCTCGGCCACGCTCGAGTCCAACGACCAGGACTTCGCCCGCACCGCACGCGCCAAGGGCCTGCAGGAGTCCGTCGTCATGCGCGACCACGTGCTGCGCAACGCGATGGTGCCCATCATCACCGTGGCCGGCATCCAGCTGGCGTCCCTGTTGGGCGGCGTCATCGTGGTCGAGGTGCTGTTCGCCTGGCCCGGCCTCGGTCGGCTCACCTATGACGCGGTGCTGGCTCGCGACTACACCGTGGTCCAGGGCGCGGTCCTGCTGGTGGCCGCCATCTTCCTCGTGGCCAACCTCGTGGTGGACCTGATGTACGCGCTCATCGACCCGCGGATCCGCTACCGATGACGGCGGCAGAGGGGCCGGTCGAGCCCGTGGTCGAGATGCAGGAGCCACCCGAGGAAGGGCAGCGCTGGCCCCTGGTCGCCGCGCTCTTCGACAGCCGGGTCACCATCGCGGCCGCCGGGTTCATCGTGCTCATCCTCGTGCTCGCGGTCATCGGCGAAGCGATCGCGCCCTACGGCGCGAACGAGATCAACGTCATGAACCAGCTCCAGCCGCCCAACCTCACGCATCTCTTCGGCACCGATGAGCTGGGCCGCGACGTCTTCAGCCGGGTGATCATCGCCGCCCGTCCCTCGGTCATGGTCAGCATCGTGAGCGTCACGCTTGCGCTCATCCTGGGCGTCACCATCGGCCTGCTATCGGGTTTCTTCGGCGGTTGGACGGACGTCATCGGCATGCGTTCGATGGACGTCATCTTCTCCTTCCCGGTGATGCTGCTCGCGCTCGCCATCGTGGCCATGCTGGGACCCGGCATCTGGCCCGCGATCCTGGCCATCGCCGTGGTCTACACGCCGTTCTTCGCGCGCATCACACGTGCCTCCGTGCTGACCGTGCGCGAGGAGACCTACATCAAGGCCGCGCGATCGATCGGCGCCAGCAACACGCGCATCCTGCGCCTGCACGTGCTGCCCAACATCATGGCCGCGATCATCGTCCAGACCTCGCTGAGCCTGGCCTTCGCCATCCTCACCGAGGCGGCGCTCTCGTTCCTGGGCCTGGGCGTCCAGCCGCCGACACCGTCGTGGGGCCGCATGCTCTTCGACGGCCGCGGGTTCCTGCCGGACGCCTGGTGGATGGCGGTGTTCCCGGGCGCGGCCATCTTCCTCACCGTGCTCGCCCTCAACCTGGTCGGCGACGCCATGCGTGACGCGCTCGACCCGCGACAGCGCTCGGCCATCGAAGCGCGGCGGGGCAACCTGTGAGCGCGCTCTTCGAGCTGGTCGACTTCCGGGTACGCATGGGCACGCGCCTGGGCCCGGCCGAGATCGTCAACGGCGTCGACTGGGGTGTGGCCGCGGGTGAGACGCTGGCCATCGTGGGTGAGTCGGGCTCGGGCAAGTCGATGAGCGTGCTCTCGGCCACGGGGCTGGTCCCCTCCCCGCCTGCGCGCTTCGAGGGTGAGGCTCGCTTCGACGGCCAGGACCTGCTGGCACTCGACGAGAAGTCGCGCCGTCGCATCCGCGGTCGCCACGTCGGCTTCGTCTTCCAGGAGCCCATGACCTCGCTCAACCCGCTGCTCACCATCGGCCGCCAGATGACCGAGGCGCCGCGGCAGCATCTCGACATCTCGGGCAGCGACGCGGCCACAAAGGCCGTAGAGCTGCTGACCCTCGTGGGCATCCCCGAGCCCGAGCAGCGCATGAAGGCCTACCCCCATCAGCTGTCAGGTGGCATGCGCCAGCGCGTGATGATCGCGATGGCCCTGATGTGCGACCCGGAGGTTCTCATCGCCGACGAGCCCACGACCGCGCTGGACGTGACCACGCAGGCGCAGATCCTGGACCTCGTGCAACGACTGCAGGAGCGCTTCGGCATGGCCGTGGTGTGGATCACCCACGACCTGGGCGTGGTCGCCGACTTCGCCGACCGGGTGGCGGTGATGTACGCGGGCCGCATCGTGGAGGAGGCATCGACGCGAGAGCTGTTCGCCTCGCCCTCGCATCCCTATACCCGGGGCCTGCTGACCGCGCGGCCGCGACTGGGCGAGCCGGACGTGGAGCTGGCCACCATCCCCGGGGTGCCGCCCGATCCGCGCCGGCTGCCGGCAGGCTGCTCGTTCTGGCCGCGCTGCCCGTACCGTTCGGATGCTCGCTGCGAGACCGAGATGCCGCCGCTGCGCGAGATCGCGTCGGGCCACAAGGCGCGCACGTTCTACGAGCTGGAGTCGTATCGCGGGGGTACGCCGTGAGCACCCCGCTATTGGAGGCGGTCGACCTGCAGGTGCACTTCCCCGTGGGCCGGGGTTCGGTCGTGCGCGCGGTGGACGGCGTGTCCTTCCAGGTCGAGCAGGGCAAGACGCTGGGGCTCGTGGGCGAGTCGGGCAGCGGCAAGTCGACCATCGGCCTGTCCATCCTCGGTCTCGAGCGGCCGACCGGTGGACGCGTGCTCCTCGATGGCGCGGAGCTCGACTTCGGCCGCGCGGGCCTGCGGGAACTGCGCACCAAGGCCACGATGGTCTTCCAGGATCCCAACGCCTCGCTGAACCCCCGCCGCTCCGTCGGCGCCAGCGTGCGTGAGCCGTTGGAGATCCACGGGCTGCACCGCGCGCGAGCGGCACGCAAGGCACGCGTCGGTGAGCTGCTCGACCTGGTGGGTCTGAGCTCGAGCTTCATCGACCGCTACCCGCACGAGCTCTCCGGCGGACAGCGTCAGCGGGTGGGCATCGCCCGGGCGCTGGCCTGCGAACCGGAGTTGATCATCCTCGACGAGCCGGTGTCGGCGCTCGACGTCTCGGTGCAGTCGCAGATCATGAACCTGCTCAAGCGATTGCAGGCCGAGCTGGGACTGACCTACCTCTTCATCGCCCACGACCTCGCGGTGGTCGAGTACATGAGCCACGAGGTGCTGGTGATGTACGTGGGCAAGATCATGGAGCGGGCCGATCGCGACTCGCTGTACCGCTCGCCCCGGCATCCCTACACCAAGGCGCTGCTCTCGGCCATCCCGTCGGCCGAGCCGGGCGGGCAGGAGCGCGAGCCGATGCTCATCGAGGGCGAGGTCCCCAGCCCCATCTCGCCCCCCTCCGGCTGCCGCTTCCGCACCCGCTGCCCGTGGGCCATCGCGGCCTGTGCCGAGACGGATCCGCCGCTCGAGGCGGCGGGCGACGACAGCGCGGTGGCCTGCATCCGGGCCGACGAGATCGCGGCCGGCGCGCCGGTCACCGGCGGCGCGGGCACCGGGACCGGTGTTGAGCCGGAGTCCCTGCCGACGCGGTCGCGCTGACAGGGACCCAGCGCTCGGCGCCTAGGCAATGCGCCAGCGACAGGGCCGATCCGGCTTGCTTGAGGAACGCCCTCAGGAGTACCGTATGCACATTGCTCCACACGGAGCACAATTGTGCAGAGGAGGTGCCAGTAGTGGGCAAGAACCTTCGAATCGGCGTGGCTGCGATCGGCGCAATGGCGCTGGCCACCACATCCTTCGGCGCGGTCGCCGCGCAGGAAGACACGATGGAGCCCATCGAGATCGCACTCATCCGCCAGCTCGCGGAGGGCGACTACTTCCAGCTATGGGAGGCGGGCGCCCAGCGCCAGGCCGACGCGCTTGGGGTCGATATGACGATCTACAACGCGCGCAACGACAACGCCCAGCAGGCGCTGGACCTCGAGACCGCGCTGAACGCGCAGCCCGACGCCATCATCATCGACCACGGCTTCGCTGAGACGATGGCGCCGGCCGGCCTGATGGCGCTCGACGCGGGCGTGCCGGTGGTCGCGTTCGACGTCAACATCGGCGACGATCGGGCCGTCCAGATCGAGCAGTCCGACTTCGACATCGCCGCGAAGGGCCTCGAGCAGCTCGTCGCCGACTCCGGTGGCGAGGGCGACGTGCTCTACGTGTACGTTGCCGGCTTCGCGCCGCTCGACCGCCGCAACGAGGTGTGGGAGCAGGTCAAGGCCGACAACCCCGGCCTCAACCAGGTGGCACAGATCGGCGCCGTCAACGACTCGATCCAGGTGACCGTGGCTGACCAGGCCTTGGCCGCGCTGCAGGCGAACCCCGACGTGGTGGCCGTGTTCGCACCGTTCGACGAGTTCGCCAAGGGCGCCACGCTGGCCGTCGAGGAGCTGGGCCTGCAGGACCAGATCAAGGTCTACGGGGCCGACATCTCGACGGCCGACATCGGCGTCATGACCGCAGCTGACAGCCCGTGGGTGGCCACGGTCGCGGCCGATCCCGGCAACGTCGGCGCAGTCTCCGTGCGAGCCGCCTACCTCGCCGCCATGGGCGAGGACATCGAGAGCCCGGTCATCGTGCCGGTCGCGCTCATCACCCAGGACGCCCTCCTCGAAGCCGACGTCCAGAACATGGAGCAGCTGGGCGCGGCCGTGCCCGAGCTGCAGACCCCGGATCTGCTGCCGGTCGAGTAGGCCCGCAGCGACCGACCGCTGAACGACTCGCGACAGGCGTGACTCGATCCAGCGTGGGGCAGCCTGCGTCCGCGAGCTCGCCACCATCCGATAGCGGTGGGGCGGTGCTCGCGGTGCGGGGACTGTCCATGACGTTCGGCGCAACCAGAGCCCTCGTGGACGTCGATCTCGATCTCCACGAGGGTGAGGTCCACGGCATTGTCGGCACCAACGGCGCGGGCAAGTCGACCCTCATCAAGATCATGTCCGGCGTCCACCACCCGACGGCCGGACGCATGCTCATCGACGGGCAGGAGGTGAACCTGCCGACCCCTCTTGACGCCTCGCGTGCCGGCGTCCAGACCGTGCACCAGCAGATCGACCAGGGCGTAGTGCGCGGCATGTCGGCCGCGGAGAACCTCGTGCTCGACGCCTACGCCGACGGCTCCATGCCCCTGCTCACGACACGTCGGGACACACGTCGTCGGGCGAGCAGCATCGCCGAGGCCATGGAACTCCACGTCGACCTCGACGCGCCGGTGGAGTGGCTCAGCCCCTCCGACCGGCAGCAGATCATCATCGCGCGGGCGCTCGCGCGCAGTCCGCGGGTGCTCGTGCTCGACGAGCCCACGAGCACGCTCTCCACGACCGAGTCGGAGCGGCTCTTCGAAACCGTCCGGCGGCTCTCGGCCAAGGGCGTGGCAGTCATCTACATCTCTCACTCGATGGGCGAGATCGAGCAACTCTGCGACCGCGTGACCGTGCTTCGCGACGGCCAGGTCCGAGGCGCCTTCCGCGCACCGCTCGACCGAGCCGAGCTGGTCGCAGCCATGCTCGGCGAGCTCATCGCGCTGGAGGCGCGCGCGGATGCGCACGACTTCTCGGGAGCCGAGGAGATCCTCGCCGTCGACGAGGTGCCGGCCTTGCCCGACGGTCAGCCGGTCAGCCTCACCGTGCGGCGGGGCGAGGTCGTGGGTCTCACCGGCCTCATCGGCGCCGGCAAGACCGAGCTCATCGAGCAGCTCTTCGGTGCCCGGCCGCTCCGTGGTGGGCAGCTGCGGCTGCTGGGCGCACCGTTCCAGCCGGGCAGCCCGCATGACGCGGTCGAGGCCGGCGTGGCGCTGGTGCCCGAGGATCGCGCCAGCCTGGCCCTCATCCCCGAGTGGACGGTGACGCGCAACATCACCCTCCCCTTCCTGCGTACCTATGAGTGGCTGGCCGGGCTGATGCACTCCAGCCGCGAGAGCCGGACGGCAGCACGTTTCGTGGACGACATGGCCATCCGCTGCGCCGGCTGTGAGGCGCTCATCGGCTCGCTCTCGGGTGGCAATCAGCAGAAGGTGGTGGTGGCGCGCTGGCTGCAGGCCGAAGGCCAGCTGCTCCTGCTCGACGAGCCCTTCCGCGGCATCGACATCGGCTCGCGCCGCGTCATCGTCCAGCACCTCCGCGAGCAGCACGAGCGGGCGGTGCTGGTGGCCTCGTCCGATCCGGAGGAGATCCTCGAGGTGGCCGACCGCATCGTGGTCATGGCCAGCGGTCGCATCGTGGGCGAGATGCCGGCCTCGGAGGCGACCACCACCGTCCTCGCACGGCTGATGGCCGGCGCTGAAGAGATGGCCACCGCGGGAGCTGCGGCATGACCCAGCCGGCACCAGCGACGCAGCCGTCCGCGCCCGCACCGACCGAAGAGGCCGGGTCGCGCATCCACCTCGACGTACGCACGCTCATCTACCGCTACGGCCTGCTGGTCGTGCTGGTCGGGCTCATCATCTTCTTCGCCGCCACGCAGCCCGCCTTCGGCACCTGGCGCAACGGCATCATCATCATGCAGTCGGTCTCCATCGTGGCCATCGTGGCCCTGGGCGTGACCGTCTCGCTGGCGGCCGACGGCTTCGATCTCTCGGTGGGCGCCAACGTCGGCTTCGTGGTCATGCTCACGACCTCGGTGATGGTGGTCCACGACTTCCCGGCGGTGCTGGCCGTGTTCGTGGGCCTCCTGGCCGGCGCCGGTATCGGCGTCTTCAACGGCCTGCTCATCGTCAAGGGCCGCGTCCCGGACCTGCTGGCCACGCTGGGCACGATGTTCCTGTTCCTGGGACTGACGCTGATGATGACCTCGGGCCAATCAGTCTCCCAGGGCATGCCCATCGACGACCAGGGCACGCCCGCGCCGGGGAAGGTCTGGCCCGAGTTCCTGTGGCTGGGCCGGGGCGAGATCTTCTTCGACATCCGCGTGTCGGTGGTGGTCATGATCATCATCTTCGTCGTCGTGTGGGTCTTCCTCGAGCACACCCGCTGGGGCCGCACCATCTATGCCATCGGCGGCAACCGTGAGGCGGCGCGACTGGCCGGCATCCGGGTCGACCGCATGCGCGTGCTGGCCTACGTCATCAGCGGCGTGCTCGCGGCAACCGGCGGCATCCTGCTCGCGGCCCGGCTCGGTCGCGGCGACGTCGGGGCTGGCGAGCCCTTCCTGCTGGAGGCGGTGGCGGCCGCGCTCATCGGCTTCGCCGTGCTTGGGGCCAACCGGCCCAACGCCTTCGGCACGTTCATCGGCGCGGTCTTCGTGGGCGTGCTCATCAACGGCCTCACGATGTCGGGCTTCCCCTACTACACCCAGGACTTCGTCAAGGGCGCGCTCCTGGTGGCTGCGCTCGTGATGAGCTTCTCCACCCTCTTCCGCGGAAGTCGAGCCACATGACAGCAGGAGGCCGCCACAGATGAGCGACATCCCGCCATACGAGCTGCTGACCATCGAAACCGTGCCCGACTACATCGCCGGCCGGGCGGACCTCTGCGCCCTCGTCGATGCGGACGACCTGCACGTGCGCGAGATCGGCGACGGCAACCTCAACCTCGTCTTCATCGCCCAGGACAGCCGCGGGCGCGGCGTTTGCCTCAAGCAGTCGCTGCCCTACGTCCGCCTCGTGGGCGAGTCGTGGCCGCTGACCCCGCACCGGGCGACAGCCGAGGCGCGGGCCTACGACGCAGCTGTGGCCGCAGCCCCCGAGCACGTGCCCGACTACTACGGCTTCGACACTGCCCGCTTCATCCTGGCCATGGCCGACCTCTCCGCCTGGCACGTGTGGCGCACGGCGCTCAACGAGGGCGAGATCCACCGCGGCGTCGCTGCCCAGATGGGCGATTACGTGGGCCGCGTGGCCTTCACCACCTCCGTCTTCGGGGCCGAGATCGAGACGGTGCAGCAGGCCGCGGCAGGTGCCGTCAACCCAGACCTCTGCCGCATCACCGAGGACCTCGTCTTCACCGAGCCCTACATCGAGCACGAGCACAACAGCGTCCACACCGGCGTCGAGCCCGAGGTCCAGGCGCTGCGTGACGATGCCCGCCTGGTGGCCGAGGTCGGCGGACTCAAGTACCGCTTCATCACCGCCGGCCAGGCGCTGGTCCACGGCGACCTGCACACCGGTTCGGTCATGGTCCGCCACGTCCCCGGTGGCGACGGCGAGGCGGCCGAGGGCAAGGCTATCGATGGCGAGTTCTGCTACTACGGCCCCGTCGGCTTCGACATCGGGGCCCTGCTGGGCAACTACCTCGCGGCCATCTCCCGCGCCCGCGTGCTGGGCCGGCCCGACACCTTCCAGGCCTGGCTCCGTGGGCTCGGCGACGAGACCTGGGCGGCCTTCGACGCGGCCATCCGCACCCACTGGCCCGAGCGCGTGGACACCTTCTACTCGGACGAGATGCTGGAAGCCTGGATCGGATCGGTCTGGCGCGACAGCATCGGTTTCGGCGGCTGCAAGGCCATCCGCCGCATCGTCGGGCTGGCCAAGGTCAGCGACATCGAGACGCTCGAGGGCGAGCAGCACGTGGCCGCCGCCACGATGGTGCTGCGCACGGCCGCACGCTGGATCAAGGAACGCGGCGAGCTGGCGGACCCGGCCGCGCTGATGACGGTGGCCGACGAGGTCGCGGCGGAGGTGCTGTCGTGAACGGCATGGCCACGGAGCTGCGGCCGGCCGTGGCCTGGGCCGACGGCGCCATCGAGATCATCGACCAGACGCGGCTGCCGGCTGAACTCGTCATCCAGCGCCTGGAGACGACGGCGGACATCGTCGAGGCCATCCAGCGGCTGGCCGTACGCGGAGCCCCGGCCATCGGCGGCTGCGGTGCGCTGGCCGTCGTCGTCGGCCTCGATGAGGCGGCGGCGGACAGCGCGCAAGGGGCCCTCGCGGCACTGGAGGAGGTGGCCACGCGGGTGGGCGAGGCGAGGCCGACTGCGGTCAACCTCAGCTACGCGGTACGTCGCGTACGTGAGCGCGCTGCGGGCGGCACTTCGGCCGCGGAGATCCGCGAGCTGGCCCTGGCCGAGGCGCTGGCCATCCTCGAGGAGGATCACGACGCCTGCGAACGCATCGGCGAGTTCGGCCGGGCCGAGCTCGCGAGCGCAGAGGCCATCCTCACCCACTGCAATACCGGACGCCTGGCCACGCTCGGCTGGGGCACAGCCCTCGGCGTCGTCTACGCCAAGGCCGCCGCAGGTGAGCCGGTGCGCGTGTTCGCCTGCGAGGCACGACCGCTGCTGCAGGGCGCGCGCCTGACCGCCTGGGAGCTGCTCGACGCAGGCATCGACGTCACGCTCATCCCCGACAACGCCGCGGCCTCGCTGCTGCGTGACGGCCGGGCCGACGCCGTCGTCGTGGGGGCCGATCGTGTCGCCGCCAACGGCGACACGGCCAACAAGCTGGGCACGTACCCCCTGGCACTCGCGGCCAAGGCCGCTGGCGTGCCCGTCTACGTGGCCGCGCCGGTATCCACCTTCGACCCGGCCACCGCCAGCGGCGACGACATCGTCATCGAAGAGCGGGCCGCGGACGAGGTGCGGGCCTACCACGGGACCTACGCCGCCCCCGCGGACGTGCCGGTCTGGAACCCCGCCTTCGACGTCACGCCCCACGAGCTGGTGACCGGCTACATCACCGACCTGGGCGTGCTCCAGCCACCCTTCGACGACCTGCACCGGCCAGCCTCAGACACAGACAGCACCGAGGTACCCACATGACCGCTCCTGCCACCGATACCGCCTGGGTCGAACGGACCGAGGCGGTCGCCACCGGCATCCGCCGCCGCGTGCTCAAGCACGTGCTCGACAAGGGCGAGGGCTACATGTCGCAGGCCTGCTCCTCGGCCGAGTGGCTGGCCATGCTCTACACGCGCGTGTTGCGCCTCGCGCCGGTCGAGGCTCCGCTGGTGACGGGCGAGTTCCCCGGCGTGCCGGGCAAGGACAACCCCGAGTACCACACCGGTGCGGCGGTCCACGGACCCCCGGGACCGGACTACGACCGGCTGGTCTTCTCGCCCGCGCACTACGCCCTCTCGCTCTATTCCGTACTCATCGAGGTGGGCCGGCTCGACCCTGCGACGCTCGATGACTACAACCGCGACGGCAGCACCGTCGAGATGATCGGTGCCGAGCACTCGCCGGGCTTCGAGGTGACCTCGGGCTCGCTGGCGCAGGCGCTGAGCCAGGCCGCCGGCATCGCGCTCGGTCGCAAGCTCAAGGGCGAGCAGGGCAAGGTCTGGGTCGCGCTCTCCGACGGCGAGCTGGAGGAAGGGCAGACGTGGGAAGCCGTGGCCACCGCCGGCTTCCTCGGGCTCGACAACCTGCGCGTAGTCATCGACGCCAACGGCCAGCAGTGCGACGGGCTCATCGACACGGTCAGCAGCCTGGAGCCGATGCGCGAGCGCTTCCTCGCTTTCGGCGCCTCGTGCGACGAGGTCGACGGCCACGACCTGCTGGCGCTCGACGAGGCCATGGGCCGCCCATCGGACAAACCCCATGTCGTGATCGCCCGCACCGACCCCGTGCGCGGAGTGCCGTTGCTGGCCGAGCGGGCACCCAAGATCCACACCCTTCGCCTGGGCAACGACGAAGTCGAGCGCGCGCGCTACCAGGCCGCCTATGAGGCCATGCTGCCATGACCACCGAGACCGTCGTCCGACCGCACGTCCAGAACTTCATCGACTGGGCCGCCGACAAGCCGGAGGTGGTCGTGCTCTCGGCCGATCTGACCAACTCGGCCGAGGTCGGCAACTGGCGCGACACCTATCCCGACCGCTTCTTCTCGGTGGGTATGGCCGAGCAGAACATGCTCAGCCTCGCCGGCGGCCTGGCCCGCGAGGGCTATCAGCCGTGGGTCCACACGTTCGCCGTCTTCATCTACCGCCGGCCGTACGACCAGCTGGCCATGTCGATCGCCTATCCCAACCTGCCGGTGCGGCTCATCGGCTTCCTGCCCGGCATCACCACCCCCGGTGGGGTCACGCACCAGGCCATCGAGGACATCGCCATCCTGCGCGCGACGCCCAACATGACCGTGCTCGAGACGGCTGACGCGACCGAGGTGGAGAGCGTGCTCGACGTGGCCCACGGCGTGAGCGGCCCGGTGTACGTGCGCATGCTGCGCGGCGTCATGCCACGGCTGTTCCCTCGCGAGGAGCCGATGCAGCTCGACCGTGTGCGCGTCCTCTCCGAGGGCGGCGATGTGACGCTCTTCTCGGCCGGCATCCTGACCGAGGACGCGATGCGCGCGGTGGCGGCCCTGCGCTCACACGACATCCACGTCCGCCATGTGCACGTGTCCACGCACAAGCCGTTCGAGGACCCCGAGATCGTGCGCTCGATGGAGTCGGCCGGAGCGGGCGTGGTCAGTGCCGAGAACCACGTCATCACCGGCGGCCTCGGCTCCGCGGTGGCCGAGAAGATCGCCGATCACGGGCTGGGCAAGCGGCTCATCCGCATCGGCCTTCGCGACACCTACGTGCATGGCGCCAGTCGCGCCTACCTCGCGCGCAAGTACGAGCTGGACGCGGCGGCCATCGTGCGCGCGGTCGAGGAGCTCACCGGCACCAGCACCGGCATCGACACCGACGAGCTGGAGCACGTCCCCTTGCAGCCACAGGGCGAGGTCGAACGGAGCGACTCGCTGTGATCCCGGCAACCAGCCTGGGGGTCTGGAGCCTGCGCCATACGGCCGTCCGCGCGTTGGCCAGGACGGCCAGCGAGACACGGAGGTCGTGAGGGACGGATGAACCCCGGGCTCGGTGACCGCGAGCGACACGACCGGCTGGTCGAGATCGCCTGGCTGCACCACGAGTACGGCCTCACCCAGGAGGTCATCTCGCAGCGCTACGGTGTGTCGCGCTCGACGATCAGCCGCGCCCTTCGCGACGCCGAAGCGCTGGGCATCGTGGAGATCACCGTCACCGAGCCGATGCCCCACGCCTGGGAACTGAGCGAGGAGCTCTCGACCGCTCTGGGCATCACGGCGTATGTCGGTGCGCCGCCACCGGGTGAACCGCCACCCTCGGGCGAGACCGTCGCCGGTCGTGCCGCGGCCCGCCTCGTCGAGCACATCGCCGGCGCCGGTCGTTTGACCATCGCCGCCAGCTGGGGCCGGACGCTCTCGTCAACAGCGCACTCGGTGCGGCGACGCCGGACCGAGGGCGTGACCGTGGTCGACGCGGTCGGCCACGCCTCGGGCGGCGAGATCGCGTCCGCGCTGGACGTGACCCGCACGCTGGCCGAGGCGCTCGGAGCTGACGCAGTGCACCTGGCCTCGCCCGCCTTCGTCGATCCCGCCTCCTACGCCTTCCTCGCCTCCTCGCAGCCGGTGGTGCGGGCGCTGGAGATGGCGCGCAGCGCGGATGCCACGCTGACCTCGCTGGGCGTCGTGGGCTACGACTCGCAGCTCGTCTCGGCAGGCTTCCTCGATGAGCCGGCCATGGACCGACTGATGGAGGCCGGCGCGGTGGGCGAGATCCTGGGCCAGTACTACGACGCCCAGGGCGTGGCCGTGACCGACCCCTCGCTGGTCACGATCGGACTCTCACTCGACGACCTGCGGGCCTCCACGCGCGTCATCGCCGTGGCCGCGGGGGCGCGCAAGGCGGCCGCCCTCTCCGCCGCCATCGCCGGCGGCATCGTCAGTGAGATCGTCGTCGACGAGGTGCTCGCTCAGGCCCTGCTCAAGGGCATGGCCGCACCCGCCTGAGGCTGCAGCGCACGCCGAGGTGGCAGGCTGCGAGGTGGCTCGCTGCGGTCCGCTGTCCGGCCCGGATCAGGCCTCCCTGGACAGCCGGGACACGACAGCCGCGGACGCCAGCGCGATGACGAGGACGATGCCCTGCAAGGCCGCCTTGAGGTTGAAGTCCAGCCCGATGAGGTCGAGCCCGTTGGCCAGCACGCCGAGGAAGAGTACGCCGACCAGGGTGCCGGGCACGTTCGGTCGCTGGCGTGGATGCATCGAGGCGCCGATGAAGACCGCCGCGATCGCGTTCAGCAGATAGGCAAAGCCGGCGAGCGGGGTGAAGATGCGCAGTCCAGCGCTCAACAGCACGCCACCGACGGCGGCCGTGATCCCGGCAGCCACGTACACCGCGACGCGGTAGCGGTTCGTGCGCAGGCCGGCCACCCGAGCGGCTGCGTCCTGCATACCCATGGCGTGGATCCGAACACCGTATACGGACCGCTCCAGGATGATGAAGTAGATGACGAGGACCACCGCGCCGACAAGGACGTCGACCGGGATCCCGAAGACCTCGCCCTGAGCGAACCAGCGGAAGTCATCGGGCGCAGCCCGGAAGTTGACGTTGCCCCCTCCGCCCGTCCCGATCTGCTGCACGCTGCGACCGATGAAGAGGGTGCCGAGCGTGGCCAGGAAGGGCGTCACGCCGAGGCGGACGATGAGGAACGAGTTGAGCGATCCGACCACCGCTCCCCCGGCCAGGCCGGCCAGGATCGCGAGTGGCCAGGGCGCGTCGAAGTTGAGCATCGCCGCCAGCGAGAACCAGGCTCCGAAGTCGAGTGCCACCGCCACCGAGAGGTCGATCCCGCCGGAGGCGACGACGAGGGTCATGGCCAGCGCCACGAGCAACAGCACGACGCTCCCCTCCACCACGTTCGAGAGGTTGCCGGGCGTCAGGAAGTTCGGGCTCGCGAAGGCGAAGATGGCGATCAGGATCGCGAAGGCGCCGATGAAGGCGAAGCGGGCCAGTAGTCGGCCAAGGCGACCAACCGACGGTCGCTGACCGATCCCCACGTTCGCGCTGCTCATCAGCGCGTGCGGCTCTGGAGGGCTGCTGCTGACACCACGATGAGGATGAGCACGCCCTTGAGGCCGAGGATCCACGAGTTGTCGACTTGGATGAGGATCAGGCCGTTAGAGAGGAGCGCCACGAAGATGGCGCCGAGCATGGCCCCCGGGATGGTGACGACGTTGCGGGGCGAGAAGGCGGCGCCCAGGAAGCCCGCCAGCAGCATGTCGACCACCAGGAGGTCCTCGACCCCCGGGGAGCTGCCGGAACCTCGCGCCACCAGCGCGAGACTCGCCACTGCCGCTGCGGCACCGGCGATGATGAAGGTCATCGCGATATGCGGTCGCGGCCTGATCCCCGACGTGGTCGCCGCCTCGCGGTTGCCGCCCACAGCCTGCACGCGCATGCCGAAGGCCGTTTGGTGCATCAGGAAGGTGAACGCCGCGCCCGCCACGAGCATCAGCCAGACGGAGTTGGGGATGCCGAGCACCTGCCCGTCACGAACCATCAGGACCACGGGGTCGTCGACGTTGATGCGGCGGTTGGAGGTCAGCACGCGAGTGATGCCGACGACCGAGGTGAGTGTCGCCAGCGTGGCCAGCAGCGAGGTCAGGCCGATGCGGGTCACCAGGATGGCGTTGACCACGCCGACGGTCAAAGCGGCGCCCGCGGCCAGCAGCATCGCCCAGCCGAAGCTGGCCCCGGCGTTGGTCAGCTGGTCGCTCAGGATGGCCGTCGCGAGCGCGGCGCCCGCCGGCACGGACAGATCGATGCCGCCGGCGACCACGTCGTCGCCACCGCCCATCACCACCGCTACCAGGCCGAAGGCGCAGATCGCTATGGGGGCTGCCTGCGTGAGGCTGGCCTGGATGTTCCACGCGCCCAGGAAGACCGGCGACTGCCAGGCGAGGTAGGCGAGGAGCAGCGCGAAGACCAGGAGCGGTCCGCGACGGATGAGGAACTGGCGGACCCGGGCCCAGGGTCGCGGCGCCGAGTCCGGGATCGTCGCGGCCGAGGTCACGAGCCGTCTCCGTCCGTACCAGCCACGGAGCGCCCGGTCGCGACGGCCAGCGGGTCACCCCCCGTCGTCGCGCCGGTCGTCAGGGCCACCAACCCGGCCAGGTCGCACGCACCGTGCTCGACCACAGCCGTGACCGTCCCACGCAGGAGGACCACGACCCGGTCACAAACACCCAGCAGCTCCTCCAGGTCGTTGGAAGAGACGAGGATGGCCGTGCCGTGGTCTGCGAGCTCGCTCATGAGCCGGTAGATCTCGGCCCTGGCGCCGACGTCGACGCCGACCGTCGGCTCATCGAACACGAGCACCCTGGCATCTGCCGCGAGCCAGCGGGCAAGGACGAGCTTCTGCTGGTTGCCGCCGGAGAAGAGACGCGCGATCCGGTCTGGCTCCGGCGGGCGGACGTCGAGTCGCTGCGTCATCTGGGTCGCCCGTTCCCGAGCGCGGCGCCGCAGGACCAGGCCGTACTTCGAGACCCTGTCGAGGGTCGAAAGGTTGGTGTTGGCCGTGGCGGTCATGTCGAGGACGAGCCCGTCCTCCCGCCGGTCGCGCGGGACCAGCGCGAGTCCGTGCGCAAGAGCGTCAGCCGGTGAGCCGAGACGCACGGCCCTGCCGCCCAGCTCGAGCGTGCCCGAGCGCGCCCGGCGTCGGCCGGACAAGACGTCGACGAGCTCCTCGCGTCCAGACCCGGGGAGACCGGCGATACCCAGGATCTCGCCCTCATGGACCTCCATGTGGAGGTCCGAGAAGCGGGCGCCGTCGCCGAGGGCCTTGGTGGCCACGGCCACCGCACCGCCACTGCGAGCCGTCCGCTCAGGGAACATCTGGCCAAGCTCGCGGCCCACCATGAGCCGGATCAGCTCACCGTGGCTGGAGGCGTCGACGCTGTCGAGTCGGCCGACGTCGCGGCCATTGCGGAAGACCGTCACGCGGTCGCATAGCTCAGCGATCTCGGCCAGGTAGTGCGAGACGTAGAGGCAGGCGACCCCCTGCTCACGGAGCCGCTGGATGGCCGCGAAGACGCGTCCGATCTCCTGCGCCGCAAGGGGTGCGGTCGGCTCGTCGAACACCACCAGCCTGCCGCCCTCATCCACGAGCGCGCGGGCGATCTGGACGAGCTTCCGCTCCGCCGGTCCCAGGTCGCGGATGAGGGTGCCGGGATCGAGCTCCGCGCCCAGCTGATCCGCGAGGAACCGTTCCGCCCGCCGGCGCATCTCGCGGCGGCGGAGGCCAAGCACACCGGTCTGCTCGTTGCCCATGAACACCGACTCGGCCACCGTGAAGCGGGGCACCAGGTGGAGCTCCTGGTGGATGAACCGAACGCCCAACTCGTGGACGGCATGCGGCGTGGGTTCGGCCAGCTGCTGACCGTTGATGGTGACCCGCCCGGCATCCGGGACGTGGACGCCCGCGAGCACCTTGATGATGGTGGACTTGCCCGCGCCGTTCTCCCCTACGAGGCCATGTACCTCGCCCGGCAGGACCTCGAGCGACGCGTCGTCAAGCGCCCTGACCCCCGGGAACGACTTGGAGATCCCGGTCATCTGCAGGACCGGGTCGGGCTGGCTCGCTGTAGCGGGCATCGACTGCCTCTGGCCTCGGCACCGCCGCCGGGTCGCGCCCGGCGGAGGTGCCGAAGATGGTGCTACTGGTCGTAGCCCAGGGCCTCGTAGACCTCCATGGCACCTTCCCGACCATCGACCGGATAGACGTCGAGGTAGGTGTTGAGCGGGATCTCCTCGCCGTACAGGTGGCGGGCCAGGTTCTGGACGGCGACCGTGGCGATGAGCCGCGGCTGCTGCGCCACGTTGGCCTTGAAGGGGCTGCCCTCCTCCATCATGATCTCGAGCGTGTCAGGGCCGGCGTCGAAGGCCGAGACCGCGACCTCCGTGCGGCCGGCTTCCTCAAGCGCCTGGACCACGCCGATGGCCGGCTGGTCCCAGCAGGCCACGTGGATCGCATCCAGCTCACCCTCGGGATACTTCTCCAGCAGGGTCAGCGTCTGCTGACGCGCGTCCTCCGGAGCGTTGGCGAATTCCTCGGCCAGCTCGGGCTGGAGGATGGTGATATCCGGGAACTGATCCTCCAGCACGCTCTTCCAGGAGTTGTAGCGGATGCCGCAGAAGCCGAGGGCCTCGCTGAAGGCGTTGAACACCGCCACGTTGCCCTGGCCGTCGATAGCCTTGGCCATCAGCTCGCCGGCGGCGGTGCCGCCGATGTCGCTGTCGGACTGCGTGTTGTTGAGCAGCAGATCCGAGGTGTGGTCGACGCCGACCACTGGGATCCCGGCGTCCTTGAGCGCCTGGAGCTTGGGTTCCACGGCATCGTCGCCGAGGATGGTCACGACGCCGTCGACCCCCTGAGCGAGGAAGACATCGTGGTTCTGGGCATGGACCGTGTTGTCACGCCCGCCGTCCGTGGTGAGGACGGTGCCGCCGAGCCGCTCGACCTCGTCGATGGCGCCCTGGAATGCCTCCCGGTCCCAGAAGTGCTGCGTGCCTACGACAGCGACGCCGATCGTCTTACCCTCCAGGGCGTAATCCGCGGCATCGAACTCTTCGTGATTGTCGGCCGCCGCCACAGCGCTCACCGCCAAGGCCGCCGCGACCGTCGTCGCCAGGGCCGTTCCGAATCGTCGCATACTGCCCATCTCCTCCTTGACCCGGATGTGCAGCAGCGCACATTTGTGCGCTTCGCGCATCAGGTGTTCAAGCGGTACGATACGGCCGCTAACCGGCGGAGTCAAGCGAACGGGAGGGCACCGGAACCGTGATCAGCGAGCAGCGCCCCGATGTCATCACCATCGGCATCCACATCGTCGACATCCTCGGCCGTCCGGTGCCCAAGGTACCCGAAGGCCAGGGGGTCGCCCTCCTCGAAGAGATCCGCATGACGGTCGCGGGCACGGGAGCCGCCACCGCCGTGGACCTCGCGCGGCTGGGGCAGCGCGTCGCCACCTTCGCGGTCATCGGCGACGACGAGCTGGGGCGCTGGCTAATGCGCAAGATGGCCGATGAGGGCATCGATGTCGCCGGCATCGCTGTCGACCCGACGGTGCCCACGTCCGCCACGATGTTGCCGATCCGGCCCAACGGGGAGCGTCCCGCCCTGCACGTCATCGGCGCCAACGCCAGGCTCGGTCCCGAGCACCTCGACTGGACGGTGATCGAGCAAGCGCGCTTCCTGCATATCGGAGGCACGTCGCTGATGGCCCGGCTCGACGGCGAGCCCAGCGGCGAGGTGTTGCGTCGCGCCAAGGCCGCCGGCCTGACCACGACACTGGACCTCATCGGGATGCCGGACGTCGACCATGACGCCCTGTTCGGTCCCTGCTACCCGCACCTGGACTACTTCCTGCCCAACGAGGAGGACGCGCTGATGCTCTCCCGCCAGCGCACGCGTGCC
>Ga0316198_10000586_pt1 | contig 19586 bp, 22 predicted proteins | sample OudBieAanoxic_MG_FD_204935 | JGI IMG/M metagenome (GOLD analysis project Ga0316198, IMG submission 204935) | Coastal sediment microbial communities from Oude Bieten Haven, Netherlands - site A anoxic | ecosystem: Environmental > Aquatic > Marine > Coastal > Sediment | place: Netherlands...
CGGCCCCACCGGCACCGGGCCGCCGACGCCGCGCAGGGGACCACAGGAGCGCCGGGTCAGCACGCGAGGCGCGCGCCGGTCTCCGATGCGGTCCGGCGCATGCCGGACGGCCTCAACGAGGTCTCCACAAGACCCAGGACACGTCGATGCAGGCACGTCGAGTCCGGTCTCCTGGGGATCAGCTGCGGGGCACGCGCGGCTGGTCGGTGGCGGGCGGCGACCAGCGTGCGCGCCTGGCTCCTACTGCGCTCGCGTCGCCCGGCTGGCGCGCTGGCGGGCCAGCCGCTTGTCCTCGCGCAGGTTCTCGCGCTCCTCGTGGCGGATCCAGGCCGCCACCGTCAGCACCAGCGCGAGCACGAAGGCGGCGTCGCCGCCGGCCCACATGATGCCGCCCGCGAGCGCCTGGTCCTCCAGTGGGGTCGGACCCCAGTCGCGCACCAGGTCCTCGTAGTGCGGGTAGAGCACATTCCGCGCCGAGAAGATGACCAGCCCCAGCAGCGACATCAGCGGCATGCCCAGGGCCAGGTAGAGGATGCGCGCCGGATAGGCCATGCGGTGCGGGCTGGGGTCGGCCCCGATGACCGGCCACCAGAAGAGCAGGGCCGTGCCCAGGAAGAGGGCGTGCTCCAGGCGGTGGAGGGTGAAGTCGTCGAGCGCGGCATCGAAGAGCGGCGAGAAGTGCGAGAACCACATCACGCCCGCGAAGAGGACCCATGCCACCAGCGGGTGTGCGATGAAGCGCACCACTCGCGACTCGAGCACGGGCAGGACCCACTTGCGACGCGCTGCCGGCGAGACCCAGCGCAGCAACAGCGTGATGGGCGCGGCCAGTACCAGCAGCGGTGCGGCCACGAAGGAGAGCAACAGGTGCTGGACCATGTGGACCGAGAAGAGCGTGGTGTCGTAGAACTCGATGGGCGAGGCCAGCGCGAGCAAGATGGCGCCCAGGCCGCCCAGCCACGACCACAGGCGCCAGCGCTTCACCGGGTTGCCCCGATGGCGGCGGTTGACGCCCGCGTACATCTGCCAGTAGACGAGCGCGGCGAGGATGACCGGCAGCCACACGTCGGCCAGGAACGACCAGCCATCGATGAGGATGGCCGGGGTCGGCTCGATGGGCGCCTGCCCATGCGCGACCACGACCGCCGGCAGGGCCAGGGTCAGCGCCGGCGCGGCAACGAGCGGCGCGAGGGTCCGGAGTCCGAGACGGGGGGTCTCTCGGTGCGCCCCGCGCCCGATCTGAGGTGGCGCGAATCGGCGCACGCAAATGTGCATCTAGTCGCTATGATATCCCTGTCCTGAAGAAGGAACAGAGAGACGGGGGAAACTTCTTGCCTATCCCGGCATCGAGCGGCTGGCGTGGCCGCCTTGCCAAGTTCGCGCTGATACCGGTCGTCGGAACACTGCTGGCGGCATGCACCGAACAGGAGAACACCAATCCCACGGGCGACGGCAACGCGCCCAATCTCTTCGGCGAGACGTCCAACGGGATCGGGTTCCCGCACGAGGTCGTGACCACGGAGGGTATCGCCGCGGCCGGGCTGTACCTGCCCATCTTCCTCATCGCCGTGGTCATCTTCGTCCTCATCGAAGGACTGCTGCTCTTCCTCATCCTGCGCTACCGCCGGCGCAGCACCGGTGACGACCTGCCGCAGCAGACACACGGCAACAACCTGCTCGAGGTCATCTGGACGGCCATCCCCATGGTCGTCGTCTTCGTCCTCTTCATCGTCTCCACGAACGTGCTCGTGAGCCAGGTGGAGGCCAAGTCGGACGAACATGGCGCCGTGGTCGACGTGCAGGCCTTCCGCTTCGGCTGGATCTTCGACTACCAGGACCCCGCGAGCCTCGACCCCGAGAGCGGCCAGTACGAGCAGCTCGGCTTCCCGCCCATCAGCGGCGGTGGTCGCGAAGGCGCGCCGGAGATGGTCGTGCCCGTGGGTGAGCCGGTGCTCATCCGCTTGACCGCCGCGGACGTGATCCACGCCTGGTACGTGCCGGCCTTCTTCTTCAAGCGCGATGCCATCCCCGGGCGCACCAACGAGTTCGAGTTCACCGTCGAGACGCCGGGCGTCTATGGTGGGCAGTGCGCGGAATTCTGCGGTCTGGCCCATGGGGACATGTACTTCTCCGTGAACGCGGTCGAGCCGGCGGAGTACGAGGCCTGGGTGGCTCAGCGGCTGAGCGGCGAGACGGCGCCGGCGGCGGCAGACACCAACGAGATGGCCGAGCCAGAGACGACCGAGGAGATGAGCGAGGAGGACGCCTGATGGGCACGGCCACCGCCCACGCGGGCACGCACATCTCTCGGCGCTCGACGGTGCTCGAGTGGCTCACCACCACGGACCACAAGAAGATCGGCGTGATGTACATGGTCACGTCGTTCTTCTTCTTCATGCTCGGCGGCGTGCTGGCGCTGGGTATCCGCACCGAGCTGGCCGTCCCCGGACTGCAGTGGGTCGACCAGGCGACGTACAACCAGCTCTTCGGCATGCACGCGATCATGATGATCTTCCTGTTCGTGATGCCCATGACCACGGGCCTGGCCAACTACGTCGTGCCCCTGCAGCTGGGCGCTGCCGACATGTCCTTCCCGCGCATCAATGCGCTGTCCTTCTGGATGCTCGTGGCCGGCGCCATCCTCATCGTCAGCGCCTTCGCCTTCGGCGGCGCCCCTACCGGCTGGACGCTGTACGCGCCGCTGTCGACGGAATTCACGCCCATGACGGGCGTGGACCTGCTGCTGCTGGGCCTCGTGGTCCTGGGCTTCAGCTCCATCTTCGGCGCCATCAACTTCATGGTCACGATCTTCAAGATGCGCGCGCCGGGCATGGGCCTGATGCGCATGCCCATGTTCTGCTGGACCACGCTCGTGACCTCGGTACTGCTGCTCTTCAGCCTGCCGGTGATCGCGGCGGGCCTGATCATGCTCTTCATCGACCGCAACTACGGCGGCGGCTTCTTCGACCCGGCCATGGGCGGCAGCCCCATCCTGTGGCAGCACATCTTCTGGTTCTTCGGCCACCCGGAGGTGTACATCCTCATCCTGCCCGCCTTCGGCGTCATCAGCGAGATCATCCCGGTCTTCAGCCGCAAGCCGCTCTTCGGCTACCGCGCCTTCGTCATCGCCACCGCGGCCATCGGCGCCCTCGGCTTCACCGTCTGGGCCCACCACATGTTCACCACCGGCGCGGTCTACCTGCCCTTCTTCAGCTTCTTCACCTTCTTGATCGCGGTGCCCACGGGCGTCAAGTTCTTCAACTGGCTGGCCACCATGTGGGGCGGCCACCTGCGCTTCGACACGCCCATGCTCTTCGCCGTCGGCTTCATCGCGCTCTTCCTCATCGGCGGCCTCGATGGCGCCTTCCTGGCGGTCGTGCCCTTCGACTTCATGGTCCAGGACACCTACTGGGTCGTTTCGCACATCCACTACGTGCTGGTGGCCGGCGCGGTCTTCGCCATCTTCGCCGCGCTCTTCTACTGGTTCCCCAAGATCGCCGGCCGGCGGCTGGACGAGCGCATGGGCAAGTTCCAGTTCTGGGTCCTCTTCATCGGCACCAACCTGGCCTTCTTCCCGCAGCACATGCTCGGGCTCGACGGCATGATCCGGCGCATCTCGGACTACTCGGGCAACGCCGGCTGGACGGAGCTGAACCTGCTCTCCACCATCGGCGCCTTCCTCATCGCCTTCAGCGTGCTGCCCTTCCTGTGGAACGTCTTCACCACGCTGCGCAAGCCGGCGGAGCACGAGGCCGACCCGTGGGACGCCAACTCGCTCGAGTGGGCCACCACCAGCCCGCCGCCCCCGTGGAACTTCGACGGCCTGCCCGCGGTCCGCTCCGAGCGGCCCTGGTTCGACGTCAAGTACCCGGGCGTGGGGCACGGACCCACGCCTGAGCACCAGGCCGAGTCGGAGGGAGCGGCGTCATGACCGTGAGCAGCGAAGCCCTCGAGCCGCAGCAGATGTCCGACGAGGAGCTCGTCTCCGGCCACGACCCCGTACGCGGCGGCATGGACCCAGCGCTGCTGGGGATGATGCTCTTCATCGCCAGCGAGGTGATGTTCTTCGCGGCGCTCTTCGCGGCCTACTTCAACGCCGCCGCCACGGTGCCCGACTTCTGGGCGCTGATGGAGGAGGCGGTCGGCCTCTTCCACTTCCCCTACCTGCCCATCTGGATGACCACCATCCTGATCACCAGTTCGTTCACCATGCAGTGGGCTACGAGCCGCATCCGCAAGGGTGATCGCACGGGCATGAACCGGGCCGTGGCGGTCACGCTCATCCTCGGCATCGTCTTCATCTTCCTCTGGGCCGCCGACTACGGGCTGCTGCTGGCGGACGACTTCGGCATCGACAGTGGTGTCTACGGCACGCTCTTCTACACCCTCACTGGCTTCCACGGCGCACACGTCATCGGCGGCCTGGTGGGGCTGGGCGTCATCCTCGCTCGGGGCGTGGGCGGACAGTTCAGCCGCAAGCACCACGTGGCGGTGGAGGCCGTCCACTACTACTGGCACTTCGTCGACGTGGTGTGGATCGTGCTCGTGATCGTGATCTACATCCTGCCCCTGATGTCCGCATGAGGACCCTGGCCGCGATCGTCGTTCTCGGCGCCATCCCCATCGTCATCGGCCTCATCTACCTGGGCCTGCAATGGGCCAGCGACAACGACCTGGTGGTCGATCCGGCGGGCATCATCCTGCTCGTCATGCTGGGCGTCTCGATGGCCTTCGGCATGCTGGTGATCCTGCGCGGTGCACGCGACCTCTAGTCCCGTCTACGATTGCCGCATGGCCACTGCAGCTAAGGGATCGCGAGTATGATCGGCGAGGTCTGGACGGCGATCCTCGAAGGCATCGCCCAGATCATCATCCCCGTCTGGAACGACCTCATCGGGTTCCTGCCGCTGGTGGTCACGCTAGCCTTCCTGGGCATCCTGGGCGCGCTGGCCTACATGTGGATGCGGCACGCCGCTGACAACCGCTCGCGCGTGCCCAGGCCCATCCCCGCCGGGCGCCAGCCCCAGGACATGCACCTGCCCGGTCCGTCGCTGTGGCCGTTCGTGGCCCCGGTGGGCCTGCTGCTCATCGTCTTCAGCCTGGCCCTGGGGCCGTTCGACTCGTACCTCGTGCTGGGCCTCATGCTGGCCGGCGTGGCCGTCGCCGGCGTCGGCATCATCGGCTGGTATCGCGACGCCAACAAGGAGTACGTGGCGGTCGAGGCGGGTGGCCATTCGGCCGACGCTGAGGGCACGGGCGGCGTGCCCGGCTGGTCGCTGTCGCCGCCCGAGGGCATGCACCTCCCCGGCCCGTCCGCCTGGCCCCTGCTGGCGCCGCTGGGCTTGCTGTTCATGGTCTCGGGCCTGCTCTTCGGTCCGGCCATGCTCATCGGCGGCCTCATCATGGCCGCCATCGCCGTCATCGGCTGGCTGCTCGACGCCAACAAGGAGCTGGAGGACATCGAGGAGCACGGCCATCCCAGCGAGGCCGACCGCGACCCGGAGAGGGCCTGGCCCAGCCGCCTGATGCCGGTCTACTTCGTCATCGGCGCTGGCGCCATCCTGCTCACGCTGCTGCCCTGGGGCCTCTCGCTGTTGCCCGGCAGTGGAGCCTGACACGCCCGACCGCCGCCCCCAGCGGACGATCCTCATCCTGGGCATCGTCGTCGTCGCCATCCTGGCCCTGAGCGCGCTCCTCTTCGTGCCCCTGGGCAGCGACGAGCCCGAGACCGACTCGCTCACCGTGGGCGGCCATCCGCTCTACGGCCAGCCCGCGCCCGAGATCGATCTGGAGACCTTCGACGGCGAGCGCATGACGCTCTCCTCGCTGCGCGGCCGGCCGGTGATCATCAACTTCTGGGCTACCTGGTGCGGCCCCTGCCGGGAGGAGTTCCCGCTGATGGTGGAGACGTACGAGCAGTACGCCGACGAGGGCCTGGAGATCCTGGGCGTGCTGCATGACGACCTCGTCGACAGCGGCCGCCGGTTCGCGGCCGACCAGGGCGCCGATTGGCCCATGCTCTACGACGCCGACGACGAGGCCTGGGAGGCCTACGTGGGCGTGGGCAAGCCGACCTCCTTCTTCGTCGACCCCGAAGGCATCGTGCGCGCCTTCAGCCTGGGGCCCTTCAACGAGGAAGGGCTCGAGCGCCAGCTGGCCACCATCATCCCCGAGGCCTGATCAGGCCACCGGCTCCGACGACGACTCTCGGCTGACCTCGCGGGCTTCGAGCGCGCGGCGCCACTCCCCTACCGCCACCGGCCACCAGCGCTCGATGGCCCGATCGTCGCCGTACCAGGGCCCGTAGACCACCCCGTGGAGCACGTCGTCGAGCTCGACGTGGCCGGCGCCGTCGAGCCGGCAGCGGTCGCCCCCGATGAGCCCGTCGCCGGCGACCCCCGGCGTCTCGCCCACCAGGTCGCGCAGCAGGCGGTTGAAGAGGTGGAAGGCGTTGCGCGTCGGGGCACGCCGGACGGCCGGCGCCATGGTGGAGCAGACCGTGAGGTAGCCCGTGCGCGGCGCGAAGCGCGCGCCGGGGCAGTAGGCGTCGAGGTGCTCGACCGCGCGCACGGCCGCGTGCCGCCAGGGGATGCGGGGGTCGAAGGCGTGCGGCGTCCCCAGCGTGACCAGGCAGCCGATGTCGTCCGCCACCGCGGCGACCCGGCCGTCGAGCGGCGTCTCGCAGGTGGCCAGCCGGGCGATGATGCCGCCCAGCGAGTGGCCCACCACCATGACCGGCAGCGGCGAGGACCGCCGGGCCTCGCGGACGGCGCGCGCGCCGCGCAGCAGCAGCGGGCCCATGCCGGCCAGGCCCACGGCCGCCCAGTCGGGCAGGTGGATCGGCGCCAGGGCGACCCTCGCCGCGCCGGCCGCGAGCAGTCGCGCACGCATCGGCCGATACTGCCAGGCCTCGGTCAGGAACCCGCCCACGATGACCACGTGCGGCCGGGCCGTGGACCCGTTCATCTGGCGAGTGTACGGCCAAGGCCACTACGATGGGTCCGTGGTTCGAGACGTGCAGGAGGCCGCTGCCTAGCCCGATGGAGACGACACTCGTGGCCGTGGCCCTGCTGGCGCTGGCGGCGGCACTGGCCGGGATCGGTCTCGCCGGCGTGACCGAGCGCCTTCCCCGCAACCGCTGGATCGGCCTGCGGACCGCCGGCGTGCACGCCGATGACGAGGCCTGGCGTGTGGCCCACCGGGCCGCCGGCGGGCCGCTCCTCGTGGCTGCCGGACCGCCGCTGCTGCTGGGCGCGGCACTCATCGCGACCCCACCCGACGCGCTCGAGGACTGGCTGCTCTTCCTGGCCGTGGTCGGCGTGGTCACCGGCGGCTTCATCGCCCTCGCCTCGCGCCGGGCGCAGGCGGCCCTGGGCGGCGGCGACGAGCGCCCGCCGGAGGAGCCTTCATGAGCGAGCTCTCCGAGTCCACGCGCCGGTCCGTGGCCGGCAACGTCGAGCACTGGACCAGGGTCAACCGCGAGTTCGGCGACCGCGACGCCGCCCGCTCGTGGGCCAGCGAGACCATTACCTGGGGCCAGTTCGGGGTGACGGAGGAGTCCATCGGCTCGCCCCTCGGCGATGTGGAAGGCCTCGACATCCTCGAGGCCGGCTGCGGCGTGGCCTACCTCAGCGCCTGGCTGGCCAAGCGTGGCGCTCGGCCGGTGGGACTCGATCCGACCCCGGCGCAGCTGGCGACCGCACGACGCCTGCAGGACGAGACCGGCATCGAGTTCCCGCTCGTCGAGGGCATCGGCGAGGCACTCCCCTTCCCCGATGCCTCCTTCGACCTAGTCCTCTCGGAATACGGCGCCTCGCTGTGGGCCGATCCCTACGCCTGGGTCCCGGAAGCCGCTCGCGTCCTGCGTCCCGGTGGCCGCCTGGTCTTCCTGGTCTCGTCGGTGCTGGCCTATCTCTGCTTTCCCGATGTCGGCGCCGTCACCGAGGGGCTGCAGCGACCGCAGTTCGGGATGCACAAGGTGACCTGGCCCGGCGAGAGCGGCACGGAGTACAACCTGGCCCACGGTGAGCGGATCCGGCTGCTGCGCGCCGATGGCTTCGAGGTCGAGGACCTCATCGAGGTGCAGGTGCCCGAGGGTGCCCGGACCCACGAGTACTACGGCGACATCAGCGCCGAATGGGGCCGCCGCTGGCCGGCCGAGGAGATCTGGGTCGCCCGTCTGCGCGGCCGAGCGGGGGACCACGACGAAGGTCGTCCGCCGACTTGACCGAAGGCCTCGTCCGTGCGAGCGGCCGGGCGTAGGATGAGTGCATCAGCACGTGACGCATGCCGTCGCGCCCTGCGACGGCGGAGGAGGAAGACGACCCATGGGTGACTACAAGGCCACACCTGCCGACAGGTTCACGTTCGGGCTGTGGACCATCGGCTATCGGGCGGGCGATCCGTTCGGCGCGCCGACCCGGCCTGCGCTCGATCCGGTCGAAGCCGTCTACCGACTAGCCGACCTGGGTGCCTACGGCATCACCTTCCACGACGACGACCTCATCCCCTTCGGCTCCGACGAGGCGGCTCGTGACGAGCACGTGCGTCGCTTCAAGGACGCGCTCGAGAAGACGGGCCTGAAGGCCCCGATGCTCACCACCAACCTCTTCTTCCACCCCATCTTCAAGGACGGCGCCTTCACCGCGAACGACCGCGAGGTGCGCCGCTTCGCCCTCCAGAAGGTCATGCGCAACATGGACCTGGCCGCCGAGCTGGGCGCCGAGACGTACGTCTTCTGGGGCGGCCGAGAGGGCGCGGAGGTGGACGGCAGCAAGGACCTGCAGGCGGCGCTCGACCGCTTCAAGGAAGCCTTCGACATCCTCTGCGGGTACAACCTCGACCAGGGCTACGGCCTGCGCTTCGCGCTCGAACCCAAGCCCAACGAGCCGCGCGGCGACATGTTCCTGCCCACCATCGGCCATGCCATGGCCTTCATCGAGACGCTCGAACACTCTGAGATGGTGGGCCTCAACCCGGAGGTCGGCCATGAGCAGATGGCGGGCCTGAACTTCGTCCACGGCGTGGCCCAGGCGCTGTGGCAGGGCAAGCTCTTCCACATCGACCTCAACGGCCAGCACGGCATCAAGTACGACCAGGACCTCGTCTTCGGCCACGGCGACCTGCAGGGCGCCTTCTACCTCGTGGACCTGCTCGAGAACGCCGGCTACGAGGGCCCGCGCCACTTCGACTACAAGCCGCTGCGCACCGACATCGGCGACGACGTGTGGGTCACGGCCGAGTCGAACATGCGTACCTACCTCATCCTCAAGGAGCGCGCGGCAGCCTTCCGCGCCGACCCTGAGGTGCAGGCGGCGCTCAAGGCCGCCCGTGTCGATCAGCTCAGCGTACCCACCATGGCCGAGGGCGACACGCTCGAGGCGCTGCGCGCCGAAGAGATCGACGCGAACGCCGCGGGGGCGCGCTCGATGAGCTATGCCCGCATCGACCAGCTGGCCATCGAGCACATGCTCGGCGCCCGCTAGCCACCGTTCCCGCCAGCCCCACACCGCACGCGACCCGCTCGGTCAGAGCGGGTCGTTGCGTGCGCGGGAGTGGGTCGGGCGCCCCGCAGAGGAAGGGCGCGTGAGCGTTACATGGGCAGGAGTGCGAAGGCGATGCCGGCCGCGAGCCCGCCCACGATCGAAGCGCCGTGGATGAGCATGGCCTTGCGCCGGTCGACAGCGCGGGCGGCGGAGTCCTCCACCTGCACCTGGTCACCGAGCTCGCCCATGTTCTGGAGTCCGGACATGGCGAAGCCGGCACAGAAGCGCAGCCGGGCCTGGATGAAGCCCGACAAGGCACCCGCCACCGGCAGCGCGATGGCCAGGCGCGTCCACGCGGGCGCGTCGATGAGCAGCAGCACGGCGGCGAGCGCCCCGGCTGCGGCGAGGCCGAGGTACCCGATCTGGCGGCGGCGCCTGATTTCGGCTGGACCGATGTTGCAGACGCCTGGCTGGTACTCGCCGGCGCCCGTCTCGACGTATTGGATCATACGGTGAGTGTAGCGTCTGTTAAGGGTTTGTCTACCCCTGGGTTTTCGGGGACCCTAGACGCGCAGGAGCTCAAGCTGGTTGGGGCCACCGCGGACGCTGGTCTGGACGAACACCACGGCATCGTCCTCGCCCAGCCCGAACTCGCTCCAACGCTCGCGCAGGGCGGCAACGACGGCCTCGCTGATGGTGATCGGATCCTCCGGCTCCACCTCCATGACCACCGGGTACACGCCGCGTCGCAGGGTCAGGGCTCGCGCGATGGCCTCGGTCGGCGTGAAAGCCGCTACCGGCACGCCGGGTCGTAGCGAGGACAGCCGATGCGGCGTGCGGCCGGAGTGCGTATAGCAGGCCATGGCTACGACGTCCGGATCGGTGTCGGCCAGGCTCACGGCGGCCACGGCCAGCGCCCGGGCGTCGACATCGGGACCGAACGACGGCGTTCCTGCCGGCGGTCGCGTGGGCCGCTTGTAGTGATCGGTTCGTTCGGCGATGTTGGCCATGGCCGCGAGCGACTCGAGCGGGAAGTCGCCGACGGCGGTCTCGCCGCTGAGCATCACCGCGTCGGCGCCGTCGATGATGGCGTTGGCCACGTCACTGGCCTCCGCCCGCGTGGGCCGGGGGGCCTTGATCATCGACTCCAGCATCTGCGTGGCCACGATGCTGGGCTTGCCGGCCATGAGTGCGGCCCGCACCAGGTCCTTCTGGGCCAGCGGCACCTGCTCGAAGGGCAGCTCCACGCCGAGGTCGCCGCGGGCGACCATGATGCCGTCGGTGACTTCGAGGATGTCCTCGATCTGCTCCAGTGCCGGACGCGTCTCGATCTTGGCCACGATGCCGATGTCATCGGGGATGCGCGAGCGCAGCAGCTTGACGTCGTTCGCCGAGCGCACGAAGGACTGGCCGGCGAAGTCGGGGGCGACCTCAAGCAGATGTGGGATCACCGGCTCGTCCGCCCGACCGCTGGCGTCCGCCGGCATGCGCTCCGCGGGCACGCTCACTCCCTGGCGCGAGCGGACCGGGCCGCCGCGAACGACCTCGCAGATGACCGCCTCGTTGCGGGCGCCGGTCACGCGCAGCTCGGCGGCGCCGTCGGCCAGCAGGACCCGGTCGGACAGCTCCAGGCGAGCGGGCACGTCCCCATCGGCCAGGGGCAGCGAGGCGTCGCTGGCGGGCACGTCGGGACCGGTCAGAGTCACCGTCGTACCGGTCTCCAGCTGGATGGGGTCGGTATGGAGCTGCGTCAGGCGCAGCTTGGGCCCAGGCAGGTCGGCGAGGATGCCCACGGTCCGTCCGGCGGCGGCCGCTGCTGCACGCACCGCTCGGGCCATGCGCAGGTGGTCCTCCTCCGTTCCGTGCGAGAAGTTGACGCGGGCGATGTCCAGACCGGCCGCGATGAGCTGGTCGATGATGTCGATGCTGGAAGGGCCGATGGTGGCGACCAACTTGGTGCGTCGCAAGGCGCGGGCGGGGAGTGCAGTGCTCATGCCCGCATGATGCCCCAGCGGAGGGTCCAGATACAGGCGTTCCGGCCCCGGGCTGGGGGACGGACGGCTCATGTGTCCATCGCCCGCTGACCGGAGATTGGGCCGATAGGGAGACATCTACCGGTTCCGTAACGAGGGGAGAAGCGAGTGGTCACACCGGACCAGGTCGAGCCGACCGAGGGAGCGCCGCCTGAGCCAGAGGAGTCGACATCGGCGGACAACCAGCACTGGTCGCCGTTCAGTACGACTCAGGCCAAGACGGCCTGGGGCTTGATGGCCATCTTCACCATCATCTACTTCTCGGTCGCCATCCTGACCTCGGCTGAGTTCGCCGAACTCGCCGCCACCCCCGTGCTCGGACTGCCACTCGGCTTCTGGTTGGGCATCGGCGTGATCATCGCCGGCCTCATCATCACGCGCGTCTACCTCATGAAGGTCGAAGGCTAGCGCCGTGAGCGACTTCAACATCGTCGCCATCGCCATCCTCGCGGTGGGCATGGCGACCTTCTTCATCATCGGCTGGTACAGCCGGCGCTGGACCAAGAGCACGGCCGAGTTCTACGTCGCGGGCGGCCAGATCCCCTGGAAGCTCAACGGCGTGGCCATGTTCAGCAACTACGCCAGCGCGGCCAGCTTCCTCGGCGTGGCCGGCGCCGTCGCCCTCTTCGGCATCGACAACTGGTGGCTGGCGCTCGGCTTCTTCGCCGCCTGGGTCGTGGTCGTGCTCATCCTGGCCAGCCCCCTGCGCCGGTCGGGCAAGTACACCGTGGCCGACGCGCTGCAGGAGCGGTTCTCGGGCCCCGAGATCCGCTTGCTCACGATCATCGCCGGCATCGTCATCGGCGTGCTCTACCTGGTACCGCAGCTGGTGGGTGCCGGGCACCTCTTCAACCTGCTCATCCCCGGCCTCGACTACATCGTGTGGGTCGCCATCGCCGGCGCCTTCACCGCCGCCATCGTGCTGCTCGGCGGGATGCGCGGCACGTCCTACAACCAGGCCTTCCAGGGCATCATCATCTTCGGCGCCATGGTCCTGCTGCTGGTCCTGGCGGTGATCCTGTACTTCAACTGGAACCCCCTGAACGTGCTGACCGAGGCGGACAGCGTGGTGCCGCCGACGGTCCTCGTGGACGAGGGTCTCGCCGACGAATTCCTCGCCGAGTACCCCGTCGACAGCAGTGGTGAGGACGCCATCGCGGGCGCCCAGTCGACCGGCGAGCTGCTGCCCGACGCGCCGACCGCGATGACACCGGGCGTGAACGTCACCGACATCCTCAACCAGCTGAGCCTGGTGCTGGGTCTGTTCCTCGGCGTGGTGGGCCTGCCGCACGTGCTCATCCGGCTGTACACCGTGAAGGACGCGGTCGCGGCCCGCAAGTCGACCGAGCTGACCATCGTCAGCCTGGCCATCTTCTACACCATGACCCTCTTCGTGGGGCTCATCGCGATGATGCTGCTCTACCCCCTGCTGGTGGACCTCATCAACGAGGGCGAGATGGGCAAGGCCACCAATACCGCGGTCGCCGAGCTCGGTGGCCTGCTCGGTGGCGACATCCTGCTCGGCATCGTGCTCGCGGGCGCGATGGCGGCGGTCCTGAGCTCCGCGGTGGGCCTGCTCATCCAGATGACCACGACCGTGGCCCACGACGGCTACACCGTGCTGCTCCGCCCCGAGTCATCGGAGCAGCAGCGCGTGCTCGTGGCCCGGGCCACCGGCATCGTGCTCACCGTCATCGCGGTGGTGCTCTCCGTCATCCTCAAGGAGGAGAACGTGGCCCAGCTCGTGGGTATGACCTTCGGGATCGCGGCCAGCACGTTCGCACCGGTGCTGCTGATGACCGTGTGGTGGACCCGCTTCACCCGCCAGGGCGTGATCTGGACCTTCATCGTCGGCCTCGTCGTGTCACTGCTGTTCACCGCTGCCCGCTACGCCGGTGTCGAGGAGATCGGTCCCATCCCGGTGCTGGTGAACCCGGCGCTGTACGGCGTGCCGGCGGCCTTCCTGGCCGGCGTCATCGTCAGCCTCTTGACCAGGGACGTCGGGCAGGTCGATCACTTCATGCGCATGGCGCATGACCGCGACGGCAGCATCGACGGTGACGGTGGGGAGGCCGCCGCCGGCTAGGCCATCGAACAAGCCCTACCCGACGCCCGGGTGCCACAGGGAGGGTTGCCCGGGCGTCGGCTTGTGCGGCTCGTGCGCCAGTCCGGTCGACCTCCGGCCGGTCAGCCGGCCTCGGCCTCGCGATCGCCGCGCTGCGCGCCGTCGGGTGCGGCCAGACGACCGGTGGCGCGGTCATAGCGGCCGGCCAGGTCATCCGGCTTCGAGCCCGCCGTCAGCGGACAGCCCGTGATGTAAGCCGCGCGGCCGAGGACGTGGGCCGCGACCGGTGCCGTGAGGAAGAGGAAGGCCACCACGAGCAAGGCCCGGATGGTGACCGAGACGTCGTCGAAGTGCGCCGCCACGCCGAGCATGAGCAGAGCGATGCCCAGCGAGGAAGCCTTGCTCGCGACCTGCAGGCGGATGTAGACGTCGGGCATGCGTACGAGCCCGACGGCACTGAGCACGGCGAGGGCGGTGCCGAGGATGACCGCGATGGTGGCCAGCAGGTCGTTCATCGCTGCCTTGCCCGTTCCGCGTAGCGCGCGAAGGCGACTGCGCTGATGAAGGCCACGAGCGCGAGGGCGATGGCCACGTCGATGATGGCCGGCTCGTCGATGCCGATGGCGAAGACGGCCACGATGCCGGCGACGATGGTGGCGGTCAGCTCGAGCGCCACCACCCGGTCGATCAGGCTGGGCCCGCGCACGATGCGGTAGAAGGCGATGAGCAAGGACACGGCCAGGGCCAGCAGCGCCAGCTCGATGACGAAGTCGGGCACGCCGTCCACAAAGCCGCTCATCGCAGCAGCTCCAGCACGCGCCGCTCGAGGTCGTCCTTGATCTGGCGCGTCAGCGCGTCGGGGTCCTCGGCGAACATCGAGTGCACGTAGATGACCGAGCGGTCATCGGACACGTCCACGGCCAGCGAGCCGGGGGTCATGGTGATGAGGTTGGCCAGCACGGCGATCTCGACATCGGTTCGGGCCTCGAGTGGGACGGCCACGATGCCCGGGTGCGCGCGAGACGCGGGCGTGACCACGTCGAAGGCGACGCGGATGTTGGAGCGCACGACGTCGAGGACGTAGAAGAGCACGAAGCGAACCAGGCCGACCGACTTGCTGAAGTAGCGCGAGCGGCCGATAGCCCGCTGCAGCAGGAAGAGCACGACGTAGCCGAAGGCGAAGCCGAGCGCGAGATTGGCCACGTCGAAGTTGCCGGTCATGGCCATCCACACCAGGGCCAGGACCAGGTTGACGGCGAATAGCGTGGACGCCTGCACGCTGCGGGGCCCGCCGCTCTGAGGGCTGCTCAAGAGGACTCCCCCAGCACGGCCTCGACATAGCCGGCTGGCTCCATCAGCTGCACGGCCGCCGCCTCGGCCAGCTCGAACACCGGTCCGGCGGCCACGGCCAGGGTCACCGAGCAGGCCACCAGGAAGACGATCGGCGCCACCACCATCAGTGCCAGGCGGGTGCGGGCCACGCGTTCGGGGGTCACCGCCGCGGCACCGTCCGCGAAGGGCTCCAGATCAGTGGGCAGCGGCTTCCAGAAGGCCGCGTTCCAGATCTTGAGCATGGAGTAGAGCGTCAGCAGGCTCACGCCCAGGGCGATGAGCACGATGAGCACGTGGTCGATCTCCAGGCCGGCCTCGATGAGCGCCAGCTTGGCCAGGAAGCCGCTGAAGGGCGGGATGCCGGCGAGGCTCATGGCCGCGATGCCGAAGAGCACGGCCAGGCCCGGCTTGAGCACCCACAGCCCGCCGGTCTTGGCCAGCTCGAACGAGCCGGTCAGCTGCTTCACCGCCCCGGCCACCAGGAAGAGCGTGGACTTGGCCAGGGCCACGTGCACCAGGAAGTAGATGAGCCCGGCCATGGCGTTGACCGTGAAGAGGGCCAGGCCCATCACCAGGTAGCCGATCTGGCTGATGATGTGGAACGAGAGCAGCCGTCGCATCTCGTGCTGGGCGACCGCGCCGATGACGCCGATGATCATGGTCAGGGCCGCCACCGTCAGCAGCAGCGGCTGGAACTCGGCAGCCTCGTCGGCGAAGAGCAGGGTGAACACGCGCACGAGGGCGTAGATGCCGACCTTGGTGAGCAAGCCGCTGAAGATGGCCGCGACCGCCACCGGCGGCGTGTGGTAAGAGGCCGGCAGCCAGAAGAACAGCGGCACGAGGGCGGCCTTGATGCCGAAGGCGATGAGCAGCATGGCCGCCACGGCGGCCACCAGGCCGTCCGGCTCGAGCTGGTCGAGCCGCCCGGACAGGTCGGCCAGGTTGACGGTGCCGGTGAGGCCGTAGACCAGCCCGATGGTCACCAGCAGCACGGCCGAGGCCACGAGGTTGAGGGCCACGTACTTGAGCGCGCCTTCCAGCTGGGCCCGCTCCCCGCCCAGGGCCAGCAGCACGAAGGAGGCGATGAGCAGGACCTCGAACCAGACGTAGAGGTTGAAGAGGTCGCCCGTGAGGAACGTGCCGCAGACGCCGGCCAGCAGCACCATCATCAGGGGGTAGTAGGCGTAGCGCTCGCGACCGGCATCGATGGTCGCGGTCGAGTACAGCACGACCGCCACCGCCAGCACGCCGGCGAGCACGACGAGGATGGCGGCGAAGAGGTCGGCCACCATGGTGATGCCGAAGGGCGCCGGCCAGTCGCCCAACTGCAGCGTCTGGATGCCGTCGCGCTCGACGACCACCAGCAGCCCGATGCCCACGACGAGCAGCATGGCAGCGCCGCCGATGGCCACGTAGCGCTGCAGGTCGGGGTGGCGCCAGGCGACGAGGCCGAGGGCGGCGGCCACCAGCGGCACCAGCACGGGTGCGAGCACGAGCCCGTTCATTGGATGTCCGCCTCGCTCAGGTCGTCGACGTCGTCGCTGCCGCCCTCCTGGTAGACGCGATGCATGAGCGTGAGCGTGAAGGCCAGGACGGCGAAGCTGATGACGATGGCCGTCAGGACCATGGCCTGGGGCAGCGGGTCGGCCGCGTCGGGCGGCGGGGTCGTGGACCCCTCCGGCACAAGCGGCGGCTGCCCGCGAGTGAGCCCGGCGGCCACGAAGATGACGAGGTTGGCGGCGTTGGCCAGCAGCGACAGGCCCAGGGCCAGCTTGAGCACCGAGCGGCGCAGCATGAGGTACACCGCCGAGGCGAAGAGGACCCCCACCACGATGGCCAGCAGCAGCGTCATGCCGGCTCCTCCTCGAGCGAGAAGGCGATGAGCAGGATGGTGCCGGCCACGGCCAGGTAGACGCCGATGTCGAACAGCAGCGGGGTGCCCACCGAGAAGGAGTTGCCGCCGAGCGAGAAGGACCACCAATGGGCGGTCAGGAAGGGGTCGCCGTAGAAGATGGGCGCGACGATCCCGGCCAGCAGCATCAGCAGCAGCCCCGTGCCGATGAGGCTGCGCGGATCGACCCACAGCACCCGGCGGGCCTCGCCCACGCCGCTGGCGATGGAGAGGAGCACGAAGGCGGCCGCGGCCACGAGTCCACCGGCGAAGCCGCCGCCCGGCTCGTTGTGCCCGCGCAGCAGCAGGAAGATGCTGAAGAGCAGCAGCACCGGCAGGAGCCAGGTCGTGGCCGTCGGCAGGATGAGGCCCCTCACGCGTCACCCTCCTCTCGCCGGCGGGCGCGCAGCTTGAGCAGGGCGAAGACGCCGAAGCCGGCCACCGCCAGCACGAAGACCTCGCCCAGCGTATCGAGCGAGCGGAAGTCGACGATGATGGTGTTGACCACGTTCTGACCCTTGGCCAGCGGCTGGCTGTTGTCCAGGAACCAGTCGGAGATGGACTCCGTGGGCGTGCCTGCGGCGATGAGCACGAAGCCCGCCATGAGCACCCCGGCCGCGATGGCGATGGCTGCGTCACGGAGCTTCGAGCCCTGGCTCGTCTCGACCCCGAAGCGGGGCATGTGGTAGAAGACGAGCACGAAGAGCAGGACCGTCAGCGTCTCGACCAGGATCTGGGCGATGGCCAGGTCGGGTGCGCTGAAGAGGACGTAGATGCTCGCGATGCCGTAGCCCACGGCGCCCAGCGCGGTGACCGCGCCGAGGCGCGAGCGCGAGGTCACGGCCACGGCCGCGCCGCCCACGATGAGGGCGGCGATGAGGGCCTCCCAGGGGTAGACGTCCAGCTCCAGCTCGAGCGGCGGGATCGCGCCGGCGGCGAAGACGATGAGCCAGACGAGCCCGACCAGCGTGGACACCACCGTCAGCAGGTACAGCCGCAAGCGGCCGTTCTGCATCACCGCGGTGAGGCGCTTGGTCCAGTTGAGCATCCCGACCTCGAGCAGCACGTAGCCCTTCTCGGGCCCGATGCGGTAGCCGTTGTCGAAGCGGGCTACCAGCTCCCGCACTCGGAGTCGGCGCCAGAAGACGACCACGCCGGCAGCGATGCTGAGGAGGCTCAGGGCCAGGGCCAGGTCGACGCCGTACCACGGTTCGACGGTGTACTTGTCGGACGCGGCGCCGATGGCCTCGCCGGCGGCCGCCACCAGCGGGCCTGAGCCCAGCGCCGGCAGGAGCCCGGCTGCGACGCCCAGGAGGCCGAGCGCGATGGGGCCCAGCCACATGGCCCAGCCGGGATCGTGGCCACCGTCGCGCGCAGTCTTGAGTGAGCCGCTGAAGGGGCCCAGGCTGGCGATGGCGGCGACGCCCACCGTGGCCGCGCCGGCCACGACCAGGGCTGCGGTCACCAGCACCGTCGACGCGTCCGCGTCCAGGGCCGCTTTCAGGCCCAGCTCCTTGGCCGCGAAGCCGATCATGGGCGGGATGCCGGCCATCGACAGCGCACCCAGCGCCGCGGCCACGGCAGTGATGGGCATGATGCGCGCGAGGCCGCTGAAGCGATCGAGCTCGCGCGTGCCCATCTCGTGGTCGATGATGCCGGTCACGAGGAAGAGCCCGGCCTTGTACAGCGCGTGCGCCAGCAGCAACGCCATGGCGCCGGCGAACGCGGCCTCGGAGCCCAGCCCGACGAGCAGCACCATCGTGCCCAGCGCGCCCACCGTGGAGTAGGCCAGCACCAGCTTGAGGTCGTGCTGGCGCAGCGCGAGGATGTTGCCGATGAGCATGGTCAGCCCGCCGCTGACGGTGAGCACGATGGTCCACAATTCGGTCCCGCCGAGGGCGGGCGTGAGGCGCGAGACGAGATAGACGCCGGCCGTGACCATGGTGGCCGAATGGAGGTAGGCGCTCACGGGAGTGGGTGCGGCCATGGCGTTGGGCAGCCAGAAGTGGAAGGGGAACTGGGCCGACTTGGCCAGCGCCCCGAGCAGGATGAGGAAGGTCAGCAGCCCGTAGCTCGCGTCGGCCCGGATGAGCTGGCCCTCGGTGAGCACCTCGGAGATGCGGAACGAACCGGCCGCGAAGCCCAGCAGCACGAGCCCCGCGATCATGGCCAGCTCACCGCTGACGGTCACGATCAACGCCTGCTGGGCCGAGAGGCGCGACGTGCCGATGGTGTGCTCGAAGCCGATGAGCAGGTAGGAGGTGACGCCGGTCAGGCCCCAGAAGACGAGCACGAGCAGGAGGTTGTCGGCCAGCACCAGGCCCAGCATCGAGGCCATGAAGGCCTGGGCCAGGGCGTGGAAGCGGTCGAGCTCCGGGTGTCCGTGAAGGTAGTGCTCGGCATAGAGGATGACGGCCACGCCAACGCCGGTGATGAGCAGGCAGAAGAGCAGCGACAAGCCGTCGAGCGAGAAGGCGAAGGCCAGTCGTAGCTGCGGCACCCACTCGGTAGCCCAGCGGACGGGCTCGCCGTCGATGACGCCCGGGGCGAGGCTGACGAATAGCCCGGCCAGGAGCGCCGGAGTCGCCACGAACACGACGATGGCATAACGTCCGAGGAGGCGGCGGACGAGCGGAACGAGCAGGGCCAGGACGAAACCCGACACCACCGCGATGGGGAGCACCACGGCTAGACCTTATCGCGTTCGACCGGCTCAGGGTGTCGCCAGGATCTCTCCGTGGAGCACGCTGAACCAGGCGTCCGGCCGTCGCGCCCACGCA
>Ga0316198_10000587_pt1 | contig 19570 bp, 20 predicted proteins | sample OudBieAanoxic_MG_FD_204935 | JGI IMG/M metagenome (GOLD analysis project Ga0316198, IMG submission 204935) | Coastal sediment microbial communities from Oude Bieten Haven, Netherlands - site A anoxic | ecosystem: Environmental > Aquatic > Marine > Coastal > Sediment | place: Netherlands...
GCTGGATGTCCCGGAAACCCATCCCGCTGCGCAACGACTCGCCGAGGACCATGTAATGGCCTGCATCCGCCCCTGGGAAGAGCGTCGGCTCGAACACCAGTACGGCCAGGAGGACGTGGGCGGCGACGAGCACTGTTGGTGCGAGGATTCCCTCCGCTCCCGAGAGAGACGTCGAGTCCTCAGCCTTGAGATCCTTGGAGTCAGGCCCTCCGGCGGTACCCCGGCCGATCACCTTCGGAGCTCTCGGCGGAGATCCTCCACCTCGGCCCGGAGCCCCGCGATCAGTTCGGCCAACAGACCCGCCACGAAGAGCAAGCCTCCCAGAAGAACCAGGAATACGACAAGGGTGAGAAGCGGTCTGAACCCCGTGCCCAACGCGTAGCGGAGAATCAGGGCCACGATTCCAACAATCACCCCCACTCCAGCCACGAACAGACCGGTGAGTCCGAAGAAGAGCATCGGTTTGCGGCTGAACACCAGCTGGAACCACACGGAAACCAGGTCAAACAACCCGACCACTACCCTGCCCTGCCCACTGTACTTGGACACGCCGTGGCGCCTGGGGAGAAGATCGATGTCGATCTCACCGATTCGAAAGCCCCGATCGTGCGCCAGGACCACGAGATAGCGGTGCCAATCCTCGCGGAGGTGAATCTCGTCCACCACCTCCCGCCGGAACGCCTTCATTGAGTTCAGGTCTCGGACAGGCACCCGGAAGATCATGCGGGAGAGGGCGTTGTAGACCCCCGACACCATGCGCTTCGGGTAGTCTCCCACCTTCCGCCCCACCACCACATCGTGGTCTTCATCCAGCGCATCCAGGAAGCGGGGGATTTCGTCCGTGGCGTGCTGGAGATCGGCATCGAACAGCACGTACAAGGGCGCGTCGGTGGATCTCACGGCCGTCACGAGAGCCGCCGTCTTTCCCCGGTTCACCCGATGTCGCAGGAAGGTGGTCCGATCCTCGATGCCCGAAGCACTGGCCGCCGCGCGCGCCGCCTCGAGCGTCCCGTCGCTCGAACCGTCGTCGACGAGAACGATTTCACCGTTCAGCTGGAAGCGTGAGAACGTCCCCGCCAGATCCTGAAACAGATCTGGCATGTTCTCCACCTCATTGAAGGCCGGGACGATTACCGAGAAGCGTCTAGGGGTCGGCGGGAGGGGGTCGGCGGGAGACAACCCGGACTCGGTCATACTCGCTTACGCATCCTCGCCGAGAGAATTCCGAGCTGATCTCTGTACTTCGCGACGGTCCGCCGCGCGATCTGGACGCCTTCGTTCTTCAGGACGTCCACGATGGCCTGGTCGGTCAGGGGTTTCTTCGGATCTTCCTCGGCCACCAGCTTCTGAATCCGGGCCCGAATGCCCCGGGCGGATACATCCTCGCCGTAGTCGGTCGACAGCCCGGAGGAGAAGAAGAACTTCAGGGGGAGCACGCCGCGTGGCGTCTGCACGTACTTGTCGTTCGTCACTCGCGACACGGTGGACTCGTGCATGTCGATATGCTCCGCCACCTCGCGCAGGGTCAGGGGCCTCAGGTGCTCCACGCCCTTCTCGAAGAACTCGCGCTGACGGTCTACGATGAAGCCCATGACCTTGAGCATCGTCTGCCGGCGCTGCTCGATCGCCTGAATCATCCACTGGGCGCTGTTGAGCTTCTTGGAGATGAAGGCCTTGTTCTCTCCCTGGTACTGGTTCCGGTCCTGGGCGACCTCCCGGTAGGACCGCGAGAGCTTGAGGCGCGGCAGTGACGAGTCGTTGTGAAACACGAAGTACTCGCCATCGACCTTCTCGACCGCCAGGTCGGGAATGACGTAGTTGTCGCTCATGTCCGCGTACTTGAGACCGGGCTTCGGATCGAGCTTGGCAATCGAATCGGCAGCGCCCTGGACGTCGAGGGGAGAGATCCCGTGTTCCTTGGAAAGCTCGCTCCACCTGTGGTTCACCAGCTGCTCGAAATGATCCTGGATGATCCGATAGGCCAGGCTCTCGTCTTCCTTCCGCTCCCGCAACTGGATCAGAAGTGTCTCGCGTAGATCACGGGCACCGACGCCCGAGGGATAGAAGCCCTGAACGACCCGGAGGACCCCTTCCGCCTCCTCGAGCGTGAAGGGCTCCATCTCCGCCCACAATTCGGGCTCGCTCTCGGCCAGCCACGTGTTGGCCGCTTCGACGACTTCCTCGAGGCTGCAGGCGAGGAATCCCTCACGATCAATGTTGCCGATGATCTCCTCACCAAGAGCGAACTCACGCGGTCCGAGCGTGAGGAGATTGAGCTGTTCGCGCAGGTGCTCCCAGAGATCGGGCGGAGCAGCCGGAGTGGGCATGTAGTGCTCTTTGTCCTCGAACTGGCTCCGTCTGCCGCCTGCATCGAAACCGTTCAGGAGGATCTCTTCCCAATCGACCTCGTCCTCGTCTTCTTCCTCTTCCTGCTTCTCTTCAGGAAGCTCCTCTTCCGCCATCTCGGTGAACTCGAGGAACGGATTGACCAGCACCTCCAGCTTCAGGTGCGCCTGCAGGTCCAGCAGAGGCATGTAGAGCAGATCCATCGCCTGGTAAAGGCGGGGATTGATCTTCAGCTCCTGCCGCATTCCGAGGCTCTGCGAGAGCCCTCGTCTAAAATCCGCCATCTGCTACTCGACCACTCCGTTCAATCAGGTCTTGCGGCCGCACGGGCCGCCCGGTGCATGTAAGATAGCGTACGCGGTACACACGGCACACCCCTTGCAGGACGGGCCGAGCGCCGCACCCCGGTGTGGAGTCTAGAGCTCGAAATCGAGCCCCAGATACATCTTGCGGGCTTCCGGATCGTCAACGAGGGTTTGAGCCGGTCCCTCGATATGAATCTGGCCGTTGAACATCAGGTAGGCACGGTCCGTGATCGAGAGGGTCTCGCGCACGTTGTGGTCCGTGATCAACACGCCGAGGCCACGTTCCCTCAACTCTGCGACGATGCGCTGGATGTCATCCACCGCAATGGGATCAACGCCGGCGAATGGCTCGTCGAGAAGCATGAACTTGGGGCGAGTGACCAGGGCCCGTGTGATCTCGAGTCTGCGTCGCTCACCGCCTGACAGCGAATCCGCCTTGCTCTTCCGCAAGTGGCCGATCGACAACTCGCCAAGCAGCTCATCCAACCGGCTCTGACGCTCCGCTCGCGTCATGTCGAGCGTCTGCAGAATGGCCATGACGTTCTGCTCGACCGTGAGACGCCGGAAGATCGAGGGCTCCTGGGAGAGGTAGCCGATACCAGCCCGGGCACGGCGGTACATGGGGACCCTGGTCAGCTCCTGCTGGTCGAGGTACACCCGGCCCGCGTTCGCGCCGAGCAATCCCACGATCATGTAGAACGTGGTGGTCTTCCCCGCCCCGTTGGGTCCTAGCAGTCCAACGATTTCACCCTGGTGGACCTCCAGGTCGACACCATCCACCACACGCCGTTTGCCGAATGCCTTTACCAGACCCTCGGCCCTCAAGACGCTCCTGGTGCTCAACGGCCTTCTCCTTCCGCTGAGGGCTCGAGGTAGATCCCTATGGCATCCCTGGCGATCACCTCGGAGGGCTCCCCATCCTCAAACAGCACCTCGATCCGGTTCCCGAGCAGGTAGTTCCGGGATGGGGCCTCGGACCGAATGGAATCTCGCACGGAGGCGTAGAACGACCTCGCGCCGCCGAGGGCCATGATACGTTCGGGCGTCGGGTTCGCCTCCGCCGGCGCAAGAAGCGAGTCAGCGGGAGCGGCACCAAAAAAGGCTCGAATCGTGTCCCCCGTAAGCCAGTTCGAGCCGGGATCCAGGTCCTTGGCCGCCTCGACCAATGCCTCTCCAGGTATGCGCGGCACCGTCTCGACGGAGGACGCATCTCCCACCGACGCGATGGAATCGATCCGACCCGCCGTCAGGGAGAACTCGATCGAGTCACCCGCGAGCTGAAAACTCCCCGAGACAGCGATCGACCGTCCCTCGCCGAATGCCCACAAGCGCTCGACCTCCCCTGCCCTGAACTCGGCCGTCACCAGATCCGATTGGAGCTCGAAGTCCTCGCCGGTCGCCAACGCATCACCGAACGACCTTACCTCTCGAAGCTCGTCGTCCGCGAAGCGCGCCACTACGCTGTCACCGGTGAGTTCAAATCCCTCACCGCGAATGATCGGGCGACCGTACAAGACTCCGACCCCATCCGCATCGAAGCGAGCACTCTCGGCGGTCGCATCCAGGTCCGACCGGTGGATCTCGACGTTCCCACGGGCGAATGCCCGATCTTCTCCCTGGAATTCAGCCTGATCGGCGTCCACGAGGAACGGCTCCGTCCCCGGCCCGCCAGTCGGCAACTCCATGTGCGGCCTTCCGGTGGCGATCGTTCGATTTCCCTGAAACGGAGTGCGCATGAAGTCGACCCGAGGTCCCTCCAGCGTGGCACCGGATCGCAGGCGCTCCAGCCGTACATCACCCACCGCGATGACACGGTCGGTCATCCCGTAATAGGTCACCGTGTCCGCATCCAGCACCCGGGTGGTGTCCCTGTAGCGCACACTCCCGATCATGCGGGCTTCAGAGCGGTGTTCCAGGTGCACCGCGCTATCTCCGGTCATGGAAGCATCTCCGCACTGGCCGATGACCAGCCCACCGCCCAGGTGCATCGCGTACCGCCCCTCGGAACCGGGGATCGCCAGCATATTGCTCCTCGGCTGTCCCCCTGAGCCGGACGCCGCGACCACCCGGACCCTGAGCTGGCAGCTTGGAGCGTTCTGGGCGTCAGCCGATCCGGGAGTATACAGAACCGTCAGGAGGGCTAGCACGAACCCGGAACGCACTGGACGCATCGCGACAGGTCCCTTTTGCAGCAGGCTGATGATCATTCAGGCGGCGGGCGCCGGGCAGCGGTGGGGTCTCCCTCCGACACGAAGCTCGGATCAAGGCTCTGCACGTTCTCGAGCTGCGCGTCGCTCACGAAACTGGCCCCCCTCATCTCCAGACCTGGCCGGTACAATACGAAAGCCGTGTCCCCGTACAACGAGTCCGCCACGGCGGCATAGCGAAGCCTCTCGGTCACCAGGCGCTTGGACCCCACAGCCTCGGTGACCTCGACCCCACCTCTGACCTCCACGTCGCCCGTTTCGAACTGGTACTCACCCTCCCGACCGGTCAGCACCCCCTCTTCGAGTCCGGTGCTGCCGTAGAAGGTGATGACCAGATTGCGCAACTTGAGCAGACCCTCTTCCTGGAAACTGAAGGCCGTGTCCGCCACCAGGATCCCATTCCGCACGCCTGCTCTGGTGAGGTTCATCTCCACCCCGACCAGCACCTGGTCGGCTTCGAGACCCAGCAAGGTGTCCGAGGCCAACGGCTTCTGGCTCTCCTTCTCGCAGCCGCCCAGTGCCGGGAGACAGAACAGAATGAGGGCAGCTCCACTCAACCTTGCCCTGGAGGGCCGATTCCACGGCCTGGTCACGTCAATCCGGCCCGCAGAAGGTCGTGCAGGTGAACCATGCCCAACAATCGGCCATCCGGTCCTACCACGGGCATCGCCATGATGCCGTATTCCTGCATCTGAGACAGCGCGCCGGTGGCCATTTGCTCCGGCTCGATCGTCTTCGGAGTCGGGTTCATGGCGCGGTCGACCGAGTGCGAGAGGAAGTCCGCGTGCTCGTCCGCGTAACGGGTGAGATCGCCGGCTGTGATCACGCCTACGACCCGCGAGGCGTCGTCGAGAATCGGTACCGTACCCTGCCGGTGCGCGATTTCGTGCATGGCGGCAGCGAGATGGCCGTCGAGCGGCAGTTTCGGAACGCGCTCATCGGCCGTGACCATTACGTCTCGAACGGTCAAGGTCAGGCGCCGCCCGAGGTCCCCTCCCGGATGCAAACGCGCGAAGTCCTCCGGCCCGAATCCCCGCACCTCGGATACCGCCATGGCCAGGGCATCGCCCATGGCCAGCGCAGCCGTGCTGCTGGCCGTAGGCGCCAGATCGTGCGGACATGCCTCCACCTGCACGCTGACGTCCAGGGCAAGGTCCGCCCTGCTCGCGAGCTTCGACTGCGGTTCAGCGGTCAGCGCGATGACGGGGATGTCCAGCCGCCCCAGAACGGGCATCAGGCTCTCCAGCTCTGCGGCCTCCCCGCTCTTCGAGATGGCCAGCAGGAGATCTCCGCGGACGAGCATACCAACGTCGCCGTGGGCCGCTTCCACCGGGTGCAGGAAGATCGCCGGCGTGCCGGTGGACGAGAAGGTCGAGGCGAGCTTGCGGGCGACGATCCCCGACTTCCCGATACCCGTGACGACGACGCGGCCCGAGATCGACCCTATCGTCTCTACAGCCTTGACGAAGGGCGCTCCGAGGCGTCCCGCCATGGATGCCACGCTCTCGCTCTCGATGCGCAACACCTCCCGGCCCCGTTCGATGATCCGCGACTCGTGCGTCCGATCGCCGCCGTCACTCACTCTTGCTCGACCTCCAGTGCTCGAAGCACTCCGCAACGTACCCTTCGACGAGCGAATCCCATTCCCCTCGCGCCCCGAGAAGGGCCTCGGTGAACTCCCGAACAGCACCCGCTCCTCCACACACGTCACCAACCCAGTCCGCGGCCCTCTTGACCTCGGGCACGGCATTGGCCACAGCCGCTGGTAGCCCTACCTCACGAAGCACCGGAAGGTCCGCCAGATCGTCAGCGAGGAATGCCGCCTCGTCCCAACCGGCACCGACACGTCGAAGGATGTCGTCTACGGTTGCGAGCTTGCCGAACGGTGACACCTGGTGGATCTCCTTGATGCCCAGATCCTCCGCTCGCGTACGCACGGGCAGCGACACTTTGCCCGAGACGACGGCCACCTCGAGATCGGCCCGCCTGAGCATGTGGATGCCGAACCCGTCATGCACGTGAAACCGCCGTCCCTCGGTCACTCGATCCTCGTCCGCGGACAGGTACAATCCACCATCCGTCATCACGCCATCCGCGTCCAGGAGGACCACCCGGACCTTGCCAGCCTGCTCCGTGGACACGGAACTCTTCATGGTTGCCCTGGCATCCGGTCCCGTGCCTCGCGCACCGCCAGCAGCCCGTCCAGGAGACCCTCGAGCCGGTCGAGAGGCAGCATATTGGCCCCGTCCGATGGAGCACTGGCGGGATCGGGGTGTGTCTCCACGAACAGCCCGTCCGCGCCCGCCGCGACGGCGGCTCGGGCCAGAGTCTCGATCCAGCGGGGTTCACCCCCGCTGGAGGCTCCTCCGCCTCCACCTCCGGGTAACTGCACTGAATGCGTGGCATCGAACAGGGCGGGGCAACCGCACGCCTCACGCATGATGGCGAAGCTGCGCATGTCCACCACCCAGCGGCCATAGCCGAACGCCGTCCCGCGCTCCGTCACGCTGACCCCGCCGGAACCCGCATCCCTCACCTTCTGGACCGGGAACCGCATATCTTCCGGTGCCAGCCACTGGCCCTTCTTGATGTTGACGGGAAGACCGGTGCTTCCGGCCGCGGTCAGCAAGTCGGTCTGCCGGCACAGGAACGCTGGAATCTGGATCGCGTCGACGCCCTCAGCGAGGGCCTGGGCCTGACCCGGTTCGTGGATGTCGGTCAGCACCGGAAGGCCGGTCGCGCGGCGCACCGCATCCAGACGCTCCAGGCCCTGGCTCAGCCCCGGTCCCCTGGGTGACGAGGCGCTCGTACGATTCGCCTTGTCGAACGATGCCTTGAAGATGGCCGGGACCCCCAGGCGCTCCGCCACGTCCCGAAGCCCTTCAGCCACACGGATGTTCAGAGTGTCGTCCTCAAGCAGGCACGGCCCGGCGATGACGAGAAACCGCCCACCGGGATCGAGGAGGCTCATTCCCGACCAGCCGTAGCCAGGCCGGACCGGTCCTCTACCTCACCTGTATCAGCGGGACGCCCGCGGCGGTGGTCCAGCGCAGCTGAGATGAAAGCCGCGAAGAGCGGATGCGCTCGTGTCGGCCGGGACTTGAGTTCCGGATGAAACTGCGTGGCCACGAAGAACGGGTGGTCCCGAAGTTCGATGATCTCGACGAGCCCACCGCCCGGGGAAACACCACAGAAGCCCATCCCTGCCCCCGCCAGTACCTCGCGATACTCGTTGTTCACTTCGTACCTGTGACGGTGGCGCTCCGAGATCTCTTCCTCGCCGTAGATCTCCCTGACCCGACTGCCCTCCACCAGGTGCGCCGGGTAGGCTCCCAGCCTCATCGTCCCACCCTTCATGGTGACCTTGAGCTGGGAATCGAGCAGAGAGATCACCGGATGGGGGGTGTCCGGCTCGAATTCGGACGAGTCCGCCCCCTCCAGGCCACAGACATTCCGAGACAGTTCGATAATGGCGCATTGCAGACCGAGGCAAATCCCGAGGAACGGAACGCCCTCCTCTCGCAGGTATCGAACCGTATCGACCATTCCCTCCACCCCACGCTGCCCGAATCCGCCCGGTATCAGCACCGCGTCGTACGGCTCCAGGGTCGAAGTCCCCTGCGAGTCGATCGCCTCCGACGAGAGCCAATCGATCCGCACCCCGACGTCGTTGGCGATCCCCCCGTGTATCAAGGCCTCCTGGATGGACTTGTAGGAATCAACCAGGGACGTGTACTTGCCGACCACACCGACGCGAACCTCGCCCGACCCGGGATGCTTGATACGCTCGACCATCGTCTCCCAGGCGCTCAGGTCGGGATCGGGCGTCTTGAGCTCGAGGTGATCGATGATGCGATCGTCCAGCCGCTGCTCACGGAACCGCAGTGGTACCTCGTAGATCGTGTCCATGTCGCGGCTCTCGATCACGTCCCGGATATCCACGTTGCAGAACCGCCCGACCTTCCTTCGGACCTCTTCCGGAAGCGGCCACTCCGTACGGCACACCAGGATGTCCGGCTGCAGCCCGATCTCCATCAGCTCGCGCACCGAATGCTGCGTCGGCTTGGTCTTGAGCTCGCCGGCGGCCGCGATGTAGGGGACGAGCGTCAGGTGAATCAGGACCGTGTTCTTCCAGCCCACGTCCTGCCGGAACTGCCGAATGGCCTCGAGAAACGGCAGAGACTCGATGTCGCCCACGGTGCCCCCGACCTCGGTGATGACCACGTCGTGGCCCGGAGACAGCATCTGGATGTAGGACTTGATCTCGTCGGTGACGTGAGGAATGACCTGGACCGTGGCACCCAGGAAATCTCCCTTGCGCTCCTTGGTGATGATGTTCTGGTAGATTCGACCGGTGGTGACGTTGTTCGCCTGGGACAGCGACTCGTTGATGAACCTCTCATAGTGCCCGAGGTCCAGGTCGGTCTCCGCTCCGTCATCCGTGACGTATACCTCACCATGCTGGAACGGCGACATCGTGCCCGGATCGACGTTGATGTACGGATCGAACTTCTGAATCGTAACCGTGAGTCCTCTCTCGACGAGCAATCTGCCGATGGACGCCGCGGCGATTCCCTTGCCGAGAGAGGAAACCACCCCTCCGGTGACGAAGATGTATTTCGTGTCCGCCGATGGCGTGTCAGGCATTGATTCTCACTTTCGGGTGTGTATGGCGTTGCCCCGGCAAGTCTCGTCGTGGACGGGGAACACGGCTTCAGGAGAAGCGTCGACGCACGGTTTCTGGCCGGAGGCAGAGGCGACCGCGAGGGGCCGAAAGCGGATGCGTGACGACGGTAAATTCACGCTCCGTAAACTAATCCGTGCCGGAAGGCGATGTCAAAGGGTCCGCTCAGAGATCCCCCGGGAACCTGAAGATGGCATAGCCTCTCGCATCGCCCGCATCGGGATCCCATGCAACGCCCCCCTCGAGAACCCAGAACCGAAGCCCTGCCACCACGTTGACTCGCCAGTCAGCCGACTGCCCCTCCTCCCAGGCTCGCCCGGTACCCACCCGGGCGAAGACCCCAGGGGCTCCCAGCATGCCGGCCGTCAGCGCCTCGATCGGAATGGCATACCCGACGTGCCCGTACACCACGCGCGGTCCCCGGAACGCCATCACATCGAAGGTAGGAAGGGTCGCGCGACCGCCGAACCCGGTCCATCTCTGTCCGGGGAGCGAGCCTGCCAGGTCACCCCTGACCAGGGCGAACAGATCCAGCTCGTGGGTCCCGAAGCCGGGTGTGAGCCATCGAGCCGTCACTTCGCCGAAGAGATACGAGAAGTCGCCGGCCAGCGTGGAGTCCGCTCCCTCCAGGAGGACCTTCCCCACCAGCCGTCCGTTCTCTCCGGTGCTTCGATCCGCGGAGACGGCCAGCGCAGCACTCCACGCGCTACCGTCGTCGATCGGCGGGTTGCCGCGCACCGTGTCCGATCCGAAGAACGTGAAGTGATCCCCTGCCCTTCGACTCCAGGCATCCTCCCATTCCACACGGAACATAGGGGTCCACCACCGGTCTCCACTTCCGCGCAGAACGAACGCGACCCGATCCGCACCGTAGTAGTCCCTGAAGTCGTCGCCGAGGAAGAGATAGGAGAGCGAATTGGACACGCCTCCCCGGATCCAGCCCTCGTTGGTCCGAGTGTTGCGCTCCGCCTCGATGCCGAATTCCACGGGACCCGGGTGCCAGAACTGACGTACCGTGCCCTCCACCTCGCCCTGCCCGGAGCGGTACCTGCCGACCAGTTCAAGAGTTGGCTGCCACGCCCAGGTCGCGGCCCGCAGCGTGATACCCCAGGCCGCGGTCACGGCACTCGAGCGGTCGTAGGTGGGAGCCTCAAAGCCGTACATCCCATGCAGGTCGACGACATCGGGCACGCCCATGACCGGGTGGATCTCGAAGCCTCCCCCTGTTGGCAGCACCGTGTAGCGCTCTGCCGGTCGCCACTGCACATCCCCGTCCACCGTGGCCATTCCCGACCCGTAATAGCCACCGCTCACGACCACGATGTCACCCGATACGTGCGCCCCCGGTCGCAGGAAAAGGTCGCCGTCGACCACGTAGATGTCGCCCACGACCGATCCGGCCAGCCGTACCTGGGCCTCGAGTACGAGAAGGTCGCCGGACACCTGTCCCTCGGAGGAGACGACCGTGTCCCGTGTCCACACCTGCGCGTCCCCGCGCGCCAGGAAATCTGCGAGCTTCGAATCGAGGTCGTTGCCTTTCCGGGGCTGGAAAGCGACGTCCTGGGCAACGAGAGGAGGCGCCAGGAGCGCCATCGCCAGGGACAGCCACAGGGCAGACCGAACCGGACGGCGACCCGACACTCGCAGAGCCTTCACTGTTCCACACCCCCACCGGTGGCATTCCACCGATCCCATGCGATGCTCTCGTCCTCGGATCGGCGGGCCGCCAGGCGCTGGAAACCATCGGGGTACCCGAGGGCCAACAGGGTCACGACCGGGACGTCGGCCGGAATGCCCACGGCCTCCCGTACCGCTCCCTCCCGAAATCCCGTGATCCAGGCCGTGGCGAGGCTCATGTCCGCCGCCCCCAGGACCATCGCTTCAGTGGCAGCGGCCAGGTCGATCGGATGGCTCGGCCGACCGCTTCCGGCGATGTTGGAATGGACCCTCGCGCATCCGACGATCAGGGCGGGAGCCGTGCGGATCAGGTCGCCCTGGAACACCGCCCGAGCGATCTGGTGGCGCGTCAGAGCATCCTGGACCACCACGAATCGCCACGGTTGGTCCTCGCGGGCCGATGGCGCGTACCGCGCGCACTCCAGGACCCGAAGCAGGATCTCCGGCGGTATCCGTCGATCGGCGAACCGGCGCACGGATTGCCGGTTGCGGGACAGGTTGAGTACGCGGGAGACGGCGCTCACCCGGCGCTACCCCCGCGGATGGTGCTGGCGATGTTCGTCCTGAAGATATCGGCGGTCAACATGCGTGTATATCTGGGTCGTAGAGATGTCAGCGTGCCCCAACATTTCCTGCACGGCAACCAGATCGGCGCCTCCCTCGAGCAAATGCGTCGCGAAGCTATGCCGGAAGGTGTGCGGCGTGACCTTCTTGTCGATTCCGGCGTTGCGCACGTGCTTGTCGATGATCTTCCAGGCCCCCATGCGACTCAGTGGCCGCCCGTGCTGATTCAGGAAAACCACTCCCTCGGACCGACCCCGGTCAAGCCTCGGTCGTCGTTCTCGAAGGTAGCGCTGCAGCACCCGGACCGCACGACCTCCCAGCGGCACGATTCGTCGCTTGTCGCCCTTGCCCAGCACGGACACCAGGCCGTCATCCAGGGACAGGTCCCGTAGCCGCAGGCCAATCAACTCCGAGATCCGCAGGCCGGCGCCATACAGGGTCTCGAGCATCGCGGCGTCGCGCGACCCGTTGGCGTACGCCTCGGGGGCCAGGGCACCCACGGTGTCCAGTATGACCTCGACCTCGGAATAGCTCAGCACGTCCGGAAGAGTCCGGTTGACCCGCGGACTCTCCAGTTTCTCGGTGGGATCTTCCGACAGGTGTCCCTCTTCAACCAGGAAGCCGAAATAGGTGCGGAGTGCCGACCGGCTGCGAGCCACACTGCGCGCCGATAGACCGCGATCCCCGAGGTCCGCCAGGTGCGCCCTCAAGACGTCGTAGCCCACGGCCTCGGGTTGGCCGATTCCCCGTTGGGACACGTAGGCGGTCAGCGACTTACAGTCCGCCAGGTACGCCCGGACCGTACTCCTGGCCAGACCTCGTTCGTACAGCAAGAAATCAGAGAACTCCTCCAACCGGAACCGTCGGCGCAGCTCATCCGGGGGCAATCCCGTCGGCCGAGCGGAGGCCTCGTCAGCCATCCCGCGGCACCCTGGGATCGTCGCCGTGCCGTGAGCGCCACCACAGCCAGGCCAACACAACCGCCACCAGCAGCGCCAGCAGACCCGCCGTGGTGTTCACCGCCGTGAGGGCGCCCACTATGCGCGGGATATTGCGTGATGCGAACACTCCTCCGACCACAAGAGCGGCGTACCAGACCGCCGATGCGATCGCCAGGGGAATCGCCGTCCGCCAGAAGGCAAGCCGGCTGATTCCCGCGAAGGCGGGCACGAGCACGCGAAACACGGGGAAGAAGCGGCTTACGAGGATCGTGAGGGCACCATAGTCCTCGTAGAACAACGACATCCGCTCGAGCTGCGCCGGCCTGAGAAGCCAGCGCCCCCAACGCGTCGAGAAGATGCCTCCACCGAAGTGACGGGCCGCCAGGTAGACGCATAAGGCGAGAACGAGGTTGCTTGTCCACGCCACCAGGAAGACGAGCCGAACGTCGAGAATACCTCGATCCGCCAGGATGCCACCGGCCACGACAACGACGTCCGACGGCACGGGCGGAAAGAGGTTCTCCACCGCGGCCCCGATGCCGACGAGCAGGTAGACCATCTCGACCGGAACATCGCCGACGAGGCGAAGGAACGCCTCGAGTTGCTCCTGCACGGCCCCGACCTATCCGCCCGTGCGGATCGAAGCATGCAACGTGTCGATATCTCCGATCTGATCGAGCAGAACGACGGCCATCGCGGCGAGTCCTTCGCCACGACCAATCCACCCCATGCCCTCGTTCGTCTTCCCTTTGATGGAGATGCATGACCTGGCGATGCGCGTCAGTTCGGCGATGCGCTCGGCCATCTCATCGACCCATGGACCGATACGAGGAGACTCGGTGACTATGGTCACATCGGCATTCACCACCTGGTAGTTCCGCTCCTCGATCAAGCGCACCGTGGCGGCAAGGAGTTCCATCGAATCCGCTCCCTCCCAGCGCGGGTCCGTATCCGGGAAATGCCGACCGATATCTCCGAGAGCCGACGCGCCGAGAAGGGCGTCGATCAGAGCGTGGGCGACTGCGTCTCCGTCGGAGTGTCCCTTGAGACCGGCGTGGTCAGGCAGGCGAACTCCGCCAAGGACGAGGGGCCGCCCGGACTCAAAGCGATGTGAATCATAGCCGATACCGACGCGCACAGGGCCTCCTATCGGCCAGCGCCCGGGTCAGGCCTCGCGACCGACCCCGAGCAGGCGGAGCGCCAGGTGGGCCGCGTTCCGCGAGTTGTCGATGCCGACCGTTGCCACAGGGACGCCGGGAGGCATCTGAACGATGGACAGAAGGGCGTCAAGGCCTCCGAGCGTGCCTGCTGAAATCGGAACGCCTATCACGGGTAGCCGCGTGTGTGCGGCGACCACGCCCGGGAGCGCCGCAGACAACCCGGCTCCGCAGATGATGGTCGCAAAGCCCTCTGCCTCGGCCGAAGTTGCGACCTCAGCCGTACGAACCGGGTCCCGATGGGCGCTGCTCACGACCACCTCGACGTCCACGCCAGCCTCGGCGAGCACGTCGACTCCCTTCTGCATCACGGGACGGTCGGATTCGGACCCCATCATCACGAGCACTCGTCCACCCATCACGCACCTCTCCTGTCCAGGCAAACCGCACAGCCACAATACCAATCCAGGTCATCTCGGACCCGGGAGTAGTCCTGGTATCTGGGCACGGCCTTGAAGCCCGCTTGTTCAATGAAACGTACCAACATCGGCCGGGGCATGATGAAGTCCGTCCCCGTGGCCGATACCACGTTCTCCTCCATCATCAGTGAGCCGAAGTCATTGCACCCGAAATGCAGGGCCACCTGCGCCACCTTCGGCCCCTGGGTGACGTAGCTCACCTGGAGGTTGGGAACATTGTCGATCACCAGGCGCGAGATCGCCACGGTCTTCAAGTACTCGGCTGCAGTCGCCTCCGGGGTGCCGTCCATCTCCGTACCGTCTGATTGGAGAGTCCACGGAATAAACGCCGTGAAACCACCGGTCTCCCGCTGAAGATCGCGCACCCGGATCATGTGCTCGACCCTGTCGTCCCGGCTCTCCCCTGCCCCGAACATCATCGTCGCCGAACTGAGCAGACCCCGGCCGTGTACCGCCCGGTGTATATCCAGCCACCGTCCAGTATCGATCTTCTTCTTCGCGATGCGATCCCGGACGTCGTCCACCAGTATCTCCGCACCGGCCCCCGGTACCGAGTCGAGTCCGGCGTCCATCAATTCGCCGACGACCGTATCCACATCCAGCTTGTGGACTCGAGCGATGATGTCGAGCTCCGACGCCGAGAACCCATGCACATGGATGGGGTGATGCGTCTTGATGTAGTCGAGCAGTCCCGTGTAGTAGTCCAGTTTCAGATACGGATTGTGCCCACCCTGCATGAGGATCTGTACCGCGCCGATAGCTTTCGCTTCATCGATCTTGGCCCCGATCTGCTCGTTCGAAAGGACATAGCCCTCTTCGTGACCTGGTCGTCGATAGAAGGCGCAGAACGAGCAGTCCGTGACACACACGTTGGTGTAATTGATGTTGCGGTCCGCGATGTACGAGACCACCCCACCCGGCACAGCCGCCGCGGCGCGCTCACGGGCCATGGCCCCGAGTTCCAGCAGCGGACGATCGTACAGGGAAGCGTACTCGGCCCGTTCCCCGGCATCGACCGGTTCAAGTGCGGTCGACGGACCGCTCACACCCGTGGTCATGCTACCGCCGCCTCCCCGACCGCGTTGTACAGAGAATCGCGCTCGACGGGCGTCTTGCCGGCATCCCGGATCAGCCTCACGATCTCGTCAAGGTCGAGTCCGAGGGGAGTATCGGCTCCAGCCGTGTGCGTGACCTTCTCGAGCACTACCGTGCCTTCCAGGTCGTCGACTCCGAACGAAAGCGCGATCTGGGAGACCTTGGTGGTCACCATGATCCAGTGCGTCTTGATGTGCGGAATGTTGTCGAGGAGAATGCGGCCCACCGCCAGGGCTTTCAGATCGTCCAACCCGCCTGTCCGGTTTCCCTCCACTCCCATCTCGCGTCCGAGGGCCGTGTTGTCCGGATGCCAGGCCAGCGGAATGAAGGTGCTGAACCCCCCTGTCTCATCCTGCAGGTCGCGCAACATGAGCATGTGGTCGACCCGGTCGGCCGACGATTCGACATGACCGTAGAGAAGGGTGCAGTTCGTCGGAATCCCCAACTCGTGGGCTTCCCGGTGCACCTGAAGCCACTCATCCGCAGCCAGTTTCCTGTCCGCGATCGTCGAACGAACCGCGGGGCTGAACACTTCCGCACCACCGCCAGGCATGGCGTCGAGTCCAGCGTCTTTCAACTCCCGGATCACGTCCCTCGTCGTCACTCCCTCGATACGGGCCAGGTGAGCGATTTCGACTGCGGTCAGGGCCTTTACGTGGACGTGCGGGTGTCGCTCCTTCAGCCCCCTGATCATGTCCGTGTAGTACGACAGCGGCAGTTTGGGATGCAGCCCGCCAACGATATGGAACTCCCGCGTCGGGGAGTGCCGGGCCGCATCGGCTTCCGCGTACACCTCTTCCAGGCTCATGGTGTACGCGTCCTCAGCCAACGGACGCACTCCATATGAGCAGAACACGCAGACCTTATTGAGGATGCAGACGTTGGTGGGGTTGATGTGCTGATTGGCAACGTAGTACACCCGGTCACCGTTCAGGCGCCGGTTCACCAGGTCGGCCATGCTGCCGACCGCAAGGAGGTCGTCTGTCTCGAACAGCGCGATCGCATCCTCCCGGGAAATACGTTCGCCGGCCTCGACCTTCTCCGCGATCGAGATCAACTCCGGTGCCTGTGGCCTGACGCTCAACTCACCTTCGATCCGGGGGTAGATCACGCACCCTCCCAGGCCCGAACGGCCAGGGACACATTGTGACCTCCGAAACCGAACGAGTTACTGAGTGCGGCGCGGACAGGCCCCTCGGTCGGACCGTCGACGCCATAGTTCAAATCGCACTCGGGATCGGGCGTCTCGTAATTGATCGTCGGAGGGATCAGGCCACGCTCGCACACGATCAGCGACACCCCGGCCTCGATCGCCCCCGCGGCCCCAAGCGTGTGTCCGGTCATGGACTTCGTGGAGCCGACGACGATCTCCCTCGCCCGGTCGCCCAGGACCGCCTTGATGGCGGCCGTTTCGGAAGCGTCGTTGGCCGGTGTTGAGGTGCCGTGGGCGTTGATGTAGTCCACATCCGCCGCCTGCAACCCCGCGTCCTTCATGGCGAGGCGCATGGCCATCTGCGCGCCGGCGCCTCCGGGAGCCGGAGAAGTCATGTGATAGGCGTCCGCGGTCTGGCCGAAACCCGCGATTTCTCCCAGGATGGTCGCGCCACGGGCCACCGCATGCTCCATCGCCTCCAGGACGAGGATTCCTGCCCCTTCCCCCAGCACGAATCCGTCGCGGGTCGCATCAAACGGCCGGGATGCGGTTTCGGGCGAATCGTTTCGTGCGGACAGGGCCTTCATGGACGCGAAGCCGGCGATACACAGAGGCGTAACGGTTGCCTCGGTGCCGCCCGTGATCATCAGGTCACTCTCACCCGTGCGGATGGACCGGAACGCCGCCCCTACCGCGTGACCGCTCGACGCGCACGCCGACACCGTGGCGTAATTCGGCCCCTGGGCGCCGTACTTCATCGAGATCATGCCCGCGGCCATGTCGCCGATGAACATGGGGATGAAGAACGGAGACACCCGGCTGGGGCCCTGACTCAGCAGCTTCGCGTGCTGAGTCTCCATCGTCGTGAGCCCACCGATACCGCTGCCCACGATGACACCGAAGCGCTCAGGAGAGACGGAGTTGACGGCGGACTCGATATCCGCCTGCTCTGCGGCTTGATGGGCGGCGCCCATCGCCAGCTGCAGGAAGCGGTCGGCCCTCCGGACCTCCTTGCGGTCCATGTACTGCTCGGGGTCGAAGTCCTTGACCTCGCACGCGAACCGGACGGATTGATCGGAGGCGTCGAACTGCGTGATCGGCGCCCCACCAGAGCGGCCCTCGATCAGCGCATTCCACGTCCCCTCGACATCAAGCCCAACCGGCGTGACAAGACCGAGGCCCGTGACGACCACGCGCCGTTGTTCCGACATCCGAATCTCCTCCTCCTTGGGGGTGGGAGGTTACTCCTTGTCCTGGAGATAGCGGATGGCGTCACCCACCGTCTGCATCTGCTCGGCGTCCTCGTCCGGGATCTCCACCCCAAACTCCTCCTCGAACGCCATCACCAGCTCGACCGTGTCGAGCGAGTCCGCACCGAGGTCCTCAACGAAGGAGGCCTCGTCGGTCACTTTTTCCATCTCCACGCCAAGCTCGTTGGCGATGATTTCTCTGACTTTGTCAGCAGCGTCGGACATGATCCAAACCTCTGTTTTGTTGTTATGACTCTCCGGCGTCCCCTCGGGATGCCAGCTACATCACCATGCCACCGTCTACGACCAGAACCTGTCCGGTAACGTAGGAGGCGGCCGGTCCCGCCAGGAAGCGCACCGCTCCCGCTATGTCCTCAGGATTTCCGAACCGTCCCAGCGGAATTCGCTCGAACAGCGCGTCGCGCGCCTCCTCGGGTAGCGACGCCGTCATGTCGGTCTCGATGAAGCCCGGCGCCACCACGTTGGCGAGCACTCCGCGGCCCGCAAGTTCTTGCGCCACTGACTTCGTGAACCCGATCAGGCCTGCCTTGGATGCCGCATAGTTGGCCTGTCCGCTGTTCCCCGTCAAGCCTACCACGCTGCTGATATTGATGATGCGGCCGCTCCGCCGCTTCATCATTCCTCGAGCCACGGCGCGGGTCGTGTTGAACGCGCCCCGGAGGTTGGTCTCCAGCACGGCTTCCCAGTCCTCGTCCTTCAAGCGGATGAGGATGTTATCCCTCGTGATACCCGCGTTGTTCACCAGCACGTCGATCGGACCGAGTTCGTCCTGAACGGCCGCGACGACGTCCGAACACTGCCCCGGGTCCGCCACGTCGCATGCCAGGGCAATTGCAGGTCCTTCGAGGAGCGCTAAGGTTTCGCGCGCCCTGTCCTCAGACCTGGCAATGACGGCCACGGAAGCCCCTGCCTGACTGAGCTCACAGGCGATGGCCCGACCGATTCCTCTCGATCCGCCCGTGACGACAGCCACCTGACCTTCGAGTTCACGCATCGTCGCTCTCCTCCACCAGTGCTTGCACGGCGTCGAGTTCTTCGGGATCCCCGATCGCGCGCACGTCCGCTCCCCGGTCGATGCGACGCATCAATCCGGTGAGCACCTTGCTCGGACCCACCTCGATCCACCTGTCCGGCCGGGTTCCATTCATCGCCTCGACGCATTCTACCCAGCGGACAGGTGACGTCAACTGCTCGATGAGGAGCTCACGAGCCCGAACGGGATCGGTGACCGGAACCGCCGCCGCGTTGGCCACGACCGGGAACCGGGCCTCCCGCACCTCCACCCCCTCGAGGGAGAGGGCCAGGCCCTCGCGCGCCTCTTCCATAAGAGGAGAGTGGAAAGCCCCACTCACATTGAGCGGGACCGCTCGCCTGGCCCCGGCCTCCAGGGCCCGCTCTCTGGCCAAACCGACCGCTTCAATGTCGCCGCTGATCACGACCTGGCCCGGAGCGTTGTAATTCGCGGGCACTACGGTGCCGTCCTGGACGCTCTCGCAAACCTCCCGAACCGCCTCCGGATCCAGGCCGATCACGGCCGCCATCGTGCCGGGCCGGATCGTACCTGCTCTTGCCATGAGCTCGCCCCGCCTGCGCACCACCCGAATCGCGTCCTCGAACGCCAGGGCACCCGCCGCGAGGTAAGCGGAGAACTCGCCCAGCGAATGACCGGCGCCAACCGTCACACGCTCGCG
>Ga0316198_10000588_pt1 | contig 19564 bp, 19 predicted proteins | sample OudBieAanoxic_MG_FD_204935 | JGI IMG/M metagenome (GOLD analysis project Ga0316198, IMG submission 204935) | Coastal sediment microbial communities from Oude Bieten Haven, Netherlands - site A anoxic | ecosystem: Environmental > Aquatic > Marine > Coastal > Sediment | place: Netherlands...
CGCGCGACTAAGAAGCGCGCAACCAAGAAGCGTGCGACTAAGAAGCGCGCAACCAAGAAGCGTGCGACTAAGAAGCGCGCAACCAAGAAGCGTGCGACTAAGAAGCGCGCCACCAAAAAGCGCACGGCTCGCAAGAAGAAATAAGCTTCTAGGCGGTAGACCTACCGGTCAACCGAGGGGTCACCTCTGGTGGCCCCTGGCCTAAGGCCCCTGTTTTTCGGGGCCTTCGCGCAGTCTGTCGTGGCGATCCCTCTTTCTTATCGGGGGTGTTCGTCTGCTGGCGCCCTGGCTCACGAGCTGGGGCGCTAGCTATTTAATCGGACGACTTCTTTTCGTTTTCGAGCAGGCGCTGCAGGCGTTTGGCTTCTACGCGTACGGCGATCACCTTCTCGCTCCCCAGTGTGACCGAGCCAACCGGGCTCCCTTTGCGTTTGTGCACGAAGCGCCGAGGCGTGTAGAGCACATCGACGATTGTCTCGCCGCGCATGTCGCTGAAGTGAGCCGCTAGGGTTGCGGCGTCGACGAGTGTCTCCGCTGAGCAAGACTGGCCCTTGCTCAGCGGAACGACGACATGAGCTCCCGTCACGCCTCGTGCATGCAGCCAGAGGTCGTGCGGCCGCGCCACGCGGAGCGTGAGCCGGTCGTTGTCGGCGGCGCCGCGCCCGACCAGCAGGGCGGACGCGTCGCCGCTGCGAAACTCTCTGTAGGGAAGGCGCACGCCGGCCTGTCGCCGTTTGCGCACACGTTCCATGGGGGCCGTGGTCGAAACGCCCAGCGCATCAAGCCTCGCGGCGAGGTCTTCCGCGGGGCAATCCGTAAGCTCGTCTCGGACTCGGTGGACCTCCGCGATCTCCTTCTCCACGGTGGCCAAGCGATTCGGCGCGACCTCCAAACCTCGCTTCAGCCGTTTGGACTTTTTGAAGAGCTCCTGAGCCGTCTCGGTCGGGCTCTTGCGCGGGTCGAGCTCGATCCGGATCGGTCGGGGCTCCGCGTCCCAGCTCTCGGTCTCGAAAGAGCGCGCATTGGCTGGAATTTCAGCGAGATGCGCAAGGATCAAGCTTGCTCTCTCGTGCAACTCGTCCGCCCTCGTCGCCCGTTCGAGGTCCTCGACGATCGCATCGCGCTTCTTCACCAGCCGTTTCAGGTGCCTTTGCAGGAGTCTTTCGAGCTGTTCCTTGCGCAGCGTTCGATGGGCGTCGAGCGCCGCCGTGCCGGCGTCCCGGAGCTCTTCGCGACCCAGTGATTCGAGATGACCGTCCTCGTCTGGCGCCATCGCCGCTGCACCCGGGGAGCGAACGACGACCGAGCCGTCGGCCTCGCAGAGCCACCAGGCACCGTAGGGTTTGCTCGGTGCCGCGATTAGGAAGCGCGCCACGCCGGCTCGAGTCAATGAGAGACGCGCCGCCCGTCGGCTCGTCTCGACGCCGTCGATCCGAGCTCCTTCAAGATGCCGGCGGAGCTGGGTCAGCGAGGGGCTGGCCTTCGCGCCGCGTGGTCGCTCGTCGATGATGCCGAGCCGGATGGCTCCAGGCAGGGTGACGAGGACCAAAACTTCGTTCGTCCCCTCCGCTCGGACGGAGAGACTCAGAAGCCCGGGCTCTGGTTGGTCAACGCGCGCGATCTTCGCATTCCACGGGCTCACTCTCGACCTTCGGACAGTGTCTGAAGCAAGCGGGCTTCTCGAAACGATTGCGGGGATTCGATCGTGACGTATGCGCGCGACGCGCCTGCACTTCGGAGCTTGTCGTAGACATCGAGCAGCTGGGCATGTGAGAACGACCGGCGCAACCCTTTGGCGACCAGGGTCGCGTACACGACGTCGACGCCCGGTGCCGGATCGTCGATGGCGTCGATTCCACCGAGGACTGAAAGCGTGCGCGCCATGGCTTGCACCGCTTCCGGCTCCCAAAGACCGGTCGGCTTCCAGGCGACGGTTCGGCCCCCGGTTCGTGGAATGCGGGCAAAGTAGTCCTTCAGCCGCTGTCGATCGCGCGCGCCGGTCGTGACCGAGGCGCTCGTCGCGACCACGACCATGGAAGCCTCGAGCGCATCCGCGGCCTCCGTCAGCCAGAGGAGGCCGGCGTCGAGCTCCTTGCTCGGGCGCAGAGGCGCTCCGGGAGCCTGCCAGCACAGATCGGGCGCACGCAGAGCGATCTCGAACGCATCGGGGAGCTTCCGACGCCAACCCGCCAGCGTTGCGGGCTTTGGAAGTGGGGCACGCGGTGCCAGCTCGGCAAAGCGAAGCGCGGCGGCGTACTTGGGGCCGGGGGGCCGTTCCAACAAAGCGCCTGCCAGTAGCTGCATCCGAGAGAGGGTAGCCTCAGCGCCCGGACAAGCAAAGTCCGTTTGGCCTTGGAAATTGCCGACCAGAGCACCGATTGACTAGGGGTGATTCGATGGCCTACAACTGCCGGTAAGATCGGCGCCCGCCGGGGTTGGGCCAAGAGGGGAACGAGGGCATGGAGCAAGCTCGCAATTACGTCTGCACGGAGTGCGCAAGCGCGGTTCCGTCCGGGCACAAGTTCTGCGGGGCCTGTGGGGCGGGCGTGCCGCACGAAGCGCAAACACTCGAGACGAAGTTTTTCGGCGCGCTGCAGATGCCGGGGAAGGCCCGCCTCATCGTAGTTCGCGGCGACGAAGCGATGGGCGAAGGCCTCAGCTACCTGCTGCAGGCTACCGAACACATCGCCGGTCGGGAGGCCGATCAGATTCCGTTTCCAAGCGACACCTGGCTCAGCCCGCGGCACGCGAATTTCCTCTACCGAGGTGAGAAGCTCGTCGTGCGAGACGAGGGCAGCTTGAACGGCGTCTACATTCGAATCCGAGGGGCTGCCCCCATCAAGGTCGGCGACCACTTTCTGTGTGGTCAGCAGCTATTCCGTGTGGATGCGACACCGAGAGACACCTCGGGGCCGGAAGCCGATCAGACGTATTTCTATTCGTCGCCCAAGCGGCCCAGCGCTTTTCGCGTCACGCAGGTTCTCGAAGGGGGCATGGACGGGATCGTCTGCTGCGCTCACGAGCACACGGTTCAGATCGGTCGCGAGGAGTGCGACATCAACTTCCCGGACGACATCTATTTGTCGCCCCGGCATGCCCGAGTCGAGATGTCCGGGGAATCCCTAGAGCTCATCGACGAAAACTCCCAGAATGGGACCTACGTTCGCATTCGGGGCGAACGGGAGCTGAGCCATGAGGACTACCTGTTCTTGGGTAGGAACCTGCTCCGAGTGGAGGTGACGGCGTGATCGTCTGTTCCCGATGTAGCAAGGACAATCAGGATCACTACAAGTTTTGTCTGGGATGCGGGGCAGAGCTTCCGCGTCTGTCCGGCAAGCCCTCGTCATCGACCGATGCGCCGCCGCGCGGCTCGACCGAATCGGGCCGTTCGTCCAATGCGCCCCGGGCGCGGGCCGCGCAGGCCGAAGCGCTGGCGGCGGAGCCCCAGATGGCGTTGGAGTCAACCCCCATGCAGGCCGGCCGCCCCGAGCCGATCCAGGAGGCGAAGTCGGACTCGCTACCCGCGGAGCTGGCGCCGTTGGGGGATAACACGTCGCCTTGTCCCCATTGCGGTGCGGGCGTTCCCGAAAACTTCCGGTTTTGTCACGTGTGCGGACACGACTTGGTCGGCGAGGCGGGCGGTGAGACGTCGGACGACCCGCCGGCGGAGCGCACCTCGGCACCGGCCGTTGCCGACGCGCCGAAGCGGGCGAGTACGCGTGCTCGGCTCATCCTGATTCAACCCGACGGCTCGGAAGGCGAGATGTTTCCTCTGTCTGCGGGTCCAACTCTCATCGGGCGGAGCAGCGGTGGGATCTTCGCCAACGATGCATACCTCTCGCCCGAGCACGCCGAGTTCCGCTTCGAGGACGATCAGCTCGTCGTCAAAGACATGCAAAGCCTCAACGGTGTGTACATCCGGATCGAGCCCGACGTCCCGATCGAGCTTTTTGACGGGAGCGTCTTTCGCGTCGGGCAGGAAATTCTCAGGTTTGATGCGCCTACCGCGCCCGAGCCGGCGGCCGACGGTACGCAGCACATGGGCAGTCCCCACCGCGGCTACCTGGGCCGAATCTCATTGCTCGTCGGCCGAGCAACCACGGGTAACAGCTATCCTATTCCGCCCCGAGGCATTCATCTCGGCCGCGAGCGCGGCGATGTGGTGTTTCCAGAGGACGGTTATGTCTCGGGGCTCCACTGTCGCGTTCATTCCGAGGTTGGGCACGTGTTTCTCACGGACATCGGCAGCTCAAACGGTACGTTCGTTCGAGTCTCGAACGAGTCGTACGTCCCGCAGGGCACCTTCGTCCTGATGGGGCAGCAGCTGTTCCGCGCCGAGTACTAGAGCCGACGGCGGCTGAGCCCGAGCCGCGAAGACAAGAAGTCCTCGATGTGCTCTGCAAGCAGATCGGGCTGCTCGACTGGCGCTGCGTGACTGGCCCCTTCGATCACTTCGAGCACAGCGTTCGGGATTGCGCCGGCCATTTCCTCGGCAAGCGACATCGGCGTGAACGTGTCGTGCTCAGCGGCTACGACCAGGGTCGGAACATCGACATCGGCCAGGAAGCCACGCGCGTCGTGCCGGCCAGCCTGCTGTAGCATGGGCAGGAACACTTCGGGGTTCATCAGGGCGGCGTGCTCCCAATAGCGTTGGAAGTCTTCTTCTTGGATGCGCTCGCCGTCGAGCTCACGACCCGCGCATGCCACGCGAAACGCCATCGCTGCAGGCACACGGCCCCAAACCGCACGAGCCACCCCAGGGAACATCCGCATTCCTCGTACGAGCCCCGGCAACAGCTGGTCTAAGAGGTCGGTGCCGTGAAACGTCGTCGTAATGCGGCCGAAGGTCCCGCACATTAGAACCAGTGCGGCGACGCCCTCGGGATTTTGCCGGTAGTACTCGAGCGCAACCTGAACGCCCATTGAATGTGCGATGATGACGGGCCGCTCGACGTCGAGCTGGTCGCAGATCCGCTGTAAATCTGCAGCGAGATCCTCGATCGCCACGCGCTCCGGGTCCCGCGGAGGTCCGCTGCGCCCATGGCCGCGAAAATGCCAATGGATCACGCGGTGGTGCTTGGCGAGCCCCGGCGCGAGATATCGCCACGCAAACCCGTCACAGCCGATGCCATCGGTCAGGATGACGGGAGGGTCGCCGGTACCGAGCAGCTCGTAGAAAAGGCGAGTGCCATCCGCTGCTTCGACAAAGCCTTCGCGGTCGTACTCCACGCTCTCGGAGCTTACTTCTTGGCGCTGTCGTCCGGGCTATCCGGGATGTCGTTTACGGAGGGCAACTTGCGGATCTCGGGAAGAGCGATCTTCACGCAGCGTTGGACGATCCAGGAGAGCGAGCGATCCAACCTTGCCGATTCGTGCTTGATGTCGTGTAGCATCGACTCTGGAAAGTAGAGGCTTTGCTTGCGCTTATCGGTCGTAGACATCGTGAGGAATCCTCCATGCGGACATTGTACGATTTGGCGCACAAGCTCCACTCAAGTATCTGGTGGTCCTACCCAGGGATAGAAGCAGTGTCAATGACAAAGGTCTGAAGCCCATGTTCCGTCACAAAACCGGCCGCAAAACGCTCCGCCTGTTCTTCGTTTCCATTTTGGCTTTGGCGCTCGTTGCGGTGATGGCATCGGAGGCGCCTGCGCGGCGCAGTCCATTCGAGCCGCTGTCGATTTTCGCACGCGCCCTTGCGTACATCGAAGTGAGCTACGTGGAGCCAGTCGATCAAAAGACCTTGGTCTACGGGGCGATCCAGGGGCTCGCCGATTCGCTGGATCCGCATAGCGTCTTTCTGGACCCCGAGGAGTACCAGATCCTCAGGAGCGACGCCGAAGGGCGATTCGCAGGCGTTGGCGTCGAGGTTTCAACGCGTGACGGCTGGCTCACGATTCTCTCGGTGTTCGACGGGGGCCCCGCGGCGAAAGCGGGGCTCCGGCCCGGCGACCGATTCCTTAGCATCGAAGGCGAGGACGCTCGCGACGTCCGGCTGTATGACGCGGTTCGCCGGATCCGAGGGGAGCCAGGGACGCCGGTGACGGTGAGCATTCGGCGCAAAGGGCAAGAAGAAGCGTTGGAGCGCACTCTCACGCGTGCGTTCATCGAAATCGATCCCATCGACATGCAGCTGCTGGACGATGGAGTGGTCTACGTTCGCATCAAGGCATTTCAGGACGGGGCGACGCGCCAGCTCAGCGACGCGCTCGACGACGCCGTGGTGCAGCTTCGCACGCGAGGTGGCCTTCAGGGGCTCTTGCTCGACCTCAGGGACAATGGCGGCGGCTTGCTTCATGAAGCGATCGGGGTGAGTGATGAGTTCCTCTCGGCGGGAGTCATCGTAAGCACGCGTGGGCGAGGCGGTGAGACTATTAGTCAATACTCCGCGCGTCGTGCCGGCACCCGTCCGAAGTGGCCCATGGTGGTTCTGATCAACGAAAACACGGCGAGCGCGTCAGAGATCGTCGCCGGAGCACTGCGCGACCACAAGCGCGCCGTCCTCGTTGGGGTACGATCGTTCGGCAAGGGCAGTGTCCAGAACGTCTTCGAGCTACCGGGCGGAAGCGCGCTCAAGCTGACGACGTACCGATACTTCGCTCCGTCGGGCAGCTCGATTCAGGCCGAGGGCGTTTCACCTGACCTGGTCGCCGAACAACCGCGCGGCGCAGACGACCCCGAGCCGCTGCGCGAGGAGGAGCTCGAAGGGCATCTTCGGGCCCAGCCGAAGGGGGGTCGGGTAGAGCCGACGCGGGCCAGTAGTCCGCAGGCCCCGCAGGCGACCGGGCAAATGCCGAGCATCTTCGCCGACGATTCCCAGGGGCAGCGGGGGTATGCAGTGCTGAAGGCGAGAATCGGGAGGTAGGCACGGGGCAAGCGACAGCGGCAGCGCGCACCCAAGCAACATGGCGCCCCCCCGGAAGACAGCAGGCGGCAGCGCGAGCCCGAAGGGCGAAGCCCGGCGCAAAGCGCCGGCAAGGCGGAGCGCAGCGACCGCCGCGCCAGGGAGGATTACGGGTGGGGGTGGGCGGGCGGTGAAACTAAGCCAAACCCGCCCCGACATTCATCAACCATCCCCCACCACATGCGCGGCAGCGCCAGTGTCAGTGCCAGTGCCAGCGTCAGCGTCAGCGTCAGCGTCAGTGCCAGCGTCAGCGTTCAGCGATCGGGCGATCTTCGGCGCATTAGATGAAAAGTGACGCCGGGGGTTTCGCCGGGGCGGCTCTCGACCTCTTCAAACGCCGACAAGTCCTCAGGGAAGTACGTATCGCCTTCGACCTCCCGATCGATCTCCGTCACATGGAGCTCGGTGGCCATCGAGAGGGCCTCTTCGTAGATGCTCGCCCCGCCGATGATGAAGGGGCAGGGGTCGGTGGTTCGGGCCAAAGCGATGGCTTCGTCGAGGTTCTCGGCCCGATCGCAGCCTGGGAGCTCGAGGTCCGACTGCCGCGTCACGACGATATTCCGGCGCTTCGGCAGTGGGCGCCCGATCGAATCATAGGTCTTGCGGCCCATGATGATCGCGTGGCCGCTGGTCGTCTTCTTGAAGTGCTTGAGGTCCTCGGGAATATGCCACGGTAGTCCGCCTTGGTGGCCGATCACGCCGTTCCGAGCGACCGCGACGATCAACGCAAGGGGCGCTTGGGCGGCGAGGGCATCTGTCACACTGCCACCGGGGCCTTGATGCGGGGGTGGGGCAAGTAATCCGTCAGTCGGAAGTGCTCATACTCGAAGTCGAACAGGCTCCGCACGGACGGGTCGATCTTCATCGTCGGTAGAGGGCGAGGTTGGCGGGAGAGTTGCAGCCGCGCTTGCTCGACGTGATTGCTGTACAGATGCACGTCGCCGAACGTGTGAACGAAATCACCCGGCTCCAAGTCGGAAACGGAGGCGATCATCATGGTGAGCAGGGCGTAGCTCGCAATGTTGAAGGGGACCCCCAAAAAGACGTCAGCGCTACGCTGGTACAGCTGACAGCTCAACCGGCCCTCGCTCACGTAAAACTGAAACAGAGTATGACAAGGGGGGAGGGCGACGCGCTCGGCTTCTCGCGGGTTCCAAGCGGAGACAATGAGTCGGCGGCTGTCCGGGTTGTCGCGGATCTGGTCGAGCACGTAGCTGAGTTGGTCGAAGCCGTCGCGCTCGTAGCTGCCGTCCTCTCGCTCAGTCGCGCCGAAGTTCCGCCACTGATGCCCATACACCGGGCCCAGGTCGCCTTCCTTCCGCCCGAAGCGTGCGGTCTGCTCGGCCGTCGCCCACTCGTCCCAGATCGAAACCCCCGCTTCTTGGAGCTGGCTCACGTGGGTCTGCCCGCGTACGAACCAGAGAAGCTCGTGAATGATCGATTTCAAGTGGAGCTTCTTCGTCGTCAGCAAAGGGAAACCTTCACGAAGGTCGACGCGCATCTGATAGCCGAACAAGCTTCGCGTGCCCGTGCCCGTACGGTCGTCGCGAGTGACACCGTTGTCGAGCACGTTCCGCAGCAGATCGAGATATGCCCGCATGGGTCTACTCTTCGGTGACTTCGACGGGCTCGCTCGCTTCGTCGCGGCGGATCGAGTAGCGTACCAGCGCCCGAAGAATGTCGTTGCGCTCGAGGTCGCCAACCAATCGCTTGATGTCTTCGTAGACCGAAGGGTCCGTCAGCAGGGCGCCGATGGTGCCCTTGCCCTCGCGCGCCTCTTTGGTGAGGAAGGCGATGTCGTCGCTAGCGTTCTGGAGGTTGTCCATGAACGAGTCGCCGAGCTCCCCGTAGATGAGCTGGTTGACTGCGCCGTCTCCCTCGCGGACGTCGGTCAAGATCGTGTTCAGCTGTGCAAAGGTGTCACGGATGTTTCGAATCGCGTCGGCGCCTTCGGTCCCGTAAATCAGGGCATTTGCGGTGCCGTCGTTCGTCTGGATGTCCTCGGTGATCTTGTTCAGGTTCTCGCTGAGCCGCCCGACCTGTTTCCCAGCCGCGCGGAGCTCTTTCACCGCGCCCTTCACATCGCGGCCGAGCTCCGCGTCGTTCATCAAGCGTCCGATCGTCCCGTCGCCGTTTGCGATGACGCCGCTTGCCTTGGCGAGATTGCGAGCCGTTTCTTTGAGATCGTTCGAGAACTCCTGGTCAGAGAACGGGTCAGTGGCGAGGCGGAGGTTGTGGGCCGTCCCTTCTGCTTCGACGAGCGTACGCTCGGCCAAAGCCATGATGCCGCCGCCGACCGAGACCGGAATCGCTTGCTCGGGATTCCATTCGGGGTATTCGTGGGAGCCGACCGTGATCTCGATGATGCGATCGCCGAGAAGGCCTTTGCTCCCGATCGCGGCGAAGCTGGGCTCGGGCCCCTCCCCAATCAGTGCTGCGCCCGCCTCACCTCGGATCAGGTGAGCCGCGTCGTCGATGACGCGGAAGTGGACTTCGATGCGGCCCGAGTCGCCAATGACGACTTCGGTGACCGAGCCGACGTTCACACCGGCAACCCGGACCGTGTTGCCCTTCTGTAAGCCTCCAACGTCATTGAAGACCGCGAAGTAGGTCGTCTTGGGCGAAAAGACGTTCTTCTGCGAACCAATGGCGAAGGCAATGCTCGCGCCGATCACCAAGGAGACCATGACGAAAATGCCCACACGAAGGCGAGTACCGGCGGTCGTCTTCATTTGTTGCCCTACTGAGCCCCTTACCCCGCACTCCTTAGCAGAGTTTCGGTGTCTTCGTCGACCGGAGCGTTGCCCTCGATGAAGTCACGGACTTGAGGGTTGTTCGAGGCCCGCAGCTCGTCTGGCGTTCCCGAGAAAATCACAAAGCCTTCATGGATCATTGCGATGCGGTCACTGATCGCTAGGGCCGTGTCCATGTCGTGCGTCACCACCACGGAGGTGACATCCAGGGTGTCGTTCAGATATTGGATGAGGTCGGCGATACGGGTCACGTTGATCGGGTCGAGCCCCGTCGTCGGCTCGTCATAGAGTAAGACCTGAGGCCGTATGGCTAGCGCTCTTGCAAGTGCGATCCGTTTTTTCATCCCAGCGGATAGGTCCGCGGGCCAGGTGTCCTCGGTGCCTGGAAGCCCTACGTAGGTCAGCGACTCGCGGACGCGTTCGGCGATCTGCGTTTCGCTCATGTCGAGCTGCTCCCGCAGCCCGTATGCCACGTTCTCCTTGGCGTTGAGTGAGTCGAAAAGGGCGCTCGCTTGGAAGAGCATCGCCACTCGCCGCCGGACCGCTGCGTACTGTGCCTCCGTGATTCCAGAGATCTCTTTGTCATCGAAGAAAATGCCGCCTCCGTCGATCTCCAAGAGGCCGATCAGCATCTTGAGCATGACGCTCTTGCCTTGCCCGGAGCCGCCGATGATCGTGATCACCTCGCCCTCGTTGATTTCGAGGTTCAAGTCGCGGTACACGACCTTTGGCCCAAAGGCCTTCTTGACCCCTCGGAATTCGATCAGCGCCATCAGGCGAACTTTAGTTGGGCTTGTGCGGCTCGTCGACTACTGTAAGCGCCATGCGCCCCCGCTTTGGAAGGGTCCTCGTCAGCGCTTGGCTGCTGGTACTCCAAGCAGTTTTGGGCGGTTGCACGGGCAGGGCCGAGGCGGTTCGGGCCGCTCAGCCCTACGTCGAGAACTTCGCTGAGCAACGATCGCGGGCCCTGAAGCTTCTGGAGCTGAGAACCGATGTCGCCCGAAAGCGCTTGCTCGTCGGCGCCGTCAATGGGGATGAGGAATCGCTCCCGGACAACATGAAGCCGCTCCTCGAGCGATTTCGTTCATCCGGGACCGTCATCAGCGAAGCGCAACTCGAGCACGGCGAAGCCATGTTCTGGCGGATGTTCGATTTGGCGTTTTCGCAGGACCAGAATGTGCTCCAGGCCGAGCTCCTCTTCATCGAGAGGGACGGCTCTGTATCGTCGCTTCGATATCCACGCGAGAGAGATGTCCCCGTCGGTGTCGACTGGTACGGGCTGCGCCAGCACCGCACATTCGCGGGGTTGACGAACTGCATGACCGACCAGGGGTCGGAGCCTTGCGTAATGCTCCAGCTGCGTCCACGCGGTCATTCGGGCAGCGCCGGTTTGACCGTGGCGTACCGCCGGACACCGCTCGAAGTCACGGACGAGTCAGACTCAGATCAATGATCTGATACGGAATCGCGCCCGAGCTGCCATCGGTATCGAAGCATCCAATCGCGCTCAAGTCCTCGGTGCTGTGCGCGAAACAAAGAGTGGGGTCCATGCCGAGCTCGGACGCGAGCGTGGCCCGGTCGGTTTGGCCGATCGGAACGATTGTACTTCGCTCCGGCGCAGCGAGCGCCTGAAGCATCGCGGCATCGAGCGAGCAGGCCCGGTTCCGGGTCTCCGACGGCATGTTCGGGTGAAACCAAGGCAATGCGTCTTCGCTAATTGCCCCGTTGGTGCAGGTCTTTCGCGTACCCTCGAGGGCACCCACCAGAACGAGCCGCGAAGTCCACATCTTGGTGCCCTCGCTCCGGTCGAGGATGAATCGCATGCCGTACGACTGCACCCAAAAGGTCAGTAGGCAGCAGGAGAGGACTAGGACACCAAGGCACCCGAACCCGACCCAGAGTCCGATATTTGGCGAAGGGGACTGTCCTGCGTCTTCCGTCATGAGCGGCGGGATTTACCACTGATCTGGCGACCTTGACAGGGGAGCCGGGCGGGCCTAGCGTCCGGGCGCTCCACCATGGCTTTTGCGCTTACGCCGGAACGCGAACAACAGGTCGAGGACGTATTGACCCGCTATCCCGAGCGTCGAGCGGCGCTCTTGCCTATCCTGTGGCTCTGCCAGCGACAGAATGGGTGGATTAGCTCTGACGTCGTCGAATATGTCGCGGAGCGCCTGGAGCTCTCGACCTCAATCGTGAAAGGCGTCGTGACTTTCTACACGATGTTCTTCGACGAACCGGTTGGGGAGAACGTCGTTTGGGTCTGCCGAACGCTTTCGTGCGATCTTCGCGGGGGCAAAGCGATTCAGGAGCGCCTCGAGAGCAAGCTCGGCTGCAAAGCCGGCCACACCAGCTCGGACGGGAAATTCACCCTGCTCAAGGCCGAGTGCTTGGCTGCCTGCGGGCAGGCTCCAATGGTACAGATCAACGACCGCTACTACGAGAACCTCGATTTGGAGCTGCTCGACCGCATCATCGACACGCACGCCGCCAAGGGCGCGGAGGCTGCTGCCGCGGAATTTGCCACATTCGCGAGCTTTCGTGCGCTGACGGGTGGCGACGGCAGCCGTAGCAGCGTGAGCTCCGCGCCCCCGCCGCCGAGTCGAGAGGCCGTACGGCTTGCCACCCAACCCCCACCCCCGGCCGACGAGAAAGGCGACGAAACATGAGCGCGCCGACCAAGCCCTTGCTCACCGCGCGGTACGGCATCGCAGAGAGCTGGAAGCTTGCCAACGCCGAGCCTGCTGGCGCCTACCGGATCGCGCGAGAAGCGCTGACGAACCGAAAGCCCGCCGACCTCAAGGAAGCGGTCAAGAAGGCCAACATCCGTGGCCGTGGAGGCGCTGGTTTCCCTGCCGGCGTCAAGTGGGGCTTCCTCAACAAGCGCGAGGGCGAGGAAATCTACCTGGTCATCAATGCGGACGAGAGCGAGCCCGGGACCTTCAAAGACCGCAGCATCATGGATCTCGATCCGCATCGGCTCATCGAAGGTGCGATCATCTCCTGTTTCGCAATCGATGCGCACGTGGCCTACATCTACGTGCGAGGCGAGCTTGCCTTTTCAATCGGCCGACTCGAGCAGGCGATCGCGGAGGCACGGCAAGCGGGTTACCTGGGCGAGCGGCCCTTTGGCATCGACCACGCGATCGAGGTTCACGTCCACTCGGGCGCAGGTGCATACATCTGCGGCGAGGAGACGGCGCTCCTCAACTCCCTCGAAGGACGCCGCGGCGAGCCTCGGCTCAAGCCACCGTTCCCGGCCGTCAAAGGCGCGTTCGGGATGCCGACCATCGTCAACAACGTCGAAACGATCGCGTCGGTTCCCGACATCGTCGAGATGGGCGGCGAGGCCTGGTCCTCCCTGAGCAGGCTTCCGGGAGATGGCGGCGTCCGAATCTACGGGGTGAGCGGCCACGTCAAGAACCCGGGTCTTTACGAAGCGCCGGTCGGCATCACCATGCGGGAGCTCATCGATGATTATGCCGGCGGCATGCTCGGCGATCGCCCCTTGAAGGCAGTCGTCCCCGGAGGTTCCTCGACACCAGTGCTCGATCCGCGGCGCACAGTCGACGCACCGGCCGAAACCGATCCGCTGCACAAATGGCACGGCCAGAGCGAAATCGACGTACCGATGGGCGTCGACACCTATCGGGCGCTCGGCACGATGCTCGGCACCTGCTGCGCCATCGTCATGGACGACACGGTCAACATGGTCGAGGCCTGCCGCAACCTGATGCGCTTCTACAAGCACGAGTCCTGCGGTCAGTGCACGCCTTGTCGCGAAGGAACGGGCTGGCTGGTCGACCTCCTGGACAACCTCTGCGAAGGCCGCGGGAAAGCCGAGGACGTCGAACTTCTTGTCAACGTCTCGAACAACATGATGGGCAATACGATTTGTGCGTTTGCTGACGGCACCGCGATGCCGATGCTCGGGATGGTGCAGAAGTTCCGCGAGGAGTTCATGGAAGCAGCGACCCGCGGTGTGCCCGAGGGTGTCCGGCACGACGAGAGTGTGCGCGCCATGGTCGAGGGGCGCGCGTGATCAGCCCCGGAACCATCTTATTCGTGACGACGGCGATCTTCGCCATGGTTGGGGGCCTGATCACGGTTTCGGCGCGACGTCCGCTTCGGGCGGCGATTGGCCTTCTCGTTCACATCGTTTCGTTGGCCGGGATGTTTCTCACGCTTGATGCACAGCTCTTGGCCGCCCTTCAGCTCCTGGTGTACGCCGGCGCTGTCGTCGTCCTGTTCGTCTTCGTCATCATGCTCATCGGCCCGGCTTCCGAGGTCGGAGCGATTCAGGGGCGACTCGCCTCCCGCGCGTTGAGCCTTGCCGTGACGATCGCGATCGTTTTGGCCGTTTCAACCTCGCTGGCGAACTTCGACCGACCCTGGGGGGCGGTATCGGAAGACTTTGGAACGGTCGAGGGGCTTGGCATGGCGATCTACTCGGAGGCGCTCGTCCCCTTCGAGGTGATTTCGATCACGCTCCTGGTGGCCATCGTTGGCGCGGTCGCGATCGCGCGGAGCCGCACGGAGTAACAGGCGATGGGAGTCGGCACATATCTCGCGCTCGCCTCGGTCTTGTTCGGCATCGGGGCCGCAGGGTTTTTGACCCGCCGCAACATGCTGATCCAGCTCATGTCGATCGAGCTGATGCTCAACTCGGTCAACGTGGTCCTGCTGGCGTTCAATCGAGTGAACCCGGCGAACCACGACGGGCAGGTCTTCGCCTTTTTCGTGATTGCCGTGGCGGCTGCCGAGGCGGCCGTCGGCTTGGCGATTCTCATCGCGTACTACCGCGTCAAGAAGACGATCGACACCGACGACGCAAGCCTGCTGAAGTACTGAACCCATGCACGACGAAGCACATCAGCAGATTCTGCTCCTCTTGATTATTGTCTTCCCTCTGGGCGGCGCAATGGTGAACGGCCTGGTCGGACGCTACATGCCCAAGTCCCTGGTCACCCTGGTCGGTGTCGGGTCCGTCGCGGTTTCCCTTGGGCTCGCGGTGACCACGTTCATCGAGCTCTACGCGCTCAGCGGCCACGACCTAGAACATCCAGCTCTTACCTATCAGTTCTACGAGTGGTTCTCGCTTGGGCTCCCGGGCGGCAAGGTCGTCGCGATCAACGTCCGGTTTCTGATGGACTCCCTCAGCGGCGTGATGACTCTGGTGGTTACGGGCGTCGGTGGTCTGATTCATCTCTACAGCGTTGGCTACATGGGTGAGGACGAGGGCTACCCGCGGTTCATGAGCTTTCTGAACCTGTTCATGGCCTCGATGCTGATTCTGGTTCTCGGGAGCAGCTTGCCTGTCATGTTTGTGGGCTGGGAGGGTGTCGGTCTCTGCTCGTACCTGCTCATCGGCTTTTGGTACGAGAACCGGGTGTACGCCGCGGCCGGCCGCAAGGCGTTCGTCGTCAACCGGATCGGTGACTTCGGCGTCCTCGTCGGTATGTTCATCTTGGTTGGGGTGGCGGGCTCCTTCGAGTTCGTCGAGATCAACGCGGCAGCGACGAACGGCCAGTTCCGGGCCGACTTCCCGTTCGGGATTTTTGGCGTGATGCCCAGCCTTGCCACCGTCGCCTGCGTATTCCTTTTCCTCGGCTGCACGGGCAAGAGCGCTCAGATTCCGCTCTACGTCTGGCTTCCGGACGCCATGGCCGGCCCGACACCCGTTTCTGCGCTCATCCACGCAGCCACCATGGTCACTGCCGGCGTATACCTCTGCTGCCGCTTGTCTCCGCTTTTCATCACCTCGGACGTGGCGATGGCCATCATCGCGGTCACCGGCACACTGACCGCGCTGCTCGCGGCATCGATCGCGGTGGTCCAACGCGAGATGAAGAAGATCCTCGCTTACTCCACCGTGAGCCAGCTCGGCTTCATGTTTGCTGCGGTCGGCGTCGGATTCTTCGCGGCGGGCTTCTTCCACGTCTTCACCCACGCCTTTTTCAAGGCTTGCCTCTTCCTCGGCGCTGGCTCCGTCATGCACGCCGTCCATGCCCACGGGGATGCCGACATCTTCAAGCTCGGCGGCCTCAAGAAGATGTTGCCCATCACGCGCTGGACGTTCCTGGCGAGCTGCTTAGCCATCGCCGGCTTTCCGCTCACCAGCGGCTTCTTCTCGAAAGACGAGATCCTCCTCGGTGCGGCCGCCCAGATTTACCGCCCCGACGATTCACTCCAACATGCCGTCGGCTGGTTCACCCTCATCGGCCTCACCTTGGCCGCCGTGATGACCGCCTTCTACATGTTCCGGCTCTACTTTCTCACTTTCACCGGCGAGTATCGAAGCGCCGACCAGTCGGGTGACCATCCCTACGACGCGCATCCGCACGAGTCTCCTCCCAGCATGACCATTCCACTGGTCGTGCTCGGCATTGGCGCACTCTTCGCCGGCTTTCTCGGGCTTCCCCACGTGCTCCCGATCACGGGGACGCACCTGGACGAGTGGAGCTGGTGGGGCCACTGGATGCATTCGTCGGTCGCCGGACGACCGGTTCCCGAGGAGATGCACATCGTGAATCTCGCTTCGGGTCTTGCCTTCGGCGCGATGGCCATCGGGATTAGCGCTGCCTGGATGCTCTACCGCAACAAGAGCCGGGATGCGTTAGCGGAAAAGATGCCCAAGCGCCTCTTCGAGCTTGCATTCGACAAGTGGCGCATCGACGAGCTCTACGGCGTGACGATCGTGAACCCGATCAAGCAGGTGGCTACGGTCGTGGGCCGCGCGGACATGACCTTCGTCGACGCGCTCATGACCAAGCTCCCAAGCTTCAACGTCCGCGAGGCGGGTCGCATCTTCGCCCGATTGCAGAGCGGCGTCGTCCAAATGTACGGCGCGGTTATGATCGTGGGTGTGGTCGCGGTTCTGGCCTTCTTCTGGGCGCCGCATTCGCACATTGAAGTCACGTTCGAGGGTAACAACGTCGACCTCACGACTCCGCTGGGGCTTGGCTACGAGTATCGATGGGACGCCAACTCCGACGGTGAGTTTGAAACCACCTGGGCGGAGGCCCCCGAGACGAGCTTCGCGTACCAGAAAGCCGACGTCCGTGGCGTTGCTGTGTTCATCATGAATGCCCGGTCCGGCGTCGAGCGAAGAGTCGACGTCGGCGAGGACTGGGTGCGGCTTCCGATCGAAGCCGTGGCTCCCGCCGCAACCCTTCGGCGCGATGATGTGGGCTTCGAGGTGCGGCTGGACGGGGAAGACCTGGTGTTCCGGCGGCCCGATCCGCCGACCTTGCTGGCCGGCAGCAAGGAGCTCCGCTTGCCGCTGGGCAAGGACGGTCGTCTAGGCCCCGCGCGTGTGATCGCCAGGCCGGTCGTCGAAGCGACGGTCGAGGTACGCAACGCGTTCGGCAACCAACGTCGTGCGACCAAGGAAATCACCTTGCCGTTCTGGATCGAGGAGCCTCCCTCCCACGCCGTCTTGACGCCTCGCAGCCACGAGGTTGTCCGATGACAAGCCACTCCCTCAGCTGGCTCCTCGCCGTTCCTGCGATCAGCGCGGTCATCGTGCTTCTCCTTCCTCGAAGCTGGGAGGTGGGGATCCGTCGCTTTTCGATCGGCGCCATGCTGGTCGAGCTCGTTCTCAGCCTTCGCTTGATCTTCGCCGACTATTCGGAAGCTGGGTATCTGTTCGTCGAGCAAATGACTTGGGTCGAGTCGTTTGGCATTTCGTACAAGGTCGGTGTCGACGGCCTCTCTCTCTGGCTCGTCATCCTCACGACATTGCTCTCCCCGATCGCGCTCTATGCGTCTTGGGGGAGCATTACGACGCGAATCAAAGAGTACGCCTTTTCGTTCTTGCTGCTCGAGTTGGGAATGCTCGGCGCATTCGTCGCCCTCGACCTGTTCCTGTTCTACGTGTTTTGGGAGCTGATGCTGGTCCCGATGTATCTCATCATCGGCGTCTGGGGTGGCAAGGACCGCGTTTACGCCGCGGTGAAGTTCTTCATCTACACGATGGTGGGCAGTCTGTTGATGCTCGTGGCGATCTTGTACGTCGTCACGAGCTACAAGGAGCTGGCGGGACACTACAGCTTCGATTTGCAGGAGCTGTCTACCCTAATCCTGCCGGCCATGCCGCAGTACCTCCTGTTCTCGGCATTTGCCTTGGCCTTCGCGATCAAGGTTCCGATGTTCCCCTTCCACACCTGGTTGCCCGACGCGCACGTCCAGGCTCCCACGGGAGGCTCGGTGATCCTCGCAGCCGTCCTCCTGAAGCTCGGCATCTATGGCTTCATCCGTTTCGCCATGCCCTTGTTCCCGGTGGCCAGCCAGGTCATCGGCCCGGTGCTGGCGGGGCTCGGCGTTTTTGGGATCATCTACGGCGCCTACGCTGCCTGGGTGCAGCGCGATTTGAAGAAGCTCGTCGCGTACAGCTCGGTGAGCCACATGGGCTTCATCCTGCTGGGGCTCTTCGCGATGAACCGAAATGGCATCTCGGGCGCGATCCTGCAGATGATCAACCACGGGATTTCGACCGGCGCGCTCTTCCTTTTGGTCGGGGCCATTTATGATCGCCGGCACTCGCGCCTGCTCGACGACTTCGGCGGGCTCGCGAAGGTAATGCCCTGGTACGCCTTGTTCTTCGTGATCATCACGATGAGCTCGATCGGGCTCCCTGGCACGAATGGTTTCGTCGGCGAATTCATGATCTTGGCCGGCTCGTTCTTCTCCCGTTCGTCGATCGGCTTCGGCACGTCCTGGTTCGTCATGACGCTACTCGCCGCGACCGGCGTCATTTTTGCTGCCGTGTACATGTTGCATGCGGTGCTCCGCATTTTCTGGGGCAAGGTGGTGCATAGCGAAAACGAGTCGCTCAGCGACCTCAACCGGCGTGAGGTCGTGTCGCTTCTGCCGCTCGTGGCGATGGTCTTTTGGATCGGTCTCTATCCAAATTTCTTCCTCGAGAAGATGACTCCCTCGGTGGACGCGTTCGTGAGCGACTTCACCGTTCGCTATTACGAGGGGCGCCGGACGACCGAGCCACATCTGATCGACCTCGACGAGCTGAAGCTCAAGCTCGAAGCGGCGCGCGGCCTTGCGGTGGCGCAGCCAATCGACGAGGAGGTTATGCGATGAGTGCCCTGATGGGAGTGTCGCCGCTGCTGCTGCTCGTCGGCGCCGGGTTGGCCATCATGCTCGTCGATGCCTTCAGCACGGAGCGATCCGAGCTCGCGCTGGTCACGGCCGCCTCGCTCTTTGCTGGAGCTGCCCTCGCAGGCTCCATGCTCGTCAGCGGAAACGTTCCCGCGGCTCCCGACCTCCTCACGCGCTACCTCGCTGTCGATAGGCTCGGCTTCTTCTTCGATGTCGTCATTTGCGTTGGCGCGGGCCTATCTGCGCTGCTTGCGGGGGGCTATCTTCGCGAGCACGGCTTCGAGCGAGGCGAGTTCTACGTGCTCATCATCTTCACGGCGTTTGGCGCCATGGTCCTCGCGCGCGCCGTCGACCTGCTGAGCATCTTCCTCGGGCTCGAGACGATGTCCCTCGGCGCCTACGCTCTGGTCGCCTACCGTCGGACCAGCGCCCGCGCGGTCGAGGGCGCGGTGAAGTATTTCCTTTTGGGTTCCTTCGCGGCTGCGATTCTGCTCTTCGGCAGCGCCTTGCTCTACGGGGCAACCGGCCACACCGATCTCTCCGGCATCCGGGAAGTCGTCGCCGCAGGGGAAGCCGACCCGATACTCGCCGTGTTGGCTCTGGTCATGCTGATCGTCGGCCTGGCGTTCAAAGTCGGCGCGGTGCCTTTCCACATGTGGGTGCCCGATTCGTACGAGGGCGCCGCCACGCCGGTTACCACGTTCATGTCGGTAGCGGTGAAAGCAGCCGCGGTGGCTGTGCTCGTTCGCGTCTTGGTCGGTGCGTTCGGCGACCCGGCGAGCATGGGCCTCTA
>Ga0316198_10000590_pt1 | contig 19533 bp, 16 predicted proteins | sample OudBieAanoxic_MG_FD_204935 | JGI IMG/M metagenome (GOLD analysis project Ga0316198, IMG submission 204935) | Coastal sediment microbial communities from Oude Bieten Haven, Netherlands - site A anoxic | ecosystem: Environmental > Aquatic > Marine > Coastal > Sediment | place: Netherlands...
CACATTTCAAAAGAATTATAACCTATTTTTGAAAAAATGTAAAGTTTTATTATTACTATAGGGGAAAATAGATACAAAAATGGATACAAAGGGTAAAAATGAGAAAAATTTAGTTGAATTTAAATTAGAGGATACAGGGGACTAGTTGATCAATTACTCGGTTTAGTGATCAAAAAAAGAGGCTTGCCCAAAAGGGGCAAGCCTAGATAACTGTATAAAATGAAAGAACCAGCAAACCTTTTGAGAAAAGTTTACTGGTTCAGCATTAGTTCCACCATAATGTCGCTAACACATTTCAAAGAAAGTATAACCTATTTTTTAGGGAATGTAAAGTTTTATTTTCACCATAGGGGAGGACAGGCATGTTAAAGGGGAAAAAATTAAAAAAAGGAGACACCATAGGAATAGCAGCTCCTGCCAATTCCGGTTTTAAAGATAAGGTCCTCAGAACCAAAGAGAAATTAGAAAGTTTGGGGTATAAAGTGAAATTAGGAAAACATATCTTTGATACCTGGCATTCCTTTGCAGGAACAGATAAGAACAGAGTATCAGATATAAATAATTTTTTTAAAGATTTAGAGGTTGATGCAATCATGTGTCTCCGTGGCGGCTATGGAAGTATAAGGATTGTAGAGGATTTGGATATTGAGATGATAAAGAAGAATCCAAAGATATTTATAGGTTATAGTGATATCACAACTCTTCACAGTGCATTGAATCAAAGGGCTGGCTTAGTTACCTTCCATGGCCCCATGGCAATCCCTAATTTTTTTGATATAGAAAAATTTACCATAGATTCATTGAGGGAAAGTGTTGAAAAAATCCAGCCAAGGGAGATAAGGAACCCAATAGAATTAAAATCTATGGCAGGAGGAAAGGCTGTTGGGGTTGTGGCAGGGGGGAATTTAACCACCCTCATGGGAGATATGGGGACACCAAATGAACTTGACTTTAAAGGGAAAATATTATTTATAGAGGAGATCAGGGAGCCTGTATATAAGATTGATCGTGCTTTGACCCAGCTTCTAAATTCAGGAAAACTACATCAGTTAAATGGAATGATCTTAGGTGATTTCAATAACTGTATTCCTGCATCAGAATACGATATGTCCCTTATGGATCTGGTAGAAGACAGATTAAAGGGTTTAGGTATTCCGATAATCTATAATTTTAAGTCTGGTCATTGCAGACCTATGGTAACACTGCCTCTAGGAATAGAGGTAGAGATAGATTGTGATAGATTAACGATTAGGAGTTTAGAGGGAGCAGTCATATGAAAAATATATTAAAAAAATTAATTTTATTGGTAATTCTGGTATCTATAATTTCGTGTAGTAGTGCAGATACCTCGACCATTCCAATGAGACCTGAGACAAAGACAGTGGTAAATAATTTTATGCATTTGCCTGAAATAGAAAATGCCAGTCTAGGGATAAAAGTTGTGAACGTGGAAACTGACAAAATTTTATTTAAATTAAATTCTAATAGATCCTTGGTACCTGCTTCTAATATGAAATTATTGACAACAGGAATAGCTTTGGAACTTTTGGGTAAAGATTATAGATTTAAAACTGACTTAGCTTATGATGGAAAAATAAGATCAGATGGAACTCTAGATGGGAATATCTATATTATTGGTGGAGGAGATCCTACCTTGGGTTCTAAATATTTGGTTGCCAAAGATCCTGAAAGGATGACGAAAGAGGAAAAAGAAAGGCAGTTAGATTTTTTGAATGTCTGGGCAGAAAAAATCAAAACCATGGGGATAAAAAAAATCAATGGACAGGTAATAGCTGATCCATCTTATTATCCCAAAGTAAACCTATCTCAAACATGGGAATGGGGTGATCTGAGGTATACTTTTGCTTCAAGACCCAGCGGACTTACGTTTTTGGATAACAGCATCAGGTTGACATTACGAAGGGAAAATAAAAATATTAGGGCAAGTGTCAGTCCCGAATACAGTAACACTGTGGTAACTAATAGAGTTATAAGAGATGATAAAAAGCCGTCTAAAATAACTCTAGTAGTCCCACCTTACAGCAATGAAATAATTACACTAGGAACTATGAATAAATCAAAAATTTCATATAATACGGTGATGCAGGATCCTGCTTCTACCTTAACAGCAATATTTTCTAGAACTTTAGAAGGGGAAGGAATAAAAAATAACGGTGGAAGATTAATAGGTAAAAATGATAAGGCTGGGAATAAAAAAAATCTTATTTATACAGAGTATTCTCCTAAATTAGAGGAGATCATAGCCTATACAAATAAATATAGTGTAAATCTATTTGCAGAACATCTAAAGATAGAGGTAGAGAAAAAATTGAGGAAAGAAAATAAAGGGATAAAGGGGAATACTCCTAAAACTATAAAGGAATATTGGAGTAATCGTATATCTACAAAGGGGCTGTACATCTATGATGGAAGCGGGTTATCCCGTTACAATGGGGTGACTCCTGACACTATTGCAGGATTATTAAAATATATGAAAGAATCCGATGATTTTCCTAGTTTTTATGACTCTTTGGCTGAACCTACAAAAAACGGGACCTTTAAAACCTTTAAAAAACAAACGGTTTTGGTGGATAACCTCCACGGTAAGAGCGGGACTCTCACAGGGATAAAATCCTATGGGGGGTATATGTATAATATCGATGGAGATCTCTTGGCCTTTTCCATAATAATAAATCATCACGGGATGAGTGGAAGTGGTGTATCTAAAAAACTAGAGGAGATAATGGAAAGTATCTATTATTTAAAATAAATTGATTTTGAATAACACGGATAAATTGAAATGTTTAGACACTGACTTAAAACGACTAAAAAAATTCTAAAGATTCCATCTTTAATACGGATTACTTTTTCTCTTGAAAGAAAAATTAACGAAAAAGTTCAAGAAGGTTTATAATTGTCTTAGTGAGTAAGTCACGGTCGTTATTGTAGAAACAGTACTGCTGAAGATTAACGACTATAAATTTCAGATTTTAAGGCAAGAAAAAAGGATCTTTTAGTGAGTTTAGTGTAAAGATTTCGGTTTTAATAATCACATTTGTTCTGTGTACTATGGTTTAGATATTTTTTAGGGGGGATTTTTTATGGACAGCAATAAAATTTTAAAATTGGCGAAAGAAATATCTCCTTGGCTTTCCAAGGTCAGGGGCGATTTTCATATGTATCCAGAGCTGGGAATGGAGGAGTTTCGTACCCAGAGAAAAATCTGTGAATATTTGGATGAATTTGGGATCTTACATAAAAAGATGGCAAAGACAGGGGTAGTAGGGGAGATAAAGGATAAAAATGCATTTAAAACTATAGCTCTTAGAGCTGATATCGATGCCCTGCCTATCTTGGAAAAAAATGATGTTTCTTACAGGTCTAAAAATCATGGAGTTATGCATGCCTGCGGTCATGATGCACATACCACTATACTTTTGGGGGTAGCTAAAATACTCAGTGAAAAAAAAGATGAATTAGGAGTAAATGTAAGGTTTATATTTCAGCCTGCAGAAGAAACTGTAGGAGGGGCTCAGCCTATGATTGAAGAGGGAGCTCTGGAAGATGTAAATGCTATATTTGGATTACACGTAAGTTCCCTGATAGAAAAAGGAAGTGTGGAATACAGGTATAAACAGATGAATGCTTCTTCGGATAGTATAGGGATAGAGATCCAGGGAAGATCTGCCCATGGAGCATATCCTGGTGATGGAGTAGATGCGATTGTGATAACAGCTCAATTAATAACAGCCATGCAGTCAATAGTCAGCCGGATAGATGCCAGAGACAGTGCAGTGTTGACAATGGGGATGATAGAGGGAGGCACTGCACCTAATATCATAGCCGATTCTGTAAAATTAATGGGGACTTTAAGAACTTTGGATCCTCAAGTCAGAGAGTCAGTTAAAGAAAAATTAAAGGTTTTAGTGGATACCCTGCCTGTTTCCATGGGTGGAAAGGGGGTATTAAAAATTGGGAAAGGATATTCAACTCTTATCAATGACGATAAGATGGTAGATTTGGTGAAGAAAAATGCAGTGGATATTTTAGGGGCAGAGAATGTGCTGGAAAAAGAAAAGGCTAATATGGGTGTGGAAGATTTTGGATATTATTTAGAAAAAATACCGGGAGCATTTTTTTATTTGGGAGTAAAAAATGAAAAAAAAGGAATAACGGTATCAGCTCACAATGAGTGTTTTGATATAGATGAAGATGCGTTGCACTTAGGAGTTGCTCTTCAGATTTTGAATGTTTTGTCGGTATAATTTTTATGAAAAAATAAAAAAGGTATCAAAAGTAATATTACTTTTGATACCTTTTTTTAAAATGCTGGCGGGTTGGACACCCATAAAACTTTAACTATGTTTTTTCCTGCATTGGAGATATAGTGATTTTTTCTAGATTTATAATAAAATGACTCTCCCTTTCGAGCCTTGTATGTTTTTTCTCCTAGGTGAATAAAGACAGTACCGCTGAGTACGTACCCAAACTCCTCTCCCTCGTGAGGCAGCTCTTCCTTATACCTTCCCCCTTCCTCTATTGTGATAAGGATGGGTTCCATTTGGTTTTTCTGAGCATTGGGAACGATCCACTCGATCTTATAGTTTAACTCTTCGTCGATACTCTCGAAAATATCTTCTTTTTTAAAAACGATTTTTTCATCTTCATCCTCATTAAAAAAATCTCTAAGATTAGTACCTAATCCTTCTAATATGTCTATTAGGGTAGTAATAGATGGAGATGTAAGATCTCTTTCTAATTGGGATATAAAACCTTTGGATAGTTCACATCTCATAGCTAACTCGTCTTGAGTGAGGAATTTTTCCTGTCTCAAACTTTTAATTTTTTTGCCTATATCCATTGTTTACTCCCTTTTATTTCATTAAAATTATTAATATTTATTTATAAGTCTATTTAACATTATAGCTTGATATATAAAATAAATCAATTGACAAAGTATAGTTTTTTTTATAAAATATAATGCTCGAGGTTTAGTAATACTGTTTTTATAAACATATTATATAAAACATAAAGTAATAATAACGTGGTATATTGAATAAGTGTATTTTAGCTGAAATTAATACCGTTAAAATTTATATAGCAAGGAGAGATTTTATGAAACAAGGAAATATAAAAATTGATTCTATATCTAAGTCTTTTGATGGAGTAGAAGTATTGAAAAATATTAGTTTTGAAATTAAAGGTGGGGAGTTTTTTTCTATCTTAGGAGGATCTGGTTGCGGAAAAACTACCCTTCTTAGGATGATAGCTGGGTTTATAGAAGCTGATGGTGGAGCCATCTATCTGGGAAACGAGGAGATCACCCATCTAAGCCCGAATAAGAGAGATGTTAATACGATATTTCAAACCTATGCACTGTTTCCACATCTGACAATCTATGAAAATATAGCATTTCCATTACGATTGAAGAAAATAAAGGATGCAGAGATAGATAGAGAGGTAAAAAAATATTTGGAGATGGTAAAATTATCTGAACATGCAAATAAATATTCATCTCAACTTTCAGGGGGGCAAAAACAAAGGGTTGCCATAGCTCGTGCACTGATAAACAAACCAAAAGTTTTACTCTTGGATGAACCACTATCTGCATTAGATGCCAAGCTCAGACAGCATATGTTAATAGAGTTAGATAATATTCATGAGGAGGTAGGGATTACCTTTGTATTTGTTACCCATGATCAACAGGAAGCACTCAGTGTATCTGACAGGATCGCAGTGATGAAAGATGGTGAAGTCCTTCAGATCGGAACTCCCAGTGAGATCTACGAAAGCCCGGCTAATGCATATATAGCTGATTTTATCGGTGAAACAAATTTTATCGAAGGAGAGGTTGTAGAGGTAGAGGATGAATTCGGATACATGGAATCTCCTAATTATGGAAGGATAAAATTTGAACTAGATAAGGATGTAGTGGTTGGGAATCATGTAAAACTGACTATCAGACCTGAAAAGGTAAAGGTATCCAAATCAAAACCTAGATATTTAGATGATAATGACAATATATTTAAAGGAAAGATTGAAGAGATGATCTACTCAGGGTTCCAAAGTAAGTTTTTTGTAACTGTAGAGGATAAATTGTTCAGTGCATTCAAACAGCATGTGGATTTTTTTGAGGAAGATGCAGAAACTATCCATTGGAAAGACGAAGTTTATGTTATTTGGGATTCGGCAGACAGTTTCCTTTTAGAGGTGATGTAGGTGAAAAATCAAAGAAGTGGTCTGGTCTATTCAGCTCCTATAACCCTTTGGCTGACCTTGTTATTTGTGGTTCCTACACTGATAGTTATAGTCTATAGCTTCTTAAAAAAAGGGACCTATGGAGGTGTAGAGTGGATATTTTCTGCAAACGGGTATAATTTTTTTAGCAGTTCATATTTTTTAAAGGTAGTGTGGAATACAGTGGAAATATCTGTGGCCGCTACTGTAATTACGGTCTTAATCGCTATACCAGTGGCTCTTTATATAGCCACATCCAAGTATAAAAACTTTTTATTATTTTTAATAATAGTTCCATTTTGGACAAATTTTTTGATAAGGATATATTCGTGGATAGCTCTTCTTGGAAATAATGGCTTGTTAAATAAACTTTTCATAAAATTGGGATTAGAACCGCACCAGTTTTTATATAATAAGTCGGCAGTAATATTAGTAAGTGTTTATGCTTATCTACCATATGCTATTTTACCTCTTTACTCTGCCATAGAAAAATTTGATTTTGCAATGATTGATGCTGCAAGAGATTTAGGGGCTAGTAAGATGACAGCTTATAGCAAAACGTTTTTACCCAATATAAAACCAGGGATTATAACTGCCACTTTATTTACATTTATACCAGCATTGGGATCCTATGCCATTCCAAAATTAGTCGGGGGGAATAACTCTCAAATGTTAGGAAATATAATAGCTAGAGAACTTACAATCACTAGAAATTGGCCCAAAGCTGCAGCTATTTCAACAATTTTAACAATAGTAACAGTCGCTTTTATTTTTACTTTGTCAAAATATGATAAGGATCATAAAGGAGGAGATGTATAAAGATGAATAAAAAAACTTTTTCATTGAATATGTTTATATTAACCCTGGTATTTTTATATCTTCCCTTGATTGTTCTTATTGTTCAGTCCTTTAATTCGGGTATGGGAGGAGACTGGGATGGGTTTTCTCTAAAATGGTACGATGAATTATTCAATCACTCGGCCAGATTATGGACATCATTTAAGTATAGTATTATAATTGCATTAACTTCAGCTGGTATATCTACAGCAATAGGAACTTTAGGAGCAATATCTCTAAAATGGTATACTTTTAAACATAAAAAATACCTGCAGATTATATCATATCTGCCCTTAGTTTTACCGGACATAATAATGGGTGTATCATTATTAATTTTATTTACCAGTATAAAGTTTAAATTGGGATTAATCACTATATTTTTGGCTCATACAACATTTAACATCCCCTTTGTATTGTTTATTGTCTTGTCTAGATTGCATGATTTTGATTATTCCATAGTGGAAGCGGCATATGATCTTGGAGCTACTGAAAAACAAGCTCTAACCAAGGTAGTATTACCTAACCTTATGCCAGGAATAATATCTGGACTGCTCATGTCAATTACACTTTCATTGGATGATTTTGTAATAACGTTCTTTGTAGCGGGACCGGGATCTTCTACCCTGCCCCTGCATATCTATTCAATGATCAAGTTTGGGGTTTCACCGATTATAAATGCACTTTCAGTGATATTAATTGCAGGAACAATAGCACTGGCTATGTCGACTAAAAAGATACAAAAATATATGGTATAAAACACTTTCCTCCTTATTACTTTCTCGTCAATTGAGAAATCATAAAAAGGAGAGAATTCAAAAAAGGAGTGAAAAGATGAAAAAAAGCATTATATTTATTTTGATATTATTAACCTTAGTAGGGTGTGGAAAAGAGGACCAGAAAAATGAATTATACTTATTCAATTGGTCAGACTATATTCCAGATGAGGTAATTACCGATTTTGAAAACGAAACAGGTATAAAAGTTATAACTGATTATTATTCTTCCAATGAAGAGATGTATGCAAAGATAAAGGCTGGAGGAGATGGCTACGATATAACTGTTCCATCTACTGACTATGCCGAAATTATGATGAAGCAAGGGATGTTGGAAAAAATAGATAAGTCTAAAATTTCTAATTTAAAGGAATTGGATGAAAGTATTGCACAAAAGATTAGTTTTGATATAAATCATGACTACATCATCCCATATTCTGTAGGAGCAACGGGAATAGCTGTAAATGCAAAATATGTAAAGAATTTTGAAAGGTCATTTGATATATATAACAGGGAAGACCTTAAAGGGAAAATGACTCTTTTAGATGATATGAGAGAAGTTATGTCCAGTGCATTAATTATCGCAGGACATTCGCCAGAATCTTCTAATCCGCAAGACTTGGAAGATGCTCAGGAGATCATATTAGGATGGAAAAAAAATATTTTGAAATTTGATAGTGAGAGTTTTGGAAAAGGATTCACAAATGGAGAGTATTTGGTGGTACATGGTTACTATGAAAATATAGTTGCTCATATGACTTATGAACAGGCTGAAAATATGGTATTCTTTATTCCTAAAAAGGGCGCTCAGATGTATATAGATAGTATGGTTATATTAAAGGGAGCTAAAAATATTGAAAATGCTCATAAATTTATAGATTATATTTACAGACCAGAAGTATATGTGAAAATTATAGATTATTTAGAAACTCCTTCTATAAATATAGGGGCGAGTAAGCTCAGAAAAACTGTACCAGTTTATGAAATTGAGGACCTAAAGGGGGCTTACCTTATGAAAGATTTAGGAGAAGCATTAACTCCTCAAAGTGAAGTTTGGAATGAAATTTTGACTCAATAAATAAGATGAAAAAGGTCGTAGATAAGGTTGAATTATCTGCGATTTTTTTTTTGTTTTCAAAAAAAAATAAATTGACAAAGTTTTATTTTTTAGATACAATATTGTGTAAAAAGTTTAGTAATACTGTTTTTTAGAACGCGTTATATAAAACATAACAGGGTGAAAAAAATAAGAATTCTAAACTCTAATTATCTAAGAAAAAAAATAAAAAATTGCTCTTACAAATTTTTGGCAGAACAATATTTTTTTTAAAAAAAAGTTTAGTATTGGTAAACTTTGAATACAGGAGGGCTCATGCAAAAAAAGACACCACTCTTTGACGCATTAAAAAACTATCATAGAACAGAGGTAGTATCTTTTGATGTTCCAGGACATAAAAAAAGGTTTCAAAATGAATTTTCGGATTATATAGGTCACAAAATAATAGAATTAGACACCAATTCCATGAAGGAGCTGGACATATTAAATAACCCAACTGGAGTAATAAGGGAAGCTCATCAATTGATGGCTGATGCTTATAATGCAGATGAAGCTTTTTTTCTGGTCAATGGAACAACTTCTGGGATACAGACCATGGTTATGAGTGCCTGCAACCCTGGAGATAAAATAATTCTACCCAGGAATGTACATAAAAGTGCTATCAATGCACTAATTTTAAGTGGAGCTACTCCAGTCTATATCGAGCCAGAAGTAGATGAAGTTTTAGGAATAAGTTTAGGAGTAAATATAGAAAAAATAAAAGAAGCTGTGACTAAAGATCCGGATATTAAAGCTGTATTTATAATCAACCCGACATACTATGGGGCTGTATCTGATCTAGAGGAGATTATAAAGTATTGTCACAAAAAAAGAATAATTGTCTTGGTGGACGAAGCTCATGGAGCGCACTTTCCATTCCACGATAAATTCCCTAAAAATTCCATGGCTTTGGGGGCAGATATGTCTGCTGTGAGTATCCATAAAACGGGGGGATCTCTGACTCAAAGTTCAGTACTTTTTTTAAACCGTGGTTTAATAGAACAAGAAAGAGTGAAAAACATGTTAAATTTAACCCAGACTACAAGTGCTTCTTATCTTTTGATGACAAGCTTAGACGTAGCCAGAAAAACTCTAGCCACAGAAGGGAAGGAGATCTTTACGAATCTTTTAGATATGATCTCTAGATTTAGAGAGGAATTAAATTCTATCCCCGGGGTAAGATGCTTTAAATCAGTATTAGCTGATAAAATATATGATTTTGATGAGACTAAGATAGGAATAAATCTCCATGGTTTGGGTCTTACTGGATTTGAAGGTTATGATATTTTGAGGGAAAAATATAATATACAGATGGAATTAGCTGATACTCATAATATACTTGGGATAGCCAGTATAGGAGATATTTGGGAAGATTATCAAAAACTTATAGATGCATTAAAAGAGATGGCACGAGATCACAAAGGAGACAATCAACTGATTGACTTTAATGAACTAGAGAGTCCGGAATTAGTAGTATCTCCTAGAGATGCTTTTTATTCAGAGACCGAGAGTATTCCACTGGAAAAAGCTATAGGAAAAGTAAGCGGGGAGTCTATCATGGTATATCCTCCAGGGATTCCACTGCTGATCCAAGGGGAAAGGATCTCGAAAGATCTGGTAGATTATATATATTTTTTAAAGGGACAAAAAGCTGTTATAACTGGGATGAATGATAAAACATTGAATAATATAAGTATTTTAAAAGGAGAAATAGAATAATGAAATTAGAAACTTTAGGAAGACATATTTTGATAGAATTTTATAATTGTAATGAGGAGACTTTGGCCAGCCCGGAACTTATTGAAAAACATATGAATAAGGCGGCAAAAATAGCCAATGCTACTATAGTTAATTCGGTATTTCACCACTTTAATCCATATGGAGTATCTGGAGCTGTTATTATCTCTGAATCTCACTTGGCTATTCATACTTGGCCAGAATATGGGTATGCTGCAGTAGATGTATTTACATGCGGAGACAAGATAAACCCATGGATAGCTTTTGATTTTTTAGAGGGTGTATTTGGAGCAAATAGGAGTGAATCCATGGAGATTCCTAGGGGAATGGTAGAAAAAATCAGAAAATTTCACCCTGAAGAATTGGGTAAGGTAACTTTTAAACCAGAAGATGATCAAGAAGCACTTAATTATTAAAAAAAAGGAGGGAATTATGTTAGATTTATGGTATACAGAAAACTGGACAGAGAATACAAAATTTTCCATTAAGGTAAAAAAACATCTTCACAGTGAGATGAGTAAATTTCAAAAAATAGATTTCTTTGACTCGGAAGAATATGGTAGATTCTTTACTTTAGACGGCCTTATGATGGTTACAGAAAAAGATGAATTTATCTATCACGATATGATTACCCATGTAGCTATGGCAACTAATCCAAAGATCAAGAAAGTATTGGTTATTGGTGCTGGTGACGGTGGAACTGTAAGGGAACTTACTAGGTATAAAAATATAGAAAAGATAGATATGGTGGAAATAGATGAGAGGGTAGTGAGGTTATCTCAAGAATTTTTACCTGTAACAGCTGAAAAACTAGATGATCCTAGAGTAACTATGTATTTTGAAGATGGATTAAAATTTGTGGAAGATGCAGAAAAAGGGAAATATGACCTGATTTTAGTAGATTCTACCGACCCGGTATCTGTAGGAGAGGGGTTATTTACAACAGAATTTTACAACAATTGTTTCAGAGTATTGGGAGAGGAAGGAATCTTAATAAATCAGCATGAGTCTCCATATTTTGAAAAGTTTTCTAAAGAGATGCAAAAAGCTCATACTAAAATATTGGATACTTTTCCAATAGCTAAAGTATATCAATTTCATCAGCCAACTTACCCTTCTGGGCACTGGTTGTTTGGGTTTGCATCTAAAAAATATGACCCTATAAAGGATCATAATCCAGAAGAATGGGAAAAATTAAATATAAAAACAAGATACTATAATTCAGAACTGCATAGGGGATGTTTTGCACTACCAAACTATGTTAAGGAGATGTTAGAGAGTGAAAAATAAGAATATTTCTACTTTTATTGGATTTGATAATGAATATCATGAATCCAAAATAGTAGTCTTTGGTGCTCCCTTTGACGGAACCACATCTTTTCGACCTGGTACCAGGTTTGCTCCAGAAGTAATGAGGAAAGAATCTTATGGATTAGAAACTTACAGCCCCTACTTAGAAAAAGATTTAGAAGATTATAAAGTTTTTGATGGGGGAGATCTGGAATTTTCATTTGGAAATCCAAAGAGTACTTTAGACAGTATATATAAATATACTAAAAAAATATTAAAAGATGATAAAGTTCCATTTATGGTAGGAGGAGAACATCTGGTTTCTTATGGTACAATAAAAGCTGTCTATGAAAAATATCCTGATCTTCATGTTATTCATCTGGATGCACATGCAGACTCAAGGGATGAGTATATAGGGGAAAAATTTTCTCATGCTTCAGTGATTAGACGTTGCTGGGATTTTTTAGGAGACGGGAAAATCTATCAATTTGGTATTAGATCTGGATGTAAAGAAGAGTTCTTATGGGCAAAGGATCATACCTATATGGAAAAATATTCTATGAATACATTAAGTGAAATTATAGACAAACTGAAAGATGTCCCTGTGTATATTACTATTGATTTGGATATTTTAGATCCTTCTATATTTCCAGGGACTGGGACACCGGAACCAGGAGGAATTACATTCAAAGAGATGATGGATGGGGTAAAAGAGTTTGAAAAATTAAATGTAGTAGGAGGAGATATAGTAGAACTTTCTCCTAGCTATGATACCAGTGGAGCTTCTACAGCAACAGCTTGTAAAGTTTTACGGGAAGTAATCCTGACTATGGTATAAAAAAAGTCGCAGACGAGTTTAGCCGTCTGCGACTTTTTTTAATCTGGATATAACGTCTCGCTGCTTTTTTATATCTTTTGTTCTAATTGTTTTATCTTTAAAAATATTTAACCCATAGATAGATATTAGCCACAACTAAGGTCTGAACAGCTATGATGATTCCAAATTTCATAAACTTACCAAAGGTTATCTTACACCCTGCCTTATTAGCTGAATTTATAGCGACTACATTGGTTGCCGATGCCAGGATGGTAATATTTCCTCCCAATAACGATCCCATAGACAGTGCCCACCAAAGTGACATGGTATTTCCATCAGAAAAGGTAGGGATCATAAAATGAATGATCTTAGAAACCATGGCCGCATTGGCTACATTTCCTATAACAGATGTAAAAATAGCAGAGACCCACAGTATCATAGAAGCTGCTATGTGCAGATGTCCGTCAGCTAACTCTAAAACTTGATCTCCTACAAGATCTACAATTCCTGTAGCTTCTATCCCCTGGATCAACATAAATAATCCCATAAAGAAAAATAATGTATCCCATTCTACGTGTTTAAAGACTTCGATAGGTTCTCTCTTGGTTATTAGTATGAGTACAACTGCACCACTGAGGGCCATTATTGCAAGTCCCTTATCGATGAAGTTATTCATCAAAAATCCAAAGATTACCAGTGCAAAGATAGTAGCCGATTCCTGTAAAAGTCTTATGTTTTTTAACGATCTAGATGCATCCAATTCCATTACTCTGGCTTTTAGATCTCTAGAAACTGTCATCTTTCTACCGTACATAAAATAGACTGTAACTATCATCATGATCAGTGAAATGATGGCAATTGGAGCTGTGTTCATCAGGAAATCATTGAATCCGATCTTACCTTCTGCCCCTATAATAAGCTGAGTAGGGTCACCGATCAATGTAGCTAATCCCCCTATGTTGGCTGACATAATAAGGGTCATGATATATACAAATGGATCTACCTTAAGCTGATTTGCCAATAAGATAGATACCGGTGCCATGAGTAAGATAGTGGTTACATTATCCAGAAATGCTGAACAGACAGCTGTGATTACTGCAAGGAGCACCAGCAATGGAAAGGGTTCCCCCTTTACTAATTGCGCCACCTTTACTGCTAAATATTGAAACACACCGGTCTCAGATATAAAATGAACTATGATCATCATTCCTACCAGCAGGAGGATGATCTCCAATCGTGAACCAATAGCATGTAATGCTTCGTGTTCATCTATGATTCCCACAAGTGCCATGGAAAGCCCTCCTAAAAGAGTGGCTATGGGACCTGGGACTTTTTCTGTGATTATTAAATAAAATGTTGTAATAAATATAATTAAACCTATTGCTAACTGCATCTTTTTTTCCTCCTAAACTTATATATGTAAAACTTTTTTGATTATATGTGATCTCAAGATTGTACCGTAATATTTACCTTTTTCAACCACATATATTCTGGTAAAGCCTTTATTTACCATGAGCAGGCATATTTCCATTATAGGAGTTTTTCTGTCTACAACTGATGTTTTTTTTCTGTAAATATCTTCAATTGTAGCTGTTTTTTCATTTTTTAGATATTCCTCAAAGGGTTCACCTATGGTGAAAAAATCTAAATCATCCATTACCGAAGTATAGCTGGGCATACCAAATGAGATAAGTTCTCTTTCGGTCATCTCACCTAAAAAATATCCATTATCATCTACAACCGGGAATCCTGGTTTTTCCTCGGTGATAAGCCTTCTGGCTATATCGTCTAGGGTATCATATGGGCTGGCTGGTTTTATTGTGGGGTCCATAACATCTTCAGCTGTTATCTTATTTTCAATCTTTACATTGATATGACTTAAAAGACCATAGACTTCGGCTGAGCTCTTGGCATTTTTCAATTTTTCCAACAAAACCTTATCTTTGACAGCTATCTTAGTGATAGAAGACATGATCTTTAAGATAACCTTACTCTTTAGAGTCTCAGCAGTGATCATAAAGAATATTTTAACAAAATCTTTATTTCTCATATCTGCCATCTCACATTCAATAGGTTCTTTCATGATACCTATTGATATGAGGATATCGTCATATCCGTCCACTCTGGCATGGGGAATAGCAATTCCGCTACCCATGGCGGTCGAGACCTCAGCTTCTCTGGCAAGAACTGATTTTTTAATAGAATCTACGGATTCATTGAATGTTTTGTCATATTTAGCTGTGTTATCGATCATCTGAGCAATAATGTCTTCCTTGGTGTTTCCCTCTAAATTTAAGTAGATACACTTAGGATTTAAGTAACTTGATAATTTCATATATAACCTCCAAAATTTTTATTTTATATTTTATTATACAATATGCAGCGTTATGTTGCTTTTAATATTAATTTTATTAAAATTATTAATAGGGCAATTTGAGAAAACATAGCCATAACTCCAAATAATAAAGCTTTGGGTCCTTCACTGAGTAACTCCTTAAATTGTACCCTCATACCTATTCCTGCCATGGCAACTAATAACAGGTTCCTGCTGAAAAATCCCAAAATATCTCTTGTTTGATCATTGATAAAACCCAGGGTAACTAATATACTGAGAAGAAAGAATCCTATTATAAATGGTGGAACAGGTAATTTCTTTTTTTTAGTATTGGCATTGTTTAGATCTTTATTATTCATAAGGGAAAAGACTAAAACTACTCCTCCTAACATACTGATCCTGATCATTTTAAATAAGATAGAAAACTTAGCCGCTTCCTCTCCTAAAAAATTACCTCCAGCAACAACCTGACCTACAGATTGAAGTCCTGCTCCAATGAGTCCGCCGCTTTCTAGAGGGGTATATCCTAGGATATTAGACGCAACTACAGGTAAGATAAACATAAATATAGTTCCAATAAGATTAACGATAGCTATAGGAATTCCAATTTCATCTTCTTTTGCACCTAAGACAGGTGCTGTAGCAGCAATGGCAGAAGAACCACAGACAGCATTTCCTGCTCCCATCAAGAGGGAAAAGTTTTTACTGAACCCCAAGAATCTTCCAATAACTAAATTTATTCCGATGACTAGGGAAATTTCTAAAAGAATAAAAATTATACCTTTTATACCTAAGCTTGTTATAGCACTGAGGTGAAGGGTAGCTCCCAAAAGCATAATTGCTCCAGCCAGTATAGTTTTTTCTGAAAACTTCACTCCGGGAAGGTATTTTTTATCTTTAGCGAAAGTATTCCCTGCAATAATCCCTATTATTATAGCTAAACTTGTACTTCCTATCAGGGGAAGAATTATAGATGTAAGTTTGGCCAGTACACCTATAATGACACAGGCCGCTAACCCGCTAATCATACTTTTGTTCATTTTTTTTAACCTCCCTTTCACCGATAGTAAATTAAAACTTTAATTTTTAATTATATTTTTTCAACTGCTTTAAGGTATTATATAACTTTTGAGAGTAATTTAATAATACTAATTATATTTTTTAAAAAAATATAAGTAAAGATTTGTGTAAGGGTGAGGTTTATGAATTGATCCTTTTGCAAATTCAAATTTTTTTATTTCTGACTAATTACAGAAATTATAACAAATAAATTTTTATTTATTATTTCCTTAATATCATACCTTATTAAGAGCAAAATAAAAAGCAGCTAAACAAGCGTTTCGCCACTTTTTATCTGAAAATTTATAATTTTTTTATTCTATTTCTGCCTTGGCAGCAGCTAATCTTGCTATAGGAATCCTGTATGGGGAACAGCTGACATAGTCAAAGCCAAGACTATTTACAAATTTGATAGAGTGGGGCTCTCCTCCATGTTCTCCACATATTCCAATCTCTAAATCTTTATTGACGCTTCGCCCCTTAGTGGTAGCAATATCCATAAGCTGTCCCACACCTTCAATATCTATTCTTTTGAATGGGTCAACCTCCAACACTTCTTGCTTCAGGTAGGCAGGTAAAAATGTTCCTGTATCATCTCTAGAATATCCGAAGGTCATCTGTGTTAGGTCATTTGTACCAAAGGAGAAAAATTCTGTTTCTAGGGCGATCTTATCTGCTGTTAGAGCAGCCCGGGGAACTTCGATCATAGTTCCAATCTTATATCTGACACTACTTTTTCTCTCTTCAAAGACCTTTGTGATGGTATCTAAGATCAGTTGTTTTTGTAATCTATATTCCTCTACTTTCCCAACTAAGGGAACCATTATCTCAGGATATACATCTATTCCCCTGGAATTAACTTCCAGTGCAGCTTCTATGATAGCTCTAGTCTGCATAACAGTGATCTCAGGATAGGTAATTCCCAGACGGCATCCACGATGTCCTAACATTGGATTGGATTCCTTTAGATGTTCTACAGCTTCTCTGATTTTTCCTGCTGGAACATTAATTTCGTGAGCTAACTCCTCTTGTTTTTCCTTGGTATGCGGGAGAAATTCATGGAGAGGAGGATCAAGCAATCTTATGGTCACAGGTTTTTCTTTCAAAACTTCAAAGATACCTGCAAAATCTTCCCTTTGGAGGGGCAGCATCTTAGCGAGAGCTTTTTCCCTACCACTTGTGTCAGGAGCTAAGATCATCTCCCTCATGGCCTTGATTTTGTCCTCTTCAAAGAACATATGCTCAGTTCTGCAGAGTCCTATCCCTTTAGCTCCAAATTCAATTGCTTTTCTAGCATCTTTAGGGGTATCTGCGTTTGCTCTAACTTCCATTCGGGCTATTTTATCTGCAATCTCTAAGACCTGGTGGAAATTCTCATCTAATTTTGGAGCTTTGGTTATAAGTTTACCTTCATAGACCATTCCTGTACCGCCATCTAGAGAAAGAAAATCTCCCTCTTTGAACACCTTATCTCCTACTCTAAATTTTCTTTTCTTATAGTCTATTACTATTTCTCCAGCTCCGGCGATACAACATTTTCCCATTCCACGAGCTACTACAGCTGCATGGGAAGTCATCCCACCACGAACAGTTAGAAATCCTTGAGCTAAATTCATACCATTTATATCCTCAGGAGAAGTTTCTAGTCTGACCAAGATGGCTTTTTCATATTTTTCTACTTCATCAGCAAAGAATACAACTTGACCTACAGCAGCTCCTGGTGCAGCAGGCAGTCCATGAGTAAGGACTTCTATATCTATTTTATCTGTATCAAATACTGGATGGAGGAGTTCATCGATCTTACTGAGTTTCATCCTTTTGATTACTTCCTCTGGACCTATCTTCTTTTCATTATAGAGGTCCATGGCTATTTTTATCATGGCCATCCCAGTTCTTTTACCAGTTCTGGTCTGGAGGAGCCAAAGTTTTTTATTTTCCACTGTGAACTCCATATCCTGCATATCTGTATAGTGATTTTCTAGTGTCGTCTGAATCTTAAATAGGTCCTTATATACTTCAGGCATAAGTTCTTCCAGGGAAGGATGGGTCATTCTCCTGTTTTCCATGGAGATATTATTTCTTACTGCCCATTCAATAGATTCTTTTTTTGTTATTTGCCATGGAGTTCTGACACCTGCCACCACATCTTCCCCTTGGGCATTTACCAAAAACTCTCCATTAAAATAATTTTCACCAGTAGCCGCATTTCTTGTAAAGGCTACCCCAGTGGCAGAATCAGAACCTGTATTTCCATAGACCATAGATTGTATATTGACTGCTGTTCCCCAATTAGAAGGGATTCCTTCGATGGCTCTATATGTGATAGCTCTGTCATTCATCCAGCTCCTAAATACAGCCAATATAGCCAACCATAACTGTTCATACGGGTCTTGCGGAAACTCGAGCCCCATTCTTTTAGAGATAATATCTTTAAATCGTTCTACTAATGTTTTTAGATTTTGCACATCAAAGTCAAGATCAGTTTTTATATTTAACTCTTTTTTATAGTTATCGATTATTTTTTCAAAGGGATTGAGATCCTCTTTGGATTCAGGTGTTATCCCCAGGACTACATCTCCATACATTTGAATAAATCTTCTATAGGAGTCCCAAGCAAACCTTGGATTGTTAGTGATAACAGATAATCCTTCTACTATTTTATCGTTCAGCCCCAAATTTAAAACGGTATCCATCATCCCAGGCATAGACTGTCTGGCTCCAGATCTGACTGAAAATAATAACGGATTTTTAGAATCTCCAAATTTTTTCCCTAAGATATCTTCAACCTCACAAATTCCATCTTTTATTTCATTCCAAATGGAATCTTTCAATGCATCTTCCCCAAATTCAGTGTAGAAATTACACATCTCAGTAGTCAATGTAAACCCGGGAGGTACTGGAACACCAATCTTGGCCATCTCAGCTAGATTGGCCCCCTTTCCTCCCAGTAAATTTTTGAGTTCTGCTCCCCCATCGGCTTTTCCATTACCGAATCTATAAATCTTACCCATATCAACTACCTCCCTCTTGGCCATCTCAGCTAGATTGGTCCCCTTTCCACCCAGTAAATTTTTAAGTTCTGCCCCACTATCGGTTTTCTCATTACCGAACCTATAAACCTTATCCATATCAACTACCTCCCTCATTTTTAAGCTAAAATTTTTTTCATCATTAATTTACAAAAGATATCACTAATAAAATTTTTTTGCATAGGCTCCACAGATATAAAATTTAATTTTCATAGATTAAAAATCCGACCCCCCTGCATAAGATATATGAAAAAATAAATTTTAAGCTTATTGTCAAAATTTTATTCTTCCTAGTATTCCCGCCTTCATCCTTATTATCTTCA
>Ga0316198_10000591_pt1 | contig 19508 bp, 12 predicted proteins | sample OudBieAanoxic_MG_FD_204935 | JGI IMG/M metagenome (GOLD analysis project Ga0316198, IMG submission 204935) | Coastal sediment microbial communities from Oude Bieten Haven, Netherlands - site A anoxic | ecosystem: Environmental > Aquatic > Marine > Coastal > Sediment | place: Netherlands...
TCGAGAAGGTCGCCCAGCAGGGCAAACCCCTCCTGATCATCGCCGAGGACGTCGAGGGCGAGGCCCTGGCGACCCTGGTGGTCAACAAGCTCCGCGGCACCCTCAACATTTGCGCCGTCAAGGCCCCGGGCTTCGGCGACCGCCGGAAGGCCATGCTCGAGGACATCGCCATCCTCACCGGTGGCAAGATGATCTCCGAGGATCTCGGCATCAAACTCGAGAACATCACCTGGGAAGACCTCGGCAGCGCCAAGAAGATCGTCATCAACAAGGACGACACCACCATCGTCGTCGATGACGACGACTCCGCCAAGCACGATGCCGTTCTCGGCCGGGTGCAGCAGATCAAACGTCAGGTCGAAGAGACCACCTCGGACTACGACCGCGAGAAGCTCCAGGAGCGTCTCGCCAAGCTCGTCGGCGGCGTTGCCCAGATCAAGGTCGGCGCGGCCACCGAGACCGAGATGAAGGAGAAGAAGGCCCGCGTCGAAGACGCGCTCCACGCCACCAAGGCGGCCGTGGAAGAGGGCATCGTCCCCGGCGGCGGCGTCGCGCTGCTTCGGGCCATGGAGGCGGTCGAGAAGTTCGTCAAGTCGTCCAAGGGCGACATTCAGACCGGCGGCAAGATCCTGCTCCGCGCCCTCGAGGAGCCGACCCGCCAGATCATCCTCAACACCGGTCTCGAGGAGGCCGCGGTGATCGTTCGCGAGATCCGCGCCAAGGGCGGCAACTTCGGCTACAACGCCGCCACCGGCGAGATGGCCGATATGATCGCCGACGGCGTCATCGACCCGGCCAAGGTCACCAAGAACGCCCTCCTCAACGCTTCGTCCATCGCCGGCCTGCTCCTCACCACCGAGGCGCTGGTCTGCGAGATCCCCGAGGAGACGAAGGACATGCCGATGCCTGGCGGCGGCGATATGGGCGGCATGGGCGGCATGGGCGGCATGTACTAGAGGTACGCCCTTCCGACGTCAACACCGAAGCCCGGGCGAAAGCCCGGGCTTCTTCTTGGCAGTGAGTCGTGAATCGTGAGTCGTGAGTCGCGGATAATTCATCAATCATCATTCATCATTCATCATTCCTCGTTCATAATGCCCCCGTGAAACCGAAGCTCGTCCGCTCCGTCATCTCCGCTCTGATCATCTTCGCCATCGGTGTCATCGCAGGGCAGCTCACCATGAGCGCTCGTGTGAAGGCCGAGGCCGAGGCCAAGCAGCTGACCCGCATCGAAGGAACGATCGTCCCGAATGAGAGTCTTCGCCGGCTCGAGCAACTCCAGGAGTTGGGCTATGTCGATGGGACCTTTGATCCGCGGGCCGAGCTCCGGGGTGTCGAGTTTCACGACCGTCAACGGGCGTTCCCGGGAGTCAATCTCTACAGCTCACGCCTGCGGACATCGGCGCGACTCATCGACAACGACGGACGCGAACTTCACACATGGAGCTATCCCGGGGACGACGGCTGGGAGCACATCGAACTCTTCCCCAACGGCGATCTCCTGGTGGTTCTCAATCAACAGTCGATTCTCAAACTCGACAAGGACTCGCGGCTGCTCTGGCGCTATGAGGCCGACACACATCACGATCTCACGGTCCATCCGTCCGGCGACATCTATGCGATGACCGATGCGAGTGCGCTTCGGCCGGAGATCCACCCGGACGTGCCCGTCATCGAGGACTTCATCGAGATCCTCAGCAGCGAAGGCGAGCTCAAGGACCGTTTCTCGATCCTCGACGCCATGCGTTCGTCGTTCTACGCCAACCTGCTCGTGAGCCCGCGCCACCTCCCGTCTGACCGGCAAGAGGGAGACCGTCTGCGGATCGACATGCTGCACACCAATCACATCCAGGTCTTCGACGGATCCCTCGGCCATCGATCTCCGCTCTTTGCAGACGGCAACGTGTTGATCTCCATGCGAACGATCAACACGATCGCGATCCTCGATCCCCGAACCCGGGAGGTTCTCTGGGCCTGGGGACCGACCAACCTTCACAGGCAACACCACCCCACTCTCCTCGAAAACGGCAACATCCTCATCTTCGACAACGGCCATCGACGCTCCCAGATCGTCGAGCTCGACCCGCTGACCTTCGACATTGTCTGGCGCTACTCCCCGAAGACGGGGTTTCTTTCGAAGTTTCGCGGCAGCGTCCAGCGCCTGCCCAACGGCAACACCCTCATCACCGAGTCGGATCGCGGCTATGTCTTCGAGGTTTCGCCGGATCACGACATGGTCTGGCGCTACGCCAACCCGGATGTGCAGAAGAACAAGATGCGGGTCGCGATCTGGCGCATGACGCGATTCTCCCGCGACGAGCTCGACTTCCTCGACTGATCGAACGATCCAACCTCACCGCATCAAGTCGGGCCGAATACCGTAGAATCCTTCCAGTGAGATTCCTGAACGCCTCATCCGCGGGTCTGGTTCTGGCGGCGGTCATGATCGCCATCACCGCTGCCCTGGTCTTTGCCACCGCAAACGACTGGATCGAACTCTACATCCCCGGCGCCGCCCATGTCGCCGGTTCGAACAACACGACTTGGCGCACCGACCTCGAGCTGCGATCGGTCTCGTCCGTGCCGGCCCAGGTCCGGATTGATCTTCTGCGGAGGAACCGCAACAACACGACTCACCCATCGGTGATCGTCGACATCGCCGCCGGTACCGCGCATCGGTACGAGGATGTGCTGGACCTCCTCTTCGGTGTCGAGGGAAGCGCGACCCTCCGTCTGACCACCCTCTCCGGCGAGGTCCGAGCCACCAGTCGAACCTACAACGCGACCCCGGACGGGACCTACGGTCAGTTCATCGGCGCGACGACTCCCGGGGACGTTTTCGATTGGGGAACCGACGCGACCCTCATCCAGCTCTCATCGTCACCGACCTCCAGCACCGGCTTTCGCACCAACATCGGTCTGGTCAATCTCGAACCCATCGTGGCCACGATCCACGTCGATCTCTACCAAGACGACGCGACATTCCTCGGGCGAGTCAGCACCACCCTCGAGCCCTTCGAGTTCGACCAGATCGACAACATCTTCGCTCGGGTGACCAGCGACGAGATCGCAGACGCTTTTGCCATTGTCCGCACGGAACGGATCGACTCGACCTACCTGGCCTACGCTTCGGTCATCGACAATGTCACGGGCGACCCCATCTTCATCCCCGGACTTCCCGACGAGATCTGGAACTCGCAGGCCACGCCCACCCACACCCCCACTGCCGAGACCACTCCTACCGTCGAGGTCACTCCCACCGTCACCCCGACGCCGACCATCACCATCGACCCGGTGGTGGTCACCACCACCGATGACGAAACCTACAATCTCGCACCCGCGTCGATTCGGTTCATCGTCGGCAACGGGATCCAGACCTCGTTGGTGTTGTGCAGCTTTGACGGAACTCTGAGCCAGGTCTCGAGCTCCAACTTCAGTTTTATCCGGGGGCCGACCGAGGTCGTCGAATGGGGAAACTGCTGCAGCGGCTCAAACACCGGCGCCCGCCTCGAGTACGAGACCTTCATTGGTCTCGGAGGACCGGCGGTGGCACGGAATTCATGCACCGCCGGGACGCCGGTCTTCGCCATCTCGGGCACCGAAATCGATACCGGTCTGACTGTGGAAGTCGACGGTGCCGTCCTGGATCTCGCCGTGTGGCCGTAAATGTCGATTCCGACAACGGCAGAGGTCCTGTATTGATCGAGTCCGATCACTCGCAGGGAGGCGCTCAATGCCGCCAGCGCCATCGGTGATGACCGCATTCAACGCCGGGCGGGAGGGGCCGTCGCCCCAGATTCCTTCACCAACGGTTCGTCGGAGCAACGGGTACGGTGGTTTCGCCGGGGCTTCGAGACCGGCGACGGCGGGGTCTGCGACACTTTCAACGCTCGCAATCTGTGACCCGGGAAAGGGTTCCGGGCCCGAAGACGGGGCTCGATCCCGATCGTCACACACCGGAAATCGGCCGCCGGCTCAGGAGATGAACCGCGGCAGAACCGCATCGATCCCAACCACCGAGTCTTGCGGCGGAAGAGCCGACGTCATACCCTCCCAGGGTGGCCGCGAAATCGGCCGGGAGGATCCACGGTGAAAAATCGTCTCTCGATAACGGGGCTGTTGCTCTTCGTTCTGTCAATCGTCGTCGCCGATCCGGTTTCTGCGACAACGTCCGCCCAAGATGGTTGCGCCACGACCGTGGTGCGGGCGTGGTTCACCGACCGATCGCAGGTCGAGGCCTTCGCCCGCCACGCGGAGCCGTGGGAAGTCGACCACAAGAAGGGCTGGATGGTGGTCGGGGTCGACTCGACGACCTATCAGCTTCTGATCGACCTGGGGTTCGAAATCGAGATCGACGAGGCGCGGACCGCCGAAATCTGCAGGCCACGAGAAAGAACTCCCGGTCAGACCGAGGGCATCCCGGGCTTCGGGTGCTACCGCACGGTCGAGGAGACCTTCCAGACCGCAGAGGATTTGGTCACACACAACCCCGATCTGGCTTCGTGGATCGATGTCGGCGATTCCTGGGAGAAGCTCACTCCCGGCGGCAACGACGGCTACGACATGAAGGTGTTGCGGCTCACCAACGCCAATGTGACCGGCACTCCACCGACCGGCTCTACGGGAAAACCGCGTCTCTTCGTGACCTCCGCCATCCACGCCCGCGAGTACACCACCGCCGAGCTCATGACGCGCTTCGCCGAATACCTCGTCGCCAACCACGGCATCGACGCGGACGCGACCTGGCTCCTCGACGAGCACGAGATCCACCTGCTTCTGATCACCAATCCGGACGGCAGAAAGCACGCTGAGACAGGCATCCTGTGGCGCAAGAACACCAACGAGAACTACTGTTCGCCCACCTCGAACGACCGGGGGGCCGATCTCAACCGGAACTTCGAGTTCCAGTGGAACTGTTGCGGCGGATCGAGCAGCTACGAGTGCGACGAAACCTACCACGGCCCGTCAATGGCGTCGGAACCCGAGGTGCAGACGGTCCAAAGCTACGCCAGGTCGATCTTCCCCGATCAACGCGACCCCGACCTCGGCGCCGCCGCCCCGGACGACGCCACCGGGATCTACATCGACGTGCACTCCCACGGCGGGGACGTTCTCTGGCCGTGGGGATTCACCTACTCGGCCAACGCCAACGCGACCGCGCTTCAGACTTTCGGCCGCAAGCTCGCTTTCTTCAACGGATACGACCCACGTCAGGCCGTCGGGCTCTATCCCGCCGACGGTACGACCATCGACTTCGCCTATGGTGATCTCGGAGTGGCCGCCTATCTCTTCGAGCTGGGCACCTGGTTCTTCCAGGATTGCGCGGTCTTCGAGTCGACCATCTTCCCGGACAACCTTCAGACCATGATCTGGGCCGCGAAGGTCGCCCGTACGCCGTATCTCACGCCCGCCGGGCCGGAGATCATCGGAATCAACACCTCGACCACGATCGTGGCTCCGGGCGACGAGGTCGCCCTCGAGGCAACCGCCGACGACACCCGATTCAACAACTCCAACGGCGCTGAACCCAGCCAGAACGTGACGGCTGCGGAGTTCTACATCGACACTCCGCCCTGGCAAACCGGCGCGGCCGCGATGGTCATGTCCGCCTTCGACGGCGCCTTCGACTCGTCGGTTGAGCACGTGGAGGGGACCATTCACACCGCGGGTCTGGCCGAAGGTCGGCACACCGTCTTTCTTCGCAGCCGTGACGCCGACGGCAACTGGGGTCCGGTGAGCGGCGTCTTCGTCTGGGTTCTCGACCCGGCCAACGCCGCCCACATCAATGGAGTGGTGACATCGGCAAACGGCGGAGCACCCCTCGGGGCAACGATCTCAGCGGGCGTCTTCACCGGCCTGACCAATCCGGCCTCGGGCGAATATGACCTCACGCTGCCGGAAGGCATCTACGACGTCACGGCGACCGCCGACGGTTTCGGAAGCCAGACCATGGTCGGTGTGGCCGCAACCTCCGGAGCAACCACCACCGTCAATTTCGAACTTCGTCCCTACGAGACACTCTTCACCGACGACGTGGAATCCGGGGTCAACGGCTGGACCTCCGATGGTCAATGGGTGATCACCGACGAGGCTTCGGCGAGCCCGAGTCACTCCTGGACCGACAGCCCGGGTGCCCAGTACGGAAACTACTGGGATCAGTCGCTGACCTCTCCCTCGTTCAATCTCGAAGACTCGGGCGGCGTGACCCTCGAGTTCTCTCACATCTACGAGTTGGAGGACGGCTACGACTACGGCCACGTCGAGTACTCCCGCGACGGCGGCGCGACCTGGACAACCGCGACATCATTCGACGGCAGCCAGATTCCGAGTTGGGAGCGGATCGAACTCCCACTGCCGGGCTTGGATCACGCAGCAGACGCCCGAATCCGATTCCGGATCGAGACCGACGGCAGCATCACCGAGGACGGCTGGCACATCGACGACATCGTCGTTCGAGGCTTCGACGACCCGCCTCCCGGACTGCTCTTCAGAGATGGCTTCGAGACCGCTGACACGGCGGGTTGGGACTTCGTGGCGCCGTAGCGGCAGCATCGATGGCAGCGCAGGCCTCATCCCATACAATAAGGGCGTGCGGATCATCACGACCCATCTTTCGGCCGACTTCGACGCATTCGCTGCCGCGGTGTGCGCGGTTCGGCTCTACCCCGATCACCGTGTCCTTTTCCCCGGCTCACACGAAGCTGCGGTTCGCCGGTTCCTCTCGGACTCCGGTCTGCCGTTCCCCGAGCTCAAGCTCCGTCGCGCGCGCCGCGAAACCATCGAGCACGCGGTGGTGGTGGACACCTCGACCCCGGCCCGCCTCGGCGAAGTGTGGGATCTGATCCGGCGCGACCGATGCCCCGTCGATCTCATCGACCACCACGCCGAAGAGCGCACCGACGCCATCGGAGCGGAGACGACCATTTTCCGCCCGGTCGGCGCCACCTGCACCATCATCGCGGACCTCTTCGCCGAAAGGGGCATCCAACCCACCGAAGAAGAAGCGTCACTGCTGATGATGGGCATCTACGAGGACACCGGCGGACTGTCCTACCGTGAGACCACCGCCCACGATCTCAGGGTGGTGGCGCGGCTCGTCGAATTTGGGGGCTCCCTGGCCTGGGTCCGGCGCTGGGTCCTCAAGGGGCTCCAGCCCGAACAGCTCCACCTGCTCAACCGGATCGTCGAGGCCGCGGAGGAGATCCCCATCAACGATATCCCCGTCTCCCTCGCCATGGTCGAGGTCGACCAGTACCACGAGGAGGCGGCCTATGTTGTCCACCGCTGGGCCGAGATCTTCGAACTCCCGGTGGGGATCGTCATGCTCGTCCAACCGCCCAACGTCAATCTGATCCTCAGGGCCCGAGTCCAGGGCCTCCACCTGGGACAGGTGGCGCAGCGATTCGGTGGCGGGGGCCACGCCACCGCGGCCTCTGCTCGCGTCGCCGACCGGATGCCGGTCGAGCTCCGCGAGGAGTTGCTTTCCTCCCTTGCGGAAGAGCTCCCCCCTCCAGCCACCGCCATCGACGTGGCCAATCGGCGCATCTTCTCGGTGGATGCCGGAGACAGCGTGAACTCCTGCAAGGAACGGATCAACCACCTCCGCCTCAACGCCATGCCGGTCCAGAATTCCGACGGCGAGCTGGTCGGGATGGTCACTCGTCAGATTCTCGACCGGGCCCTCGGACACGGGATGGCCGACCGGGCGGTTCGGGCGATCATGCATCCGGAGCTTCCGGTGGTGGCCGCCTCGGCCTCCCTCGGCGAGCTGCGCGATCTCTTTCTCGAGCGCTCCTACCGCTTTGTCATGGTCGAGGAGCACGGCCGACCGGTCGGCATCGTCACCAGGATGGAGCTCTTTCGAAGACTCTTCGAGCGCCAGCACGCCGCCGGCGCTGCGCTCGACCACCGGATGGCCGGCGCTCGACCCGTCAGCCAGCCCATCACTCGCCTCCTGCGCGAAAATACCGCATCCTGGGTCCGGGAGCTCCTCCGTACAGCCAAGGCCGTGGCCGACACGGTGGGCATTCCGGTCTATCTCGTCGGAGGCATGACCAGGGATCTCCTCCTCGGCCGATCCAACGAGGACGTCGACCTTGTCGTGGAGGGTTCGGGGATCGACTTTGCGCACGCGCTCGCGGCGTTCGTCGGCGGCCGCTGCCACCCGCACCAGCCCTTCCTCACCGCGGTGGTCACTCTGCCCGATGGTCACAGGGTCGATGTGGCTTCCGCGCGAACCGAGTTCTACCGAACCCCGGCTGCGCTCCCGGAGGTGGAAACCTCGCTCATCCGCCAGGATCTCTACCGCCGTGACTTCACGATCAACTCTCTCGCCGTGGCGCTCCACGGTGAGCGACACGGCGAACTGGTCGATTTCTTCGGCGGCAGGAAAGACCTCCAACGACACGAGATCCGGGTCCTCCACTCGCTGTCGTTCATCGACGACCCGACCCGAGCCATCCGCGCTGTGCGGTATGCCCGGCGGCTCGACTTCAGGATCGCTCCCGACACCCGGAATCTGATCACAACCGCCGTCGATGAGGGGGTCTTTGATCGCCTCTCCGGTCAGCGTCTGCGGCGCGAGCTCGAAATCCTGCTCGCCGAGGACCATCCGACTTCGGCCATCGAGCTCCTGGCCGAGCTCGGTCTTCTGCCCGCAATCTGTCCCGGCCTCGTCTGGTCGGAGGAGATTCGCGCCACCCTCCTCGAGCTCGAGGGCCAGCTCGCGTGGTTCGAGCTCGAACATCTGGGTCCGCCACCCGAAGCGTGGCTGCTCTTCCTCGGAGGACTCGCCCACCAGGCGGGCGCCGATGTTCCTCGCCGAATGGCCGACCGCCTCCGGCTCACCGGCGATCAACGACACAGAATGCTCGATCTCGACCGTGGAGTGCACGAGGTTCGAGAGGCCAGCTCGCCCTCCGTGCGCCGCTCAGTTCGGGTGCGGGCCGTGGAAGGACGACACCCGGAGATCATCCTTCTCGCCATGGTCGGGGTCGATCTCGCTGCCCGACGGAGACTCGCCGACGCCGTCCAGGCCGCGGTCCACGTCCAGCCGAAAGTCAGGGGCCGACAGCTGGTCGAAGCCGGTATCGAGCCCGGCCCCTGGGTGGGCCATGCAATCAAACACACCCGAGACGCTTTGGTGGATGGAGAGATCGACGAGGGTCAATCGTTGGAGTACGCTCTGACCGTGGCCAGAGAGACCCACGAGGGAATCACAGAATGAGACTCCGGGCGGAATTCGTGTTCATCACCCTGCTGTTCATCGCCATCTCGGCGACACAGGCTCAGGCGCCGACACCCGTGGTCGAGCGGATCTCCTCCCAGTTCGGCAGGACGACCCGCGTCACTCTCTTTTCCAACCACGTGGTGGTGGTGGCCGTCCGCTCGGAGACCGAGGACTTCGTCCACCAGGCGACTCTCGCCTACGATGAGTACATGGTCTACCTCCAAGCGATGGAGCGCGCTGCCGCTGAGATCGGCAACGAACCGGTGACTTCGGATGTCGAAAGCCGGGACGCCTTCACCGAGTTGACCCTTCATCTCGGTCCGGATGCACCACGCGCATTCAGATACTCGCCGCTCGCCTCCCTCAATCTGCAGGCGGCGAGGATCGCATCCATGATCGACGACATCCAGAACCGGGCGCTGTCCGCACTCCCGGGCGAGTTCGAGATCAAGCAGTGGCAACCCGTCGTCGGTGACTGCGTCGAGCTCCGGCAGGGTGGAGAAGCCTTCGTCGCCGCGGTGAACGATGACGGGACCATCGTTCTGATGCAGCCCGAGAGCTCGGTTTCATCCACCGTGGCCATGGAGAACCGATCCGAGGTCATTCTCAAGGTCCTCGAGCGCGCACCATGAGGGTTACCGGCGGTGAGTGGCGCTCACGCCGGCTTCGCGGACCGACCAAGGGCCAGAAACTGAGACCGACTCCCGATGCCATGCGCGAACGCTGCTTCGCGATTCTCGGAGTCCGGGTGGCCGGCGCGCGAGTGCTCGACCTCTTTGCCGGAACCGGGGCGGTGGGGATCGAAGCCCTTTCCCGGGGCGCGGCAACCGCGGTCTTTGTCGATGCCCACCGGAGCGCAGCCGGGCTCATTCACACCAATCTTCAATCACTTGGGGTCGAAGGCGATCGCGGATCGGTCCTGAGACGCCCCGTGGGGCGAGCCATCACCGAGCTCCAACGACGGCACCGCATCTTCGACCTCATCTGGGCCGATCCCCCGTTCGAGACCTGGGGTGAAGGTGTAGATGCCCTGACGGCCGCCATTGAAGCGGGGATCACGGCCGAGGCGGCGACCCTGTGCCTCGAATGTCCGGCGGAGGCCGAACTCGACGCGATTCTCCCGGAAAATCTCGAGATTGACCGAGATCTCCGGGGCGGTGCCTCAAGAGTGGTCATTCTGCGCAGAAAATCGACCGAGGCTCTCGGACACTGAATGCTGAACGCTGTGAGGATCTCACCGGCTCCAGGAAGAGCAACAGTCCGGCTCCTCTTCTTCAACGGTTTTATTGTGTCCTCGGCTGACGGGCAACCGCGGACACAAAAAAACCGCGGGACCTCGAGGCCCCGCGGGAATCGGACGCCGGCCCGCTCGGAGGGCGAGACGCGGTACCGTCGTCACACCGTATACAACGAACCAGAAACCACCGCTCCCTGGGTCACCAGAGCCGAACCATCCGGGCTCTCGCCGCAGGTGCAGCAGTTGGAAATAAGCTGACGGAGAGAGGTCAAACGATTGTCGTCCAGCTCGACAAACTCGAGGCCTGAACGGTAGGCGACCTTGCATCCGGTATCGGTCTTTGTCAGCTGAGCCCGACAGCGACGGACTTCCGCCCTGAACACGAGTTCACTACTGAAAGAGGAGACCTTGAGTTCACACACCGTCGCGGGGGGCAGTCCCAACCTGGTCTCGACCAACACGCCACCCTCGGAAATATCGACCACTCTGAAGTCCATGGTCGATTTCACCTTTCCCGTGATGTCTTGCGTGGGTTGAAGCCTTTGGTGGCGACGGCGTTCTAACATCTGTGCCTCCATCACCCGACCTAGTAGCAATGTTGGTGCCAGGTTTGCGGCAGTCGGGACTCGAAAGTGATGGGCATCACCTGTTCGATCTTGGGACAAGGCGTCCCAGGACGGTCCAACAACTCAACAAAAGCCGCATCGCCACCTCGAAAGATCTGTTGGCAACTACCTTCAGATCTGATGATTTAAGACAGATATCCGGAAAACTCATCGCCAATCCTCAGGGTCTTCTGCAGAGGATATGATCGCGAGCTACTGTATCGTCTGGATCCAACCGCCGGCATTCCCCACTTCAAAGCCGTCACAAAAAAGACAGATTCGAATCAGAACCTGTGAGGGGACTCCAACCATCGAGCTCGCAGTCCTGTTTCACCCCTGCAAAGCCGCCTTCAGATTTTCGAAGACTCGAACATTCTCGTGTATCATCCCTGCCGATCCCATACGGGGACGCGGAGGCAAAATGCATCATCGCACATTCACGATCATCAAACCCGATTCGGTAGAGAACGGCAACGTCGGCAAAATCATCGCTCATCTCGAGGGCGAGGGCTTTCGGATCGTCGCGGCCCGGATGACCCATCTCAGCGCCGACCAGGCGAAGGCCTTTTATGCGGTGCACGCCGAGCGCCCGTTCTACAACGATCTCGTGGCCTATATGACATCTGGACCGGTCTGGGTCATGTCGTTGGAGCGCGACGATGCGGTGCCTCACCTTCGAAAGACCATGGGCGCCACCAATCCCAAAGCGGCCGACGCGGGGACGATCCGCGCTCTCTACGGCGAATCCATCGAGCGCAACGCGATCCACGGATCGGACTCGGATGAGAACGCGGCCATCGAGAATGCGTTCTTCTTTGCGTCCAGCGAGCTGATTTGACCGTCGGCGAAGCCATGAAGCGCGTCTCCTGGGAACGCTATTTCATGAATCTGGCCATCCAGGCGGCGACGCGTTCGACGTGCCCGCGCAAGAGCGTAGGCGCGGTCATCGTGCGTGACAGGACCGTCCTCTCCACCGGCTACAACGGCTCGCTCCGTGGTGCACCGCACTGCACCGAGGTGGGCTGTCTGATGGAGAACGAGCACTGCATACGGACGGTTCACGCCGAGGCGAACGCCCTGGTTCAGGCCGCTCACAACGGGGTCCGCCTCGAGGGTGCCGAGATCTTCGTAACGGCCTCACCGTGCTTCAACTGCTTCAAACTCATCGTCAACGCGGGAATCCGGAGAGTCTGTTACGGCGAGTTCTACCGTGATGACAAGGTGCTTCGATTCGCCGACGAGCTGGGCATCGAGATGGTCCACCTCGGTCTCGAGGAGCCGTCCCAATAACCATGATCGACCTCGACCTCAACAGGGTCGCCGCGCCGTTTCAGTGGCCCGAGATCTTCGGCCGGTCGGCGCCGGTCGATGTGGAGATCGGATCCGGCAAGGGCAGGTTCATCCTCGAGCTCGCCGCGGCGAACCCCGAGCGGGATTTCCTTGCGGTAGAAAGGGCCGGCAAGTACCACCGACTCTGTTGTGACCGGGCTGCCCGGCGCGGCATCGCCAACGTTCGGCTGCTTCGCACGACAGCCGAGGACCTGCTCTTTCGACTCCTCAACGAGGCTTCGGTGGAGAATCTCTATGTTCTCTTCCCCGACCCGTGGCCCAAGAAACGTCATCACAAACGTCGTCTGATCAAGGCGGATGTGGTTGCGGCCATGAACCAAGCGCTGGTCCCCGGGGGCCGGCTCCTCGTCAAGACCGATCACGAGGACTACGCCGTGGTCATCGCCGAGGTGCTGCGGAGAGCTGGGAACTTCGAGACCCTCGACCCCGAAGATGCCTTTGCCGGGCTCCCCGAAACCGGCTTCGAACGCAAGTACCACGACCAGGGCCGGCCGATCCATCCCTTCGCGCTCGAAAAGATTCGAGCTGTAGTTTCCTAGCCCGACCTTCTCACCAATTTCCTACTGCGGCCGACGATGCACGGCGCCCAGCTGTGATTTCTCATCTCCGGGTGCTCAACGTACTGCAGAGTACGCCTCCGCGTCTACTCCACCGCGCCGGTGACCGAGCTTCCGTCGGACAGCTGGATCTGCCACCTTACCCTCACCCTGCTCCGGCTCGTGGGGAGGCGAATCGTGCCCGTTGTGAGCACTTCTCCCGGCGCGAGATAGGTCTCGACGAATCGAACCGCGTTCGGCCCGCCCAACGGGTTCGCTCGCCACTCGCCGTCCTCCAACGCACCGAGAACCACGCGGTCGAAACTGCCGCGAGACGTGGCTACGAGGGCCCCGGATTCCAGCTCGATCTGAACCCAGTTGCTGAAGCTCGTGATGGCGCTGCGAAAAACACTCGGGTTGGTGATCCGGACGGTCAAATTCTGCCTGCTGCGTTGAACATCGACCTCTACGGTCGGCGCCGGACCCTGCCCGCCGAGGTAGCCGATGAGCTCCTCTCGATCGAGGCCGAGGTTGGGCCCCTCGGGCGGCAACGAAACCAGATCCCAGCCTTCCATCTCGGGCAGGATCGCACGGTGGCACTCGGTCAGGAACAAGCCGAGTCGAGCCGCATCCACCCAGGCCACGGCGATTGTCTGACCGACGCCGAACGAACGCCCCGCCCAGGTCAGCGGGGACCGGGTCAGAAAGCTGCGATCGAGGGTCGAGGTTCGTTTGATCTCGGCGGCATCCTCGGCGGTCAACGCGTCGATGTCTTCCGCCCAACCGCCCACGTCGGGTTCGCATTTCGGGCGCAACGCTGCCGCCAATCGAACCCGAATCCCAAGATCCTTGATGGCGGCCAACCGTACCGCCAGCGGTTGGGATTTCATCTCTCCGAGACCGCGGAGATCATCGTCCTGCGAACCGAAGACCGGCACAATGCACCGGTGGGCGGCCTTGGCCACCGCCCGACCGGCCTCGGTTCCGGCCTGGGACACGGTCAGCACCGGGACGACCGCCAATCCGGAGTGTTGAGCGAGCTCTGAGACAAACCCGCTCGCGGCGTCACCGATCTCCGACAGATCGAGGATCAACTCCGTGGGAAGGCGGGATCCGAAGTCGGCTTCCAGGACGGCCCACACCGCGGCGGCGGCCCGGTCGTGATCACTCGAGCCCAGCCCATGAACCTCGAGAGCGACAGCGGCCGGGATCGGTCCCTCGACGGTTGGGGACCGAAGGAGCTGAACCACCGGTGCCGCACCGGACAGGCGGATTGTTCCACGTCGAACGACCAACTGATCGACACCCACCGCCGCCAAACGCTCAGCCGTTTCGGCGTCAACGCCCTCCTCGGTCAGCCAAACCACCGTTTTCCTCGGGATCGGCGCCACCTTCGGGTTCAGGTTCTCCCTGCCGCTCCCGGTACACGCCACGAGTGACAGCATCCCTGTCACGACCGCGGCGAGGAAAAGGGCCAGCCCGCACTTCATACCGTCATCGTAACAAAAGCGGCGCCCGATGACGCCGATCCACAGACCCATGAGAGTGATCGGATCAAGCGGCCGCCGTTTCCACCGATCACTCATTTCTCGCCGCCGGCAGCTCGATGCGGATCCGCAAACCGAGTCGACCATTCTCCGCTTCCACCCTCCCCTGGCACCGCGTGACAACCTGGTGGACCAGGGCCAGCCCCAACCCGCTGCCGGCCGCGGTGGTGGAGAAGTGGGGCGAAAACAGATCCTGGAGCTGATCCGGCGGCACCCCACCGCCGCTGTCCTCGATCTCGAGAACCGCTCGACCCCCACGCTCGGTCACCGCAAACCGGATCTCGCCGGGACGGTCACCAAGAGCGTCGAGACTGTTCTGCAAGAGATTGGCCAGGGCCCTGTTGAGCCACTGTCGATCCGCCGTGACCACCGCAACCGCCGGCCCCGGGAGCTCGTGGCTCACCACGACGCCTCGACGTTCGAGAACACCAAGTCCCTTTGTCACGGACCTCACCGAGTCCGCGAGATCGACCGCCTCCGGCTGCCAATGCTCGAGCGCCACGAGATTCGAGAACGAAATTGCGGTGTCCTGGAGGCGTTCGACCTGAATCGCGATCTCTCGGCATGCCTCTTCGAGCACCTGGTCGAGCTCGGGATCTCGCCTCCGCCTCGCCTCATCGAGCTCCTGAACCCACAGGCGAACCGGGGTCAGTGGGTTCTTGACCTCGTGGGCGACGATTCGAGCGAGTTGGTTGAGCTGCTGCAGCCGGTCCAACCGCACGATTTCAGTCACATCATCGATGACCGCCACGAGACCGCTCCGGCCATCCGGGAGCGGGACTCTGGCCACCCCGAGGCGCCAGGTCAGATCGCGACCCGGAATCGGCTGGGAGGTCACGCCAACCCCCGCCGGATCGCTGATGTCGGATGCCAACTCCCGAACCTGTTCGTGGACCATCTCCCCATGCTCGTCGAGCAGGGCCTGAGCGCTGGGGTTGGTGAATTTCAGGTTCCCGTCGGGCTCGAGCACCATCACCGCCGGTGCGAGGTTGGCCAGGGTGATCCGAAGAAGCTCTTCCTGGTGTTTCAGGCTGAGCTCGCGCCGCCTGACCTCTTCATTCATGGATCGAACGGCATCGAGCACCTCGGCGAGATCGGTCTCCTTCGGTCGTCGAACCGGGCCGACGGGTTCTCCTCGCACCAGCCGTCCCGCGAGATCCACGAGATCGCGAAGCGACGCACTCAGTCGTCCTTCGATCCGGCTCGTGGCAATCAGGGCGATCAACGCCGCGAGGAGCGCTCCGGTCAACAACCAGTCAACGGCATCCGGCGCCTCGCCGGTTCGGAGCGGATCGGAGCGGTAGAGGTGGAGAAGGACAGGTCGCCCCTCGACGGTGACAACCCCTGCAGAGGTGATCCACCCGGGACGCCGTGAGACCACGGTGTCGGTGCGCCCGAGGAGATATCCCGGAAATGCCTCCACCGCAGGCAGCTGCGACAACCGTCCGACGCTCATCAAATCCGGTCGCGACACTCCAACGGCCACGGTCTGATCGAAGAAGACGACCTCCCCACCCCAGCCCCGGGCCAACCAAGCGGCGAGCTGGTCGTCGACCACAACGCCGTCGCCGAGATGTTCGATGGTGTATCTGGCCGCCGTGAGGGCGTCGAGACCGAGGACCTCTTCCAAACGCGCCTCCTCGCGTCCCAACCGGAGCTGCAGAAACAGCGTGAGGATCACCAGTGGGATCACCACCCCGCCGGCCACGAGAAGCCGGAGGCGGCCGCCGAAGGTGGCAAACTGCTCGCGCCGCACCACCGGCGGCCGGGCCAGGAGAAACCCGAGAAACGCCCAGACCACAGCCAGTGCCGTCCGGACCACCCACACGGACGGCGCCGGCGGGTGGGCCACCGCAGCCACGAGCCAATCACCTCTCCTCACGACCCGGGCGAGCGCATGACCGTCGCCCAACTTGATGGTCGCCCACACCGCGCCGGCGTGATAGGCCTCGCCCGCCGCGACAGGATCGAGATCTCTGATCTCGGAGTGGAGCGAAGCTGCCACCGACCCCGACCGGGTCAGGACGGCATACCACACCGGAGAGTTCCACGCATCTTCCAGCGGCTCGCCGGTGGCCCAGTCCCCGAGCCAGTTCCACGGCTCGATGGCCACGTCGAGTTCGATCTGAATGCCGTTCGTACCGGCGAATGACCATACTCTAATGAGTCTCTGGCGATCTCCCGCCGGCGACAGATCTCCCCAACTCGAAAGCTCCGAGGAGTCCGCGCCGACCACGGTGAGTCGGGCGGGCGTCGACCACTCATCAAGCCGCCATCGACGGGCGAGGACGGAGGCGAGATCGTCGAGGTTGCAGCGAAGGGGGTCGGTTGGAAGGATTCCTTCGAGATCCACCGCCATTCGCGGCAGAACCACCCGATTTGCCTCGTCAGAACTTCCGCCAAGGGCTTGAATCGGGTACCAAACCACGTCCACGACGAGCCCGAGGAGGGCGAGGAGGACCGCAGCCAGGACCCTCCGTTCGAGGGGGAAACGCCCGCGGGCCAGGGACGGCCATCCGGTGGCGACCCATGCCAGCGCGACCATCCAGACCCCACCCCAACCCGGTCGGAGGAGATGGTTGGGCAGCCAGGATTCTCCACCGAGAAACGGCCCGATCAGCCTGATGGCCACCGCCGCGAACACGGTGGCGACAATCGGCAACGGCGCCCACGGACGGGGCAGCTCTCGGCCGAGCCGGCCCACCGCGGCACCGCCGCAGAGAATGAGGATCGTCTGCTCGGCCGCCGAGAGATTTCCTGACGCCACCGCCGCGACCGAGAGTCCGACGAGAACAGCGACCCACGCGGCGCGTGGCGCCATGGCCAACCCGCAGACGACCAGCACCAGCCAGCCGAGGCTGAAGAGACCCCTACGGTCTACCGCTGCAACAGCCTGCGAGCCGACATCGATGACGACTCCCGGGGCAACCTCGGTGGTCACCACCCGGGTATCGCTTGCAGAACGACCGAGAACGAGGCGGAGCCCACTCGAGGCGCGCATACCCCAGGCCACCTCGCCAGTGAGCTCGGCGCGATCCGCGACGATCACCGACCCGACGATCCGCCCTTCGATCATCAGCGGCTCGCGCAGATAGAGGACTCCACGAGCTGCGGACCACTCCACCCCCCACATCCTCGGACCGATGGGCCTGAGATCGACCGGAAAGGCACGATCAGCTCCACCCCAGGCCAACAGCTGCCCCCTGTCGTCCGCGAGGTAGACGGTCCGACCCTCGGTCTGTCGGGCGACGGATTGAACGATTTCGAACGGAAGGGTCGGATCCAGCGCCTCGCCCGTCGTCGCGAAGAGACGGTTCAGCCGTTCGTCATCGACGAGCCGCGTCGCCGTCGCGAGCATCTTTCGGCAGTGACCGTCAAGACCCGATGCCAGTCGATCCGAGTCCAGCGTTCTTTCAACCGGCGAAACGGCCCCGGCCAGAGCGAGGACGACCCCCAGCCACACCCACCGCCGACCACCGCGCGGCCGAGCCAGGAGGATGAGCAGGATCACCACGGTGGTGAGAGACGCGACCCCCGGCTCCCACCCCGGCCACGGAGCACAGATCGTCAGCGCCGCGAGCGCCAGCCACCAAGAACGGGCGGCGGATGAATCGTTTGCTTCGTCGGTCACGCGGACAAGTATATGTCGAAGGGCCACAGCGGCGGTTCCCGCGTCCTTATCGGCGGACTTTATCGCGACAGCTCTGCGTCTTTGCGCCTCTGCGTCGCTTGCGATGGTGCGATGTCTTGTCCCTCGCGCCTTCGCCGTTCAACACCCCGATCTTGACCCTCGCAGAACCGTGGCATAGAATCACCCTCCCTGGCGACGTGGCCAAGTGGTAAGGCAGGGGCCTGCAAAGCCCTTATCCCCCGGTTCGAATCCGGGCGTCGCCTCCAGATTCAGACCAAAAGCACCGCTCGAAACGAGCGGTGCTTTTGGTCTGAATTCGAGTCGGGTTGAATTCCCCGGGACAAGGTCGGAATGCGCCGCTCGACCCTTGCGGCTCTGTGCTGCAGAACGATCTCGCCGTTATTCCTTGGCTTTGGTCGCCTTGGCTTTGGTGGTCGTCTTTTTCGTCGACTTGGTCTTCGCCGCAGCGGTAATGGTCGTCTTGGGCTTTGTCGTCTTGGTTTTTGCGGTCTTGGCCTTCGTCTTTTTCGCTTCTGTGGTCTCGGTTTTCGCCTTCGTCGACTTCTTTGCCGGCGACTTCTTTCCCTTCACCGGTGCGAGGGCTGCCTGGAGCTGGGCGCCAAAGCCGGTCAAGGTCGGCTCAGAGCTCCCCTTGTCCATGTGATTGGCATACTCCTGGCGCTCCTGATCCTTCCGGTAAGCCTTGACCGACAGACTGATGCGCTGACGTCCCGGATCGAGGGTCATGATCTTGACCTTGATCCGCTCTCCCGGGGGGAAGACTGTACGGGGATCGGTATCACGCTCGACCCCGAGTTCGGAAATGGGGATCAGTCCGCTGAGACCCGGCTCGAGCTCGACAAAAACCCCAAAATCGGCGCCGTTCTCCACGGTCCCCTCGACAACCTGGCCCTCCTGGTAGCGCATATCGATGCGCTCCCAAGGGTTACGGTCGGGCAGGCGACGCATGGTGAGACCAATGCGGTGATTGTCGGTGTCGATGTCGCGGATCCAACCTTGCACCGTGGACCCCACCGCCATCTCGGGCGATGCGAGCTCGACTCCAGGCTGAAGCTGGCTGACATGGATCAATCCATCGAGACCGGGCTCGAGCTCGACGAAGACCCCGAAGTCGGTGGTGCGGACCACCGTTCCCGAGAATGCTCCACGGGCGGGAAAACGTTCTCCGACATCGTCCCACGGGTTCTTCTGCAGTTGTTTGATACTGAGAGAGATTCGATTCTTCTCCTGGTTGAGGTCGAGGATCTTGACCTCGACCTCCTGACCGAGAGTCAGGACATCCGATGGCTTGTTGATTCGGTGGTGCGCGATTTCGGTCACATGGACCAGCCCGTCCACCCCACCAATATCGA